>Ga0315534_1000218_pt1 | contig 36932 bp, 38 predicted proteins | sample SalMarSW160240MG_FD_203094 | JGI IMG/M metagenome (GOLD analysis project Ga0315534, IMG submission 203094) | Salt marsh sediment microbial communities from the Plum Island Ecosystem LTER, Massachusetts, United States - Salt Marsh Sediment SW1602-40 ... | reverse complement strand
CGTCGAGAACGAGCTCATCGACGAGGCGTGCGGCCGCGTGCTCGACCGGATCACGAAGCGAGGGTGGGGCGACGACACCGACGTCGTGTTCACGACCGACCACGGCGAGCTGCAGGGAGACTTCGGTCTGCTGTTCAAGGGCCCCTACCACTGCGACGGGCTGATGCGCGTCCCGCTCGTGTGGCGTCCGGCGCCGTCGGCCCGGATCGAACCGGCGGTCGTGACCGATCCGGTCGGCCATGTCGACCTCGCACCCACGTTCTGCGCCATCGCCGGCGTCGCGATCCCCGAGTGGATGCAGGGGGGCGAGCTCCCGGTCGCCGACGGGTCGGGCCGTGAGCGCGTCATCACGGAGTGGGACAGCCAGTTCGACGACATCGACATGCACCTGCGGTCGATCTACCGCGACGGCTGGGTCTGCACCGCCTACGAGCCGGGCGGCGGGTACGACGGCACCGAGGGCGAGCTGTACGACCTCGCCGACGACCCCCACCAGCACCGCAACCGCTGGGACGACCCGGCCTGCGCCGCACTGCGCACCGACCTCGCCGCCGACCTGTACGACCACCTCCCCGCGGCTCGTGCCGATCGGCTGAAGGTGGAAGCCCCCGCCTGACCGGGCCGCGCCGCGCCGCGGGACGCGCCCGGGCTGACCTCGCGACCGCGTCCCCGAGCGCGGTTCGCCTCACGCGGCGGGGCCGGCGCGGGCATCGCCGGTGCCGTCGCCGGGCTGGTCGACGCGGCGCAGGGTGAGGCCGTCGGGTCGTTCGGGGTCGCCGTCGAGGACCCCCGGGCCGTGGGGGACGAGATGGTGATGGTGGGTGGTGCACACGAGCACCAGGTTGTGCTTGTCGGTGCGCCCGCCTCGACAGCGGGGGACGAGGTGGTGCGCGTCGAGGCCGAACGCCCGCCCGCAGCCCGGCACGCGGCAGGTGGCATCGCGGCCCGTGAGGTACTCGCGCAAGCGCTGGGGGATCCGATCACCCGTGGTTGGGGCAAGGGGATCGTCGTCGCGGACCTGGCGCACCCGGGCACCGTGGCCGATGAGCTCGACGACGGTCTCCACTGCGATGGGCATGCCGTTGACGGTCGGCTGGGCGGCGGAGCCCCGGTGCACGACCACGGTCGGCTTCCACGACGAACGCTTGGCGTCGGCCACCCCGGGCTGGCCGGCGCGGCGACAGATGGCGGTGAGCGCATCCGCACCCCGGCGGCCCCGCGGCTCCCAGGGCTGACCCCTGGGCGGCTTGAACGTCTCGATCTCGTGCTCGAACACCGCCTCCACGAACGCGGCGTCGACGTCGAAGATCTCCCCCGAGAGGCGCAGCCCCGAGCCGTCGGCCGTGCGCCACCACCGGAGCGCACGCGCCTCACGACGCGCCTGCATCTCAGCGGGCGTCACGACCCGCTGCTTGCGCACCATCCGGTTGAGCTCGCTGGGTTGGGTGTGCCGAGCGCGCCGTGCCCACTCGGCGTCGGTCTCGGTCGTCGCCAGCTCGACCAGCGGCACGAGCTGCTCCATCGACAGCTCGCCGGCCGCCGCCGCGGCGTGGATCTCGGGCAGTGACTCCAGCGCGCGAGCGACCTCGACCTGGCCGCGAGCAGTCTGGGCACTGACCTTGTCACGGGACTGCACCCACTCCGCCGGATCGCGGCCGTGCATCGCGCCGCGCTCGTCGAGGACCCGATCGATGTTCGCCCGCTCGAGGCGCGCCCGGCGCTCGATCAGGACCGACTCGTCGCGAGCCGCCAGCAGCCGCTCGCTCGGCCATGTCCGCAGCTCGTCCAGCGTCGCCGCACCGGGCTCGGACACCACACACCTCCCTTCCGGATCCAGCCGCACCCGCCTGGAGCGGGCCGGCGTCTCGAGTGGGGAAGTGCTGTCGTTCGGGCCAGACGAACGTACGTTCGATGATCAACGGGGACGACACCACGAGGATTCCCGCGTGACGCCGGCTTCTGCGCGGAGCCCGGCAACCAGCCTCGAGGCCACGCGCCGGGCCGGGGCTCAGCCGTAGTACCGCTCGGCGGCGCTCATCCGTCGTGGCTCGTAGTGCTCCCAGCGCGGGGGGTCGCCCTGGGGATCGTCGCCGAGCACCGTGACGCGCTGGATCAGCCGCGGCTCGTCGTAGTCGTTGACGGCGTGGTGCTGCGTGCAGCGGTTGTCCCAGATGCCCACACCACCCGGCTCCCACCGGTAGCGGCACTGGAACTGCGGCTGCTCGGAGAACGAGTACAGGTGCTCGAGCAGTGCGTCGCTCTCGGCCCGCCGGAGCTGGGGGATCTGTGACGTGAACTGCCGGTTCACGTACAGCGACCGGCGTCCGGTCACCGGGTGCGTGCGGACGACCGGATGCTCGGCCGTCTTCTCGGGCGCGCCGAAGACCTCGGCGGTGTGGACGGCGGTGCAACCGTCGAGCAGCTCGCGCATCGGCGCGGACAGCGACTCGTACACGAGGTGCTGGTTCGAGAACATCGTGTCGCCGCCGCGTGCGGGGCAGGTCACCATGTGCAGGATCGACGCGATCGGCGGATGGTCGCTCCACGTCACGTCGGTGTGCCAGACGTCCGCACGGCCGCCCTGGTCGCCGTCGAGCACGACGACCTCGGGGTGCTCGTCGTCGAGCTTCGGGATGAAGGGGTGGATCTCGATCTCACCGAACCGGCGCGCGAGCGTGACGTGCCCGTCGGGGCTGAGCTGCTGATCGGGCAGGAAGACGACGTGGTGCTCGATCAGCGCGGCGTGCAGCGCGTCGAACTCGGCATCGGTGTGATGCTCGAGGTCGAGACCGCGGATCTCGACGCCGAGCGCGCCGGAGACGGGCCGGGCGTCGAGGGCGAGGGTCGTGCTCATGCGGATCCTCCTGTGAGGGTGCCGGTGCTCGCGTCGACGAGGGCGTCGACGAGCACGTCGTACGAAGGTGCGGACGTTCCCTGCCAGTGGCGCAGCGCGTGCTCGGGCTCGGCGAGCGTCTCGAGCATCGGTGCGCTCACCAGCTCGAGGCGGAAGGCGATGACCGCCGACGACGTGTCGGGAAGCGCCCGCTCGAGCACCGGCGAGAGGCGCTCGAACTGGGGCGCGAACGCGGTCGCGATCCGGTCGCGCTCGTCGGCGGCGTGCAGCGCAGCGAGGAACCGCACGTAGGCTCGTCCCGGTCCGTGCGGATCGCGCCCGAACTCGGCGAGTGGGCGGACGAGGACGTCGACGACGGCACGCACCGGCGGACGCCGTTGCGAGTCGAGCGGTTCGAGCATGGAGCGCCGGCGCGTCGCCAGGTCGCTCATGCGGCGCTCGAGCACCGCGTCGACGAGCGCGTCCTTGGAGCCGAAGTGGTAGTGGACCGCAGCCACGTTGGCGCGCGCCTCGGCGCAGACTGCGCGCACCGAGGTCGCGGCGAGGCCCCGCTCGCCGATCAGGCGCTCGGCCGCCGCCAGGAGCCGCTGGGCGGTCGCATCCGGTGGTGCGGGGGCATCGACGACGGTCGCCATCTCCTGCACCCTACGTCAAACGGACGATTCAATCAAGCGATTGATGCCCAGAGGCCGGATCCTCGTCACCGGCGAGCTCGGCGCCGGCCTCGGCGAGCTCGCGGAACGCGTCGGGAACCCGACCGGCACCACGGAAGACGACGGACGCGTTGCCGACTGCCCCGCGTCCGAACTTGGCGCGGACCGCGTCGACGGCGTCGTCGAGCGCGCGCAACGTCTCCGGCGGAGACCCCTCGGCCAGCTTGGAGACCGATATCGCCAGCAGCGTGATCTCGCGCTCCTCGGGGTGGTCGGCCAGGGCCTTGCGGGCGAGCCGGACGCTCAGGTCGGCGAGCGCGTGCGTGGTCGACAGCGGCTCGGCCACCGTCTCCGCACGGGTGACGGAGCGGAGGTCGCGGAAGCGGACGCGAACGGTGACGGTGCGCCCCGCCTGTCGGCTCGCCCGGAGCCGCGTGGCGACGCGGTCGGCGAGGAACCCGAGCTCGGTGCGCAACAGCCGCGTCGAGGGGACGCGCCGCCCGAGGGCCGACTGCGCGCCCATCGACCGGGAGCGCCGGCTCGTCTCGATCGGGCGCGGGTCGGCGTTGACAGCGAGCGCACCGAGCTTCGCGCCGGTGGCACTGCCCAGCAGGGCCTCCACGCGCTCGGGCGACGCCGCTGCCAGGTCGCCGATGGTGCGGATGCCTTGCTGGTCGAGTCGGCCTCGCGTCTTGGGGCCCACCCCCCACAGCAGCTCGACCGGCAGCGGGTCCAGGAACGCGCGCTCCTCCCCGGCGTCGACCACCACCAGCCCGTCGGGCTTGGCGACCTGCGACGCGACCTTCGCGAGGTGCTTCGTCGTCGCGACACCGACCGAGATCGGGAGCCCCAGCTCGTCGCGGACGCGCCGGCGGATCGCCGCGGCCATCTCGGCAGGCTCGCCGAAGAGGTGGACCGACCCCGCGACGTCGAGGAACGCCTCGTCGATCGAGATCCGCTCGATCCAGGGCGTGTAGTCGCCCAGCACGTCCATGACGGCATCGCCGAGGCGCTGATACTCCGAGAAGTGCCCGCCCACGAACGTGAGGTCGGGGCAGAGTCGGCGCGCCCGCCACCCCGGGATGCCCGATCGGACGCCGGCGCGCTTGGCCTCGTACGACGCGGCCAGCACCACGCCACCGCCCACGGCGATGGGCCGGCCGAGGAGCGCGGGATCGAGGAGCTGCTCGACCGAGGCGTAGAACGCGTCGAGGTCGGCGTGGAGGATCGTCGCCCGGGCCACCGCCCGAGCGTAGCGAACATGTGTTCGATACGCGCGTTTGCGGCGCGCCTCACCAGCGTGCCCCCAACGGCGCACTTACTGTGCTGGGGCGTGGACGCGGTGCTTCCCGATCCCCCGTGCAGTCCCGCGCCGACGCCCGTCCGGCGACCGGCGTCGGTGCGGCGCACGAGCACGATCCTCATGCACTGGCCCGGCGGCTTCGGGACGCAGCTCCGACTCGACGGCCGCGCGCGCGACCTCCTCACCACGACCGACGGGGACGCGGTCGTGCTGCGCGAGGACGCGCTGACCGCCGGCGTCGCGGTCGACCGGAAGATCGAGGATCTCACGGCCGAGCCGGCACGGCCCGAGCTCGCGAAGATGGTCGGCGCGACCGGAGGTGGCCGGCTGCGGAGCGTGATCGACGCGACCGTGCCCCATGAGCGCGCTGCCGGAACGCCCCTCTATCTGCTGCTGGACGACGTCGCGGGCGCCACGCTGATCGCGCCCTTCGCCTGGTCCCAGTCGGCGGACGACTGGATGGAGCGCGCCGCCGAGCGCATCGCTGCGGCGGACGACGTCCCGCACGCCGCTCGGCGCCGGATGGAGGGCATCTGCGCCGGGTTCCGCCCCGGCTCGAGCGCGCTCGCGCCCGACGGCACGGTCAACCTGGCGACGCGGCACAACGTCGCGTCGGTCCCTCCGCTCGTGGCGCCCGACGATCCCGAGGGTTGGCACGAGCTGGCGCCGCACCCGCAGGTGGCGATGCGCCGTGCGCGCAGGATCGACGTCTGGCTCGACGACGCGGACATCGTCGTCGACGCGATGTTCCGTGACAGCTGCTGGCGGCCCGACGGCACCGAGGTCGCGGTGCACGAGTACGGCATCGACGCTCGCATCGGTCCCGAGTCCGGGAAGCTGACGGCCGTCCAGGCCGACCCGCGGGTGCTGCCCTATCCGGAGTGCTCGGCAGCCGGCGTCAACGCCGAGTGGATGACCGGAGTGGCCGTGCGGGGGCTCCGCACCGAGGTGCTGGAGCGCCTGCGCGGCGTCGACTGCTGCACGCACCTGAACGACGCGCTCCGCTCCCTCGCCGAGGTGCCGGTGCTCATGCCCTCCCTGCGCTGAGATCGAACCTCGCTCACTTGGGCGCGAAGCGCTGCCCCGCGTCGAGGCGGATGCACGACCCGTTGAGCATCGGCGTCTCGACGATCGCGATGGCGAGCCGTCCGTACTCCTCGGGCCGACCCATGCGCTTGGGGAACGCCGCGTCCTTCGTGAGCGCGTCGGCGAAGTCGTCGGGGATGCCGGCGGTCAGGCCGGTGCTGAAGAGGCTCGGCGCGATCGCCATGACTCGGATGCCGAGGCTGCCGAGGTCGCGCGCCATCGTGAGCACCATTCCCGCGATGCCGGCCTTCGCCGCGGTGTACGCGACCTGACCGATCTGGCCCTCGAAGGCTGCGATCGACGCGGTGTCGATGATCACGCCGCGCTCACCGTCCTCCGGCTCGTTGGTCGACATGTGCTGCGCCTGCAACCGGTTGAGGTTGAACGTCGCGATCAGGTTGAGGTCGATGATCCGCTGGAACTCGTCCAGCGGATGCGGGCCCTCCTTCGTGAGCGTTCGCTTCGCGGCACCGCCGCCCGCGGTGTTGACCGCGACGTGCAACCCGCCGAGCTGCTCGACCGCCTCGGAGAGGACTCGCTCCACGCCTTCGTGGTCGGTGACGTCGATCGGGTGGAACGTGCCGCCCAGACCCGCGGCGACCTCGCCGCCGGGTGACGTCACCAGGTCGAGGATGGCGACCGAGGCGCCCTTCTCGGCCAGCAGCTCCGCCGAGGCGCGAGCCATGCCGGAGGCCCCGCCCACGACGACGGCCTTCTTGGCCTTGATCTCCACTCGTCCGCTCCTCTCGGCTCCTTCGGCGGCGAGCGGCTAAGAGTATTGGCATGTCGATCGCAATCACCGATGACCACCGGGCGCTCGCCGACACCGCGGCGGACCTCCTCCGCAATCGGGACGCCCGGGGCGCCGCCCGGGCGTTGCTCGAGGCACCCGAGGAGCCCCGCCCCGAGCTCTGGAAGGACCTCGCCGACCTGGGGTGGCTCGGCTTGCACGTGAGCGAGGACCACGGCGGCGCCGGCGCCGGCATGGAGGAGCTGGTCGTCGTCGTCGAGCAGCTCGGCCGGGCGCTCGCGCCCGGATCGTTCGTGCCCACTGTCGTCGCCAGCGCGGTGCTCGAGGCCGCGGGCGACGACGCCGCGCGCAAGGAGCTGCTGCCGGGGCTCGCCGACGGGTCGCGCACGGCGGGCATCGGGCTCGGCGGCGAGGTGGCGCTCCGCGAGGGCACGGCGTCCGGCGATGCGGGCGCCGTCCTGGGTGGTGGCCTCGCCGACCTGCTGATGGTCCCGGCCGGTGACGACGTCGTGGTGGTCGACACCTCGGGCCCGGGAGTCGCCGTCGAGATGCCGATGAACCTCGACCCGACTCGCCGGACGGCGCGCGTGACCCTCGACGGAGCGACGGCAACCGTGCTGCCGGGGGCGAGTCCCGTCCTCACCGACCACGCGCGCTTGTTGCTGTCGGCCGAGGCGGTCGGGATCGCGCGCGAGTGCACGGAGGCGGCCGCCGAGTACGCCAAGGCGCGCGAGCAGTTCGGCCGGCCGATCGGCATGTACCAGGCGGTCAAGCACCACTGCGCCAACATGCTCGTCGCGACCGAGCTCGCGACCGCAGCGGTGTGGGATGCCGCGCGCGCGGCATCCGATGGTGGCGACCAGCGGACCCTCGCCGCCGCGGTCGCCGCGACATTGGCCGGACCGGCGGCTGATCTCTGCGCCAACCTCCACATGCAGGTGCACGGTGGCATCGGCTTCACGTGGGAGCACGATGCGCACATGCTCCTCCGCCGAGCGACGGTGCTGGGCTCGTTGCTCGAGCCGGAGGTCGCGGCCGCGGACGTGACCGACTCGACGCGTGCCGGGGTTCGTCGCGAGAAGATCGTCGACCTCCCACCGGAGGCGGAGCCGATCCGCGACGAGGTGCGCGCCTTCGCCGAGCAGATCCGAGGCGCGGACGCTGCCGCCCAGCGGGACGCGCTGATCGAGACCGGCTACGTGATGCCGCACTGGCCGAAGCCGTGGGGCCGTGCGGCGGGGCCCGTGGAGCAGCTCGTCGTCGAGCAGGAGTTCGACGCCGCGGGGATCACGCGACCCGGATACGGCATCACCGGCTGGGTGATCCTCACGCTGATCCAGCACGCGACCGATGACCAGGTCGAGCGCTGGGTGCCGTCGGCGCTGACGCAGGACGTCATCTGGTGCCAGCTGTTCAGCGAGCCCGACGCCGGATCCGATGCGGCCGGCATCAAGACGAAGGCAACCCGCGTCGACGGCGGCTGGATCATCAACGGTCAGAAGGTGTGGACGAGCCAGGCGCAGGTCGCCGGCAAGGGCCTCGCGACGGTCCGCACGAACCCTGACGTCCCGAAGCACGAGGGCATCACGACCGTCGTCATCGACATGAAGGCGGAGGGCGTCGAGGTGCGACCGCTGCGCATGACGAGCGGCGCGGCGGAGTTCAACGAGGTGTTCTTCAACGACGTCTTCGTGCCCGACGACGACGTCGTCGGACCGGTCGACGGCGGCTGGACCGTCGCGCGCGCGACGCTCGGCAACGAGAGCGTGAGCATCGGTGGCGGGCAGGGTGGGATTGCGCTGCCGTGGGACGCGCTCATCCCGCCCTTCGACGCGCACCCGGAGCGTCTCGCAGGAGGCGCGACCCGCATCGGCCGCTACATCGCGGAGTCGCAGGCGATGGGGCTGCTCAACCTGCGCACCGCGAACCGCGCCGTCGCCGGTGGTGGGCCCGGGCCCGAGGGGAACGTCACCAAGCTCGTGCTGTCGGAGATCGGGCACGAGGCCGCCACGATCCTCTCCGCGCTGAGTGGACCGGACACGCCCTTCATGGACGGCGCGGGTGCCATGAGCAACATGCTCGTGCTGTTCCACCGGGCGCTGTCGATCGCGGGTGGGACGTCCGAGATCAAGCGCAACCAGATCGGGGAGCGGATCCTCGGGCTCCCGAGGGATCCGCTGATCAAGTAGCGCGCGACACGGACGGCGCCGCTATCTCCCCTGCCAGACCGGGTCTCGCTTCTCGACGAACGCGGACGCGCCTTCCTTGGCGTCCTCGCTCTCGAAGATCCGGGGCTGCCACTCCGCCAGCCGCTCGCGTGCCCGATCGGCGTCGGTCACCGCGAGGCGCACGAGCTCCTTCGTCGCCGCGAGCGCCAGGGGACCGTTCGCGGCGATCCGCTCGCCGAGCGCAAGGGCCGCATCGAGCACTCGAGCGGCGGGCACGACCTGGTTGACGAGGCCGAGCGATTCGGCACGCGCCGCGTCGATGCTGTCGCCGGTGAGCGTCATCTCGAGGGCGACCGCGAGCGGGATCCGCGTCCCCAGGAACACGCCACCGCCGGCGGCGAAGAGCGCCCGCTTGACCTCCGGGAGCCCGAACCTCGCCTCCTCCGACGCGACGACGACGTCACAGCTCAACAGGAGCTCGAAGCCGCCGGCGACCGCGGTCGCGTTGGCCGCACCGACGACCGGCAGGGCGTAGTCGCCGTTCATGAAGCGGAAGAAGACCGCCATCTGGTCCTGCTGCTCCGGTGTCGGCATCGGTGCTCCGCCCTCGGCGAAGGCGCGGAGGTCCATGCCGGCACAGAAGGCCCGGTCACCCGTGCCGGTGAGGACGACGACCCGCGTCTCGGGATCGCTTTCGGCCGCGGCCAGACCGACGCCGAGCTCGCCGATGAGGGCGGCGTCGAGGGCGTTGCGCGCGTCGGGCCGGTTGAGACGCAGCACGAGCACCGGGCCGCGCCGCTCGCGCAGCACGAGCGGTTCGGCCTCGCCCATCGCGGTCGCGCTCAGCCCATGTCGGGGACGACGCCGAGCTGGGTCATCATGCCGAGATCATCGCTGCAGCCCCAGTGCTCGACGGCCTTGCCGTCGCGCGTGCGGACCCGGTCCATCATCTCGACGGAGACCTTCTTGCCGGTCGGTGGGATCCCGTTGAACTCGCCCTGGTGCGTACCCGTCATCCGCGAGTGCGCCCACACCTCGTCACCGTCGACGGCCGTCGCCAGCGTCTCGACCTTGAGGTCGGGGAACGCGCTGCGGAACATCGTCGTGAACGCAGCCAGGCTGTCCTTGCCGCTCGGCATGCCCGGCATCGCCTGGTGCTCGACGAAGTCGTCGGCGAGGAGCTCGTCGATGAGCTCGACCTTGCCCTGGCTGAGCACGTCGTCGTTGACACGCCGGACGAGAGCATCGAGGTCCGCCATGGTTCCCTCCTCGGATCGCACGGATGGTGGCGCGAGCGTAGGTCGCCTCCAGCCGTCGCCGCCGGGCTCGGCGGGCACTCCGGACCCGGTTGGCTGCACCGCCGGCGTTCGGGGGACGATGTCGCCTCCTGCAGTGACCTGGAGGTCCGATGGAGTTCGGCGTCTTCCTCAACGGCTACATCCCCGGTCCGGGGGCGCACGAGACCGAGTGGGAGCACCGTCAGCTCCTTCGAGAAGCCGAGTACGCGGTGCTCGCCGACCGGCACAACTGGAAGTACGCCTGGTTCGGCGAGCACCACGGGCTGAGCGAGTACAGCCACATGTCGGCGCCCGAGGTGATCATGGGCTACGTCGCCGCCCGGACCGACTACATCCACCTCGGCACCGCGATCACCAGCCTGTCGCCGCGCAAGGAGCACCCGGTGCGCTACGCCGAGCGGGCCGCGATGCTCGACCACGTCACCGGCAACCGCTTCGAGTGGGGAACGGGGCGGGGCGCGGGCAGCCACGAGCTGGCCTCGTTCGACATCCTCGACAAGGACTCGACCAAGGCCGAGTGGGACGAGGTCGTGCGCGAGGTCCCGCGGATGTGGGAGCAGGTCGACTACTCCCACCACGGCGAGAGCTTCACGGTGCCGACCCCGCACAACATCCTCCCGAAGCCCTACGGCACGGGGCACCCGCCGATCTGGGTCGCGTGTGGGAACCCGCCGACGTTCGCCAAGGCCGGGGCGCTGGGCATCGGGGCGATCGCGTTCAACTTCGAGCCCGTGTACAACTTGCGGGGTCGCATCGCGGCGTACAAGGAGGCGGTCGCGGACTGCACGGAGCCCTTGGGTCAGTTCATGAACGACAACGTGATGATGACGAATGCCGTGATCTGCTTCGAGGACCGTGCCAAGGCCCGCTCGATCGCGCTCGACCGGGTCAGCGGCTACCTCGTGACCATGGTCAACCTGTACCACGACACCATGCCGAAGTCGCCGGACGCGATCACCTGGCCGAACCCCCCGATCCGCCTGCGCGACCTCGGGGGCGACGACCCCGAGGCCTTGCTGGACGAGATGATCGAGGGCGGCTACATGATGGTCGGCACCCCCGAGGAGGTCTCGGAGCAGCTCGACGCGTACTCGTCCGTCGGATGCGACCAGCTGGTGTTCGGGCTCCCCCAGGACCTGCACCGCGACGAGATCCTCGAGCTGCTCGAGACGTTCGGCGACCACGTGATCCCCGAGCACGACAAGGACCGCGTCCACTCGACCGATCACTATCGGGCCAAGGCCCTCCCGAAGTACGCGCGCGTCAACGAGCCGCTGCCCGACATCGAGTGGCCGACGACGCTGCCCGTGACCGCTCGGCCGTAGTCGACGATGAAGGCCGCGCGGCTCGAGGACGGCGAGCTGCACATCCGCGAGGTCGACGTCCCGGTGCCGGGCGAGGACGAGGTGCTGGTGCGGATCAGCGCGGCCGGTGTCTGCCACTCCGACCTCCATCTCGCGCGCGGTGACTGGCAGGGCGTCCCGCGCTCGGGGTTGATCGGCCACGAGGCGATCGGCGTCGTCGAAGCACTCGGAGCGGGCGCCGAGCGCTTCGTGCAGGCCGGGGAGCGCGTGATCCTCGGGCTCGGTGGCACCGGCGGTGGCTACTGGTGCGGGGTGTGCGACTACTGCCTCCGGGGGCTCCCGCGGCACTGCGCGCAGAGCAAGGGGATCCTCGGGACGTTCGCCGAGTGCTTCGCGCTGTGGGCGCCCTCGCTCGTGCGGCTGCCCGAAGCGATCGGCGATCGGGAAGCGCCCCTGGCGTGCGGAGGGCTCACCGCGTACGGCGCGGTGAAGAAGCTCGTCGACCACGGTGTCCGGCCCGGCCGTCGCGTGGCGATCATCGGCGCGGCGGGCGGCCTCGGGCACTACGCCGTCCAGATCGCCCGAGCATTCGGCTACGAGGTGGTCGGCGTCGACATCGGCGAGGACCGGCTCGAGCTCGTGCGCCAGCTCGGCGCGCATCACGTCGTCGAGGCTGACGAGGCGATCGACGTCGTGCAGCACGAGCTCGGTGGCGTCGACGCGAGCCTCGTCTTCTCGGCGCGGATGGCCGGCTTCCGGCTCGGCCTGAACCTGCTGCGTCGTGCAGGCCTGTTCGTCGCGGTCGGCCTACCGCCGACGAGCGACGGCACACTCGACCTGAACCCGTTCGAGCTCTTCCTGATGGACCCGACGATCATCTACTCCGCGGTCGGCACGGTCCAGGACATGCGCGAGCTCGTGGACCTCGCCGCCGCCGGGCACGTGTCGACGCACGTCGCGCGCGTCGGCGCGCTCTCCGAGCTCGGGACGATCTTCGACGAGCTCGAAGCCGGTGCCTACACCGGCCGGGCCGTGATCACCGACCTCACGAGCTGACGCCCGGTCAGGAGTGAGGGTCATCACCGTGAAGGTCCTGGCGATCGTGATCGCGCTCGCCGCCGCCCTCGCGGCGTGCGGTGGCGGCGCGGACGAGGACACGTCCTCGATCACGACCACGACCACCTCCACGGTCGAGCCCAGCACGACGAGCACGACGGCACCGGGGCCACTCGAGCAGCGCGACGAGCCGGGTCTGCCGGCGCCGGTCCAGGAGACCGCCGCCGCGTCGACCGGCAGGCGTCTCTACGTCGCCGGCGGCTTCGACACCAGCCGTAACAGCGTCGCGACCGTGTCGGTCTTCGACGGCACGACGTGGACGGGCGCTCCGCCGCTGCCCATGGCGCTGAACCACCCCGCCGGCACCGCCATCGGCGCCGACGTCTACATCGCCGGAGGGTTCAACAACGGCACCGCGACGAACCGCGCGTTCGTCCTGCACGAGGGCGCGTCGTCGTGGAGCGAGCTCCCCCCGTTGAACGTCGCACGCGGCGCGGCTTCACTCGTGAGCGTCGACGCCGCGCTCTACCTGTTCGGCGGCAACGCGGGTGGCACGCAGACCGTCGACGTCGAGCGCTTCGATCCCGCGGCCCAGACTTGGACCGTGGTCACCCAGCTGCCGCACCCGCGCAACCATCTGGCCGGCTACGCCGACGGCGCGCGGGCGTGCGTGGCGGGCGGACGCGAGCCCGACACCAGCGGCGCGATCGACTGCCTCGACCCGGCGACGCTCGAGTGGACCAGCACGACGCTGCCGACCGCCACGTCGGGCGCGGCCGCAGCGGTCCTGCGCGACACGCTCGTCGTGGCTGGTGGTGAGCCCGCCGGCGAGACGTCGATCGTGCCCGACGTCCAACAGCTCGAGGCCGGGGCCTGGACGACCCAGCCGATGCTCGTCGCACGCCACGGGACCGGGTTCGCACGCTTCGGCGGGCGGCTCTGGATGTGCGGTGGCGGCATCGCGCCCGGCTACGCCGCCACCGACGCCTGCACCTCGATGGGGTCGCCACGTTCGTGACTTGACACTTACGTAAGTATTTGCTTAAGTCCTAGGCGTGCCCATCGACGCGACGCTCAAAGCCCTCGCGGAGCCACGCCGGCGCGAGATCCTCCGGCTCGTGTGGTCGCACGAGCTCCCGGCCACCGCGATCGCCGACCACTTCCGTGAGGTCACCCGGCCGGCGGTGTCGCAGCACCTCGGTGTGCTGAGGGCAGCCGGGCTGGTGAGCGAGCGGCGAGACGGCACGCGTCGGCTGTATCGGGCCGAACGCGACGAGATCCAGAAGGTCCGCGCGTTCCTCGACGACTACTGGACGAGCGGTCTCTCACGACTGCGTGACGTCGCCGAGGCCGCCGAACGAGAGAAGGGGAAGCAGTGATGGCCGAGCTCGTGCAGGAGATCATGATCGAGGCGACGCCGGAGACGATCTGGCCGTTCCTCACCGACCCCGACAAGCACCTCGAGTGGGAGGGCACGAAGGTCGAGCTCGATCCGCGGCCGGGCGGCGTCTACCGCGTGCTCGTCGCAGGCGCGTACCAGTCGGCGGGCGAGTTCGTCGAGCTCGTGCCGATGGAGAAGATCGTGTTCACGTTCGGCTGGGACCAGGACGACAACCCGATCCGGCCGGGTTCGACGACGGTCGAGATCACGCTGCACCGCGAGGGCGACAAGACGCGCCTGCGGCTCGTGCACCAGGGACTGCCCGACGCGGACGCGGTCGAGCAGCACCGACACGGCTGGGGCCACTACCTCGACCGGCTCTCGGTGCGCGCGGCAGGCGGGGATCCCGGCGCCGATCGTGGGCCCGGCGGCGAAGCCTCCTGAGCGCGCGCCTCACGCCTCGGGACGCCTGAGACCCTCGACCACCGCCCACAGGACGAGCACGCCGGTCCAGAACGGCCAGTCGTCGACGAACTCGACGTCGAACGCGAGGTAGTACGCCACCCCCGACGCGATGAGGGCGATCGCAGGACCGACCATCGAGAAGTGGTGACGCCGGGCGATGACCGCCGCCACGAGGAGCCCGGCGGCCACTCCGGTCATGAAGGCGGCTCCCTCACGGGCGTGGGGCACCACGCCCTCGCGGACGAGCACCACGGCGATGCCCCAGATGCCGACAGCGACACCGATGGCGAGCAGACGAGGGCGGCGGGCGAGCACCCCGGCGAGCGTCCCGCCGATGCCGATCGTCAGGGGCGTCACGTAGAAGGCGACCCCGGCGACGCCCACGAGCAGCGCGTACACGAGCGCCGTGAGGCCCAGGGTCGTCGCAGCCGCCCAACCGCGGTCGACGCTCGTCGTCTCGCTCACCGTGGCGTATGGAGCCGTCGAGCGGCTGGATGGTCGACCACGACGACCGGCCCCATCAGCGGGCTCCGTCGACGAGCGCTCCGACGATGTCCTCGTGGTCGTACGCGGTGGCGTTGCCCATCACCACCACGGCGCGGTCACGGGTGGGGTACAGCCGGAGGCAGCTCCAGAAGCCGGCGCCCCCACCGAGGTGCTCGACGAAGTCGGCGCCCGACGGTGCGCTCCGACGAAGCCAGCCGAGCCCGACCTCGAGCTTCCGGCCGCGCGTGGCGATCGTCTGCATCTCGCGGCAGGACTGCTCGGACAGGATCCGGGTGCCGTCGAGCTCACCGCCGCGCAGCGACGCGCGCGCGAATCGGATGGCGTCGGCAGCGGGGCCGACCAGGCCACCGTAGGCCGCGCCGTCGACGTAGAAGTGGCGCAGTGCGACGAAGCCACCGTCCTTGCGTCCGATGGTCTTGCGCGGGATCAGCACGGGCAGGAGCGCGCTCAAGATCGTGTGGCGGCGCTGGTACGGCGTGGCCCACTCGCCTTCGGCGACGGCGACGAAGTCGGTGCTCGTCATCTCCAGGGGCCCGAGCACGTTGGCACGCACGTACTCGGGGAACGGCTGCGCCGCGACGCACGCGACCACCTCACCCAGCACCAGATAGCCGAGGTTGGTGTACGCAGCCTTGGCGCCCGGATCGAAGCGCAGGCGACGGTGCTTCGCCAGCAGTCCGCCGACGAGCTCGTCGGGCGCCGGACCCGCCTCGTTCGCGAGGTGCACCCAACGCAACGGCAATGGGTTCGCGACGCCACCGCTGTGGCTGAGGAGGTGGCGCACCGTGACCTGCTCGGCCCGCGCCGGCGGGCGCATCGCGGCGAACGGCTCGTAGTAGCCGACAAGGGGAGCGTCGAGATCGAGCGCGCCACGTTCGGCGAGCTGCACGACCGCCGTCGCGGTCACCAGCTTCGTCATCGAGAACCAGCTGCAGATGCTGCGCGACGACATCGCGGCGCCGGACTCGCGGTCGGCCAGACCGAAACCACGATCGAGGAGCACCTCGTCGGAGCTGGCGGCGACGACCGCGAGGCCGGGCACGACGCGCCCGACCTGGCGGTTCATCACGTCCTGCAGCGTCCCGCCCACGGGAACCGAGTCTTGCGCGGTGGCCCCTGTCGTCCGCGTTCACGGCCGCCGTGGCGAGGGGCGACGCGAGCGCGCCGGAGCAGTAGCGTCCACGCCATGGAGGCAGCCGCCGGGCAGAAGAGCCTCCCACTGATCCTGGCCCGAGAGCTGGCGTCGAACCTCGCGACGCCGATGTTCCTGATGGACGACGCGGGCACGCTCGTCTTCTACAACGACGCCGCCGAGCTGCTCATCGGTCGTCCGTTCGCAGAGCTCGGCGAGATCGCGAGCGAGGAGTTCGGTCAGGTCCTGGAGCTCAGCGACGCCGACGGCAACAGGCTGCTGCGCCGGAACTCGCCGGCCGGCATCGCCTTCTTCGAGCACCGCCCGGCGCACCTGCGCCTCTGCGCGACCGGCTACGACGGCGTGCGCCGTGTCGTCGAGGCCACGGCGTACCCGCTGTTCGGCGCCGAGGGCGAGATGCACGGCGTCGTGAACGTCTTCTGGCAGGTCGACGACGCGAAGGCGCCCGAAGTCGAGCCCGACTGATGCAAGCGCGCGTGTGGGGCTGTCGCGGCTCGCTTGCGGCGCCCGGCGCCGACACGGTGCGCTATGGCGGCAACACGTCGTGCATCGCAGTCCGGTTGGAGAGCGGTGACGTGGTCGTGCTCGACGCCGGCACCGGCATCCGACCCCTCGGCGCGGCGATGGTCGACGACACGCCGGCGGAGATCCACCTGCTGCTCACGCACCTGCACATGGACCACCTGCAAGGGCTGGGCTTCTTCCGGCCCCTGTTCGACCCCGACGTCCACGTCCACCTGTGGGGGCCGGCGTCGCCCGTGCAGCCACTCGCGGAGCGCATCGCGATCTACCTGTCGCCGCCGCTCTTCCCGGTTCGACTCGCCGATGTCCCGGCGACGCTGACGTTCCACAACGCTTCCGACGAACCCGTGACGATCGGGTCGGCGACCGTTCGGGCCGCCAACGTGGCCCACCAGGGTCCGACCGTCGGGTACCGGATCGAGGAGGGTGGCCGGTCGCTCGCGTACCTCCCCGACCACGAGCCCTCGCTCGGTGTCGACCTCGCCGACCAGCCGCCGTCGTGGATCAGCGGACACGATCTCGCCCACGGCGTCGACGTGCTGTTCCACGACGCGCAGTACGGCGACCACGAGTACCCGAACCACGTCGGCTGGGGTCACTCGGCGCTCGAGCACGTGATGCGGTTCGCCGACAAGGCCGAAGTCGAGCGCGTCGTGCTCTTCCACCACGACCCGTACCACACCGACGACGAGCTCGAGGCGCTGCTCGTCGACACCCATCGGCGTTGGAACACGGACCACGACCACGTGTGCCTGGCGCACGAGGACATGACCGTGACGTTCGATGCCTCGGGCGTGCAGATCACGTGAGCTCGGGGTGGGCGGCTAGGCCGACTCGTCGCCTCGGGTGGCGACTGCGAGGCCGGCGTGCCATCCGGGTGCGCGCCCGTCGCGCGGCGGCTTCCCCGCGTGCGACGCGACGCCGGCGCTCGCCAGGACCCACGAGACCACCGAGTTCGAGTTCCACATCTCTCCTGCCCGCAGCTCGTCACGCCCCCACACCGGCGTCGGCACCAGCGCAACCAGGTCGAGCACGTGGCGGATCATCTCCGGGTCGCTGGAGATCCGCACCGGACTCGCGACGGCGAACGGGAGGTCGGGGACGACCCCGCCGCGCCAGCGGCGCACCTCGTAGCGGAACACGCGGAAGCGCGCCAGCAGACGCGACCCGACCGGCCCTTCCCCGACGACCCCGCGCACGTCGGGACCGCGGCCATCCGGGATCGGCGCCATCTCGACGACGAAGCACCCGTCGCCGGCGTCAGCGAGGAGCGCGGAGTGGTAGAGGTCGCGCCGGGCCCGACGTTGGACGAGCGCCGACAGCGCCTCGTACAGCTTGCCGCTGACGCGAACGACCCGCGCCCCTGCTCCCAGCGGGATCCAGTAGAGGTCCAGGTGCGCGACCCCCGTCGGGCCACGACCACGTGCGTCTGACATCCCCGCAATGTCTCACGCCGGTGCCCGCGTCGCGCCGACGCAGGAGGCCGGGCAGACGGGCCCGACTGGCGGGCGCACGCGAAGGATGCGATGGTGCCTCCTGGCCCGCGACGCCGTGGAGGCGCCATGCCGCTCGGATCAGCTCGCCTGCTCGGTGTCGCGATCGCATTCAGCGCGCTCGTCGTGACATCCGGTGCGCCGAGTGGAGCCGCGGTCCGGAGCGGGTCGGCGCCGACGTTCACAGGCTCGTTCGAGTTCGAAGGCATCGCGGCCGTCAGGGCCGGCAAGGGGTGTCGCGGCGAGGGCGCCTTCGGCGACATGCGGCCCGGCGCGCGCGTGCTCATCTCCGAGCGCGTCACAAGCGGAGACTTCGAGAAGCTCGCGACCGGCAAGCTCCGCAGAGGCAAAGCCGTTGACGTCGAAGGCGACGAGGTCTGCCGGATGCGCTTCAAGGCGAAGGCCGCGACCGCGCCGGCGGCGGACTCTACGATCTACCTGGAGATCAAGGGCGTCACGTTCGACGTGTCCTGGCCGGCTGCCGACGTCGCCGATGGTGATCTCGGAATCTGGACCTGTGAGTACTCCGACAACTCGTGTGCGACCGTCGTCGGCCGCGACTGATCCTCAGCTCATCCCACACTGCTCGCACGTCAGCTCGACGGTCCGATCCGTGTCTGACGACGCGGCGACCAGACCCGCACGAGCGTCATCAGGAGGACGACGCCCGCGGTCAGCAAGCAGGCCCACTGGAACACGGCGTTGTGACGGTCGGTCCCGGCCGTCAACCCGTGGACGGTGCCCGTGACGAAGACCACGAAGCTCGTCAGGTGCACGGCATGCCACGTTCGGCGGGGCAACCGGCGCATCAGCAACGAGGTGATCTCGACCGCCAGCAGCAGGTACATCGCGACGATCCCGAGGGCGACCGCCGCCGGCTTGTAGCTCGAGACGAAGGGCACGACGAGGTCGGCGGGCCCGAACCCGATGAAGTCGTCCAGGGCGAGGCCAAGCAGATGGATGCCGAGGAAGGCCACGGAGAGGCCGCCGAGGAACCGGTGGACGTCGAGCATCCATGCCGGTGCGGGACGGCGCAGCAGCCGAGTGGAGAGCTGCAGCCCGCCGATCACGGCGAGCGACGCGAGGGCCCAGGCGACGATCCCGCCCGAACGGGCCACGTACCACCAGGTCTGGGACCGCACCGTTCGAGACTAAGGTGTCAGCTTCCGCGGGTCGTGGTGTGCGGTGCCGGGGCGTTCGTCGGTGACGTCTGCGATGACGCCGGCGCCGCGGCGCTGGGCTGATTCGACTTCGGCGCGGTCGCCGTGGCGCCCGACTGCGCGGGTGCGGCCGGCGTCGACGCGACGTCGGACTGGTTGGCGACGGCGACGGTCCCGGCGATCGTGAAGAACGACGCGATGCTGAGGCCACCGAGCAGCCAACGGGTGGCTGCTGCGGGGTGCTGCTTCGCGCGGGCCGGCGTCGCCCGCCGCGCCTGGAGCCGGCGGATGCGCTCGGCTCGCTCTTGGTCGTTCGCCGGGTCAATCATCGTGCTCTCCTGTTCGGACGCTCGGCTGGGTGCTCGGTGCCTCGGCGGTGCCCGCGTGCCGGCGGCCGCCTTCGCGCTCGCCGCCCTCACGCTCACCACCGGCGCGTGTGGGGGTCGCCGCCGCCGGCTGGCTCCGTGCCGGGGCCTGCGACGCGCTCGGCGCCTGACTGACGCTCGCGGCCGGCGCGGGGGAGGAGCCGGCGAATCCGAGGGCGCCGAGGTTCGCACCCACGGCCGCGACGGCCGACACGAGGCTCATCGAGATCGCTGCGGCTGCTGCTACTGCGGTTCGTCGCTGCACGAGTGGTCCCTTCGGTGGTGCGAGCCGCTGGGTGCTGCCCGCTCGGTGGCATCAAGAGAACACCGCACCGATGAAGGCGCGAGGGGAGTGCCGATGAAGGTCGCGTGAAGCTGGGCGCAGCGACGGTTGCGACGCGTGCGGCGCCTCCTACTCTGCAGGTGTGGGCCGACGCATCCTCGTAGTCGACGACGAAGCGCGCATCCGGGGCATCGTCCGGGGCTACCTCGAGAGTGACGGGTTCGAGGTCGCCGAAGCCGGCGACGGTGACGCGGCGCTCGCGGTCGCCGACGACTGGCGACCCGACCTCGTCGTGCTCGACGTGATGATGCCCGGCATCGACGGCGTTGAGGTGCTGCGGCGAATTCGCACCAGCTCCGAGATCCCAGTGATCCTCTTGACGGCACGATCGGAAGAGGTCGACAAGCTCGTCGGGCTCTCGGTCGGCGCCGACGACTACGTCACCAAGCCCTTCAGCCCCCGTGAGCTCGTGGCTCGCATCAAGGCGGTGCTGCGCCGCGGGGCTCCACCGCCCGCCGACGGCGCAGCGCGCCTGTCGTACTCGGGACTCGTCATCGACATCGATGCGCGGGAGATCGAGCGGGACGGCCAGGCGGTCGACCTGAGCACCCTCGAGTTCGACCTCCTGCTCGCCCTTGCCCGCGCCCCCGGACGTGTGCTCACCCGGCGCCAGCTCCTCGAGAAGGTCTGGGGCTACGACTTCTACGGTGACGAGCGCGTCGTCGACGTGCACATCCGGAGCATCCGCAAGGCGCTCGGCGACGACGCCAGCGCGCCCGAGCTGATCAGCACGGTGCGCGGGGTCGGCTACAAGTTCGTGGGGACGCCGCAGTGAAGCGGGTGTGGCGTCGTCTCGACGTCAGGCTGTTCGCCTCGTACGCGCTCATCGCCGTCGTGGTGGTCGTGGCGCTGTCCGTCACGCTCAACGTCGTGGCGCCCTCGCGGTTCGACGACGAGTACCGCGCCGTCGCCGGCAGCACCGAGGAGGAAGGCGAAGGTCGCTCGCTCTTCGTCGACACGCTCCGGTCCTCGTTGCCGATCACGCTGGGCGTGACGCTCCTGGCAGCCGCGATCGTGTCGGTGCTGGTCGCACGCAGGATCGCCGCGCCCGTGCGTCGTGTCCGCGACGCGACGCGCCACCTGGCGGCCGGGCACTACGACGAGCGGGTCGCCGAGCCGGGTGAGCTCGAGCTCGCCGAGCTCGCTCGCGACGTGAATCGGCTCGCGGTCGAGCTCGAGACGACCGAGCGACGACGAGCTCACCTGATCTCCGAGGTCGCGCACGAGATGCGCACGCCGTTGACGACGATGGAGGGCTACGTCGAGGGGCTCCTCGACGACGTGTTCGAGCCCACCGAGGAGGTCCTCACCGCCATCGGTGAAGAGGCGGCGCGGCTCCAACGTCTCGCCGGCGACCTCGCGGAGCTCTCGCGTGCCGAGGAAGGCGCGATCGCGCTCGACCTCCGCACCGTCGATCTCCGCGAGCTCGCCCGCGCCTGCGCCGAGCGGCTCCGGCCCCAGTACGACGAGAAGGGCGTCGACCTCGACCTCCAACCGGGGCCGCGCCTCACCGTCGAGGTCGACCCGGAGCGGGTGGCGCAGGTGCTGACGAACCTCCTCGGCAACGCCCTGACGTACACCGACCCGGGCGGCCGAGTCGTGATCACCACCGCTCGTCGCGGCCGCTTCGCCAGCGTGGCGATCGCCGACACGGGCATCGGCGTCGCACCCGAGGAGCTCGAGCTCGTCTTCGACCGCTTCTACCGCGTCCGCGGCCCCGTCCGACCCAGCGGCGGGAGCGGGATCGGCCTCACGATCGCCCGTGGGATCGCGCACGCCCATCACGGCACCATCGAGGCCGCATCACCGGGTCTCGGGCAGGGCTCGACGTTCACGCTCACCGTTCCTCTCGCCGAGGACCGGGCCGGGACGACCTGACTTCACGGCACCTTCACGGTTGCCGATGGCCGTCCCTCACCGGGGCAGGGTCTGATCAGCACGTGAGCACACAGGAGCGGATCGTCGAGGTCATGGGAACCACCGCGCACGTGATCGTCACGGGCGCGCCCGAGGGACTCGCCGATGCCGCGGTCGAGCGCCTCGAGGAGCTCGAGGCTCGCTGGAGCCGGTTCCGCGCCGACAGCGAGATCAGTCGGCTCAACGAGCGACCCGGCGTCCCGGTCGTGGTGTCGCCCGAGACGTTCACGCTCGTCGAGCGCGCCGTCGCCGGCTGGCACATCACGGCAGGCCGCTTCGACCCGACCCTGCTGCGCGAGCTGTGCGCGGCCGGCTACGACCGCAGCTTCGAGGGCATCCGAGCCACCGAGTACGAGCGACCCGACGCGCCGGAGCCGGTCGTGAGCCCACGGGCGGTCTGGCGCCCCGCCATGGGTCGCCGCGCCGGTGTGGCGTCCATCGGGCTCGACCCCATCGTCCGCAGCGTTCGGATCGAACCCGGGGCCGAGATCGACCCCGGTGGGGTCGGCAAGGGGCTCGCCGCCGATCTGGTCGTCGACCTCGTGCGCTCGCGCGGGGCCCAGGGCGCGCTGGTCAGCGTCGGCGGCGATCTGCGCGCCGAGGGCGAGGCGCCCGAGGGCCGCGGATGGGTCGTCGCGGTCGCCGACCCGAGCCAGCCGGACCGGGTGATCACGACGCTCGCGCTCGAGCACGGCGCCGTCGCGTCGACCTGGCGCACCAAGCGCGTGTGGTCGGTCGACGGCACACCTCGTCACCACATCATCGATCCGTCGACCGGCGTGCCGGCCGAGACCGGGCTCGCGGGGGTGACGGTCGTGAGCGGCGCCGGCTGGCACGCCGAGGTGCTCGCGAAAGCCGCGTTCCTCGCCGGGACCGAGCAAGCGGCCCCGCTCCTCGACGCCAACGGCGCGGCGGGCATCGCGGTCACCGACGACGGCACCGTGCGAGAGCTCGGCGATGTCGGACCGTTCACGGTGTCGTCACCACGCAGCACGACAGCACTGGAACGAGCACGACGATGAGAGACTCCTGCTCGAGAGCCGCCGGACCCGGCACGACGAAGGTGGAGCATCGGCTTGGTGGAGCCCAGCAGCTACGACGCCGTGCCCTACGACTCGTTCCCGTTCGCGGAGTCACACCCGGCGCGCATGGCCGGCATGGCCAGGCTGTTCGGCTTGTCGGCGCCCGCGCTCACGAGCGCACGGGTGCTCGAGCTGGGCTGCGCGTCCGGCGGCAACCTGCTGCCCCTGGCGGCGCGCTACCCGTCGGCGGAGCTCGTGGGCGTCGATCTGGCGGAGGTGCACATCAGCCACGCGGACGAGCACCGCCGCGAGCTGGGTCTGGAGAACGTCACGTTCCGGCGGGCAGACATCCGCGATCTCGCCGGCGAGTCCGACCAGTACGACTACATCGTCGCCCACGGGGTCTACAGCTGGGTGCCGCCCCCGGTCCAGCACGCGCTGCTCAACGTGCTGGGCCAGCAACTCGCACCGACGGGTGTGGGCTACGTCAGCTACAACGTGTACCCCGGTTGGAAGATGCGGGAAGTCGTCCGCGAGATGATGCTCTTCCACGTCGGGCACCTGGGGGACCCGGCCACGCAGCTCACCCAGGCTCGGGCACTGTTGCAGTACGCGAGCGAGCTGCACGCCGACGAACAGACCGCCTTCGGGCGGCTGATGGCCGAAGAGGCGGAGTCGCTGATGCGCTCCTCCGACTCCTACCTCTTCCACGAGCACCTGGAGCCCGAGAACCGACCGTGCTACTTCCACGAGTTCGTCGCGGCCGCCTCGGAGCACGACCTCGCATACCTGGGTGAGTCGAACCTCGCCGACATGCTGCCCGATCGCCACGGAGCCGACCTTGCGAGCACGGCCCGCCGCCTCTCCGACGAGAACCTCGTCGCCTGCGAGCAGTACGTCGACCTGCTGACCAACCGCGCGTTCCGGTCAACGCTGCTCGTACGCGCGGATCGAGCGGCCGATCTGCAACGCACGTTGAGCGCAGCGAGCTTCTCGGGATTGCACGTCAGCACGCAGTTGACGCGCGACGAGGTCGAGCCCGCGCTCCTCGCCACGCCGCAGGGTCGAAGCCCGGACGCCGTGTACTCCGACGCACGAGGTCGACAGCTCGCGACGCACCAACCACACACGAGCGCGATGATCGAAACCCTGATCGCGGCCGCGCCGTACGCGGTGCCCTTCTCGGAGGTGGTCGATGCCGTCGATGCCCTCGCGAGAGCGGCCGGTCTGCAGGTGAGTCCGAAGGACTACGTCGCGTCCGAGCTCGTGGTCATGGCGACGCAAGGTGTCGTGACGCTCTACGGCGAGCCGCTGCCCCGGCCCTCGATGGAAGACGCTCGCATCTCGCCGTACGCTCGCTGGCAAGCTTCGAGGACCGACATCGTCACCAATGCGCTCCACGAGCTGGTCCGGCTCACGCCCGCACAGGTGGACTGCCTCACGGGGAGCCAACGGCCGGGCGACGCCGAGATGAGCGAGCTGATGGGCCTGGGGTTGCTGGTCTGAAGGGACCGGGGGTCAGCCGGTGAAGGTGGGGACGATCACGATCGGCTGGAACTCGTACGCCCCGATGTCGACGCGGCCGTTGCTGACGCGGGGGTAGCCCGAGCCTCGCTGGTCGAACTCGTTGCCGGGGAAGCTCGGGACCGGGTCGGGTCCGGTGTCGAGGGCAGGACTCGTAGCGAGCAGCGCCAGCGTCTGGGTCGGTCCGCCGTTGCTGCCCAGCGGGCCGAGGCCGGGGGAGGTCACGCCGGTCTGGGTGCCGCCTTTGTCCGTGACCTCGATCGCCGGGTCGACGGTGCCCAAGAGCGAGTGGTCAGAGGTGAGCGCAGCGCCACCGCCGTCGGTGGGGTCGGTGCCCACGTCGTCGGTGCCGTCGTCGTTGCCGGAGATGATCGTCCCGGTCACCGTGACCGGGCCGACCTCCTGCGCGCTCACGTCGCCGGCGGGAGCTCCGTCGGCCTGGTGGCCCGGCCGCTCGCCCTTGGTGTCGTCGGCTGCGTGCGACCCGCGAGCCGTGGTTCCCAAGTTCGTGACACTGTTGAAGAGGTAGAGCCCGTCGCCGATCTCGCTGGCGGTGTTCCCCGAGATCGTCGACTGGGTGAGGGTCAGCTCGCCGTCGTAGAGGCCGATCCCGCCACCGAACTTCGCGGTGTTGTTCGCGATCGTCGAGTTCTCCACTGTCGCGGTGACGGGCGTCTCTTCGGCCCACACGGCAAGACCGCCCCCGTAGAACCCCGCCTCGTTGCCCGAGATCGTCGAGTTGCGGATCGTCGTGTCGGTGTAGTCGGCCAGGATCCCGCCGCCGCTCTGAGCGCTCGTGTTGTTGGTGATGCTCGAGAACTCGATCACCGTCCGACCAGAGGGGAAGTTGTCGTCGAGGTAGATCCCGCCCCCACCGTCGTTGGTGCCGTTCGCGGCGTTGTGGTCGACGGTGCTGTTCGTCATCGTGAGGTCGTAGCTGTAGAAGAACGAGACCCCTCCGCCGTCATCGGCCGCAGTGTTGTTCGAGATCGTCGAGTTGGTGACGGTCAGGTCGTTGCATTCCCCGAAGTAGAGCCCACCACCGTCGCGCTCGGTCGTGTTGCCGGTGATGACGACGTCGTCGAGCGTGAGATCAACAGGGATGTGAGCCTTCCCCTTCGAAGGTGCGCAATCCATGCGGATGCCGCCGCCGCCGTAGTAGCTGGCACCGCCGGTGATGGTCAGCCCGGTGATCGTCACCCCGCCGCCGGGCGCGGTCGTGATGTTGCTCGAGAAGACCCCGGCGAACCCGCTGCCGGTGATCGTCAACGCGGCGGACCCGGGGCCGGTGATCGTGACCTTGTCCTCGATCTCGAGTGCCCCGTCCTTCTTCGTGAGCACGATCGGGCCGGCCAGGCCGGGCGCGAACGTGATGGTGTCGCCGTCGCTCGCGGCGGCGAGTGCATCGCGCAGCGAGCAGCTGTTCGGGACCGGGGTGGTGCAATCGGCGGCGGTCGCGGGCCCGTCGCTGGCGTCGTCGACCACGAGGCTCGCTGCGCCCGCGGGCGTCGCGCCCATGCCGAGCACGGCGGCGGCGGCGCCGGAGGCGAGCACGGCTCCGGATCCGACGGCGCCGAGCCTTCGGCCCCGCTGCCCGGCGGCACGTCGGGCGGCCCGGTTGGGGGCGGGACCGTCGGGGTCGGGGCCGAGGTCGTTCGGGTTCATGATGCGTCGCGCCCCTACGTGGAGGCCCCGGCTCCGCCCGGGGCGATGGCGAGACCCTAGCCCCCGCGGACCCGGGCCTGCGGGGTTCGATGCACTCTGGTCCCGCGCTTCCCGGCTCGCCCGAGCGCGCCACTATGGTCCCGCCGGGACGACAGCCGTGCGCGGCGCCCCGGGCCGTGCACCGGCCACCGCTCCCCGACGAGAGAAGAGGCAGCCATCGTGAAGACGTACCAGGCCACACCCGACATCGAGGTGCTCACGTCCGACATCCCGATCCCCGGGTTCGGTCTCGTACCCGTGAACGCCTTCGTCATCAAGGGCGAAGAGCCGATCCTGGTCGACACCCACGCGGTGGTCGAGCGCGACGACTTCATGACCTCGTTGCGGTCGGTGATCGATCCCGCGGAGCTCCGGTGGATCTGGCTCACCCACACCGACTTCGACCACATCGGCAGCCTGCGCCAGCTGCTCGACGAGCAGCCGCAGATCCGGCTGATCACCACGTTCTTGGGCATCGGGATCATGAGCCTCGCCGACCCGCTCCCGATGGACCGCCTGCACCTGCTCAACCCCGGCGAGAAGCTGACGGTCGGGGACCGCACGCTCGCGGCCTTCAAGCCCCCGGTGTTCGACAACCCGTCGACCACCGGGTTCCTCGACGAGTCCTCGGGCACCCTGTTCAGCGCCGACTGCTTCGGAGCGCTGCTCCAGGACGTGCCCGAGAACGCGGCCGACCTCACCGACGAGCAGCTGCGAGAGGGCCAGGTGTTCTGGGCCAGCGTCGACTCACCGTGGCTGCACAAGGCGGATGATGCCAAGCTCGCCAGGGAGCTCGACGGCATCCGGGCCATGAAGCCCTCGATGGTCCTGAGCAGCCATCTTCCGGCGGCGAGCGGCGACATGACGGACCGGTTGCTCGCGTCCCTCGCTGCAGTTCCCAGCTCAGTGCCGTTCGTGGGGCCCGACCAAGCCGCGCTCCAGCAGATGCTCCAGGAGATGAGCGGAGCGGCGTAGCCGACGGGCCGCGCGCGCCGCTCAGGGGCGCGTGCCGAAGCGCCCTGACCACGACGCGTGCAGCGCGGCGTATCGGCCCCCGCGGGCGACCAGGTCGGCGTGCGTCCCCATCTCGACGAGACGGCCGTCGTCGACGACGGCCACCAGGTCCGCTCGCTCCGCAGTCGTCAGGCGGTGCGCGATCACGACCACGCTTCGCGTAGCCATGAGCCGCTCCAGTGCCCCGTCGAGGAGGAGCTCGGTCCCGGGATCGAGGCTCGAGGTCGCCTCGTCGAGCACCAGGACCGACGGGTCGACGAGCGCGGCGCGGGTGACGGAGACGAGCTGGCGCTCGCCGGCCGAGAAGTTGGTGCCGCGCGTCTCGACCCGGGTGTCGAGGCCGTCGGGGAAGCGCTCGAATCGCTCGACGAGGCCGAGGTGGTCGAGTGCGGCACGAATTCGATCGTCGGTCGCGCCCGGCGCCGCGAGCCGGAGGTTGTCGCGGACCGTACCGGTGAAGAGGAACCCTTCCTGGGGGATCACGACGATCGCACTCCGCAGTGTCGCTTCGCCGACGTCGCGCAGATCCACACCCCCGAAGGTGATCGTGCCTTCCGTCGGGTCGTAGAAGCGCGCCATCAGCTTCGCCAGGGTCGACTTGCCGGCGCCGGTGGAACCGACGAGCACGAGGCGGTGGCCGGGCTCGAGCACCAGCGACACGTCGCGCAGCACCGCCGGGAGCTCGGGGGCGTACCGGAAGCCGACGTGGTCCACGACGAGGTCGCCGGTGCGCGAGAGCTGCTTGGGCTCGTCGGGTTCGACGAGGTCGAACGGCGTGTCGAGCAGCCCGTAGAGCTTGTGCAGAGCAGCCGCGGCCTGCTGGAACGTGTTGAAGACCTGCGTGAGCTGCTGGATCGGCTCGTAGAGGTTGTTGAGGTACAGCACGAACGCGGTGACGACGCCGACGGTCACCGCGCCGTCGGACGCGAAGTTGGCGCCGAGGCCGACGATGAGCGCGAGCGTCAGGCCCTGGACGAGCTGGATGATCCCGTTGTAGATCGCGGTGATGCGCTCGGCGCCGACGCTCGTGCGGTACTGCTCGCGGCTCGTGTCGATGAAGTCGACGACCGTGCGCTCGGTCTGGTCGAACGCCTGGATGACGCGTACCCCGGCGAGCCCTTCCTGCAGCGCCGTGAGCGTCCCACCCACTCGGTCGCGAACGCGCAGGTACGCGCGACTCGACGCGCGCCGATACCACACGGTCGCGACGACGAGGATCGGGCTCATCAGCAGCACGACCACGCCGAGCTGCCAGCTCAGGAGGAACATGGCGACGAGCGTCGCGACCACCAGCACGCCACTCACCACGAAGACCGCGAGTCCCTGACTGATGAGGTCCTGGAGCGCCTCCACGTCGGCCGTCATGCGCGAGACGAGCAGACCGGTGCGCGTGCGGTCGAAGAAGCCCATCGACATGTCCATGATGTGGTGGAAGACCCGACTGCGCAGATCGAGCAGGAACGCCTCGCCCGCCTTCGACACGCCGTAGATCGCCGCCCGCCCGAAGACGTACGCACCGGCGGCCGCGCCGATGAAGAGCAGCGACGCGAGGGTGACCGTGTCGACGTCGCCCTTGGAGACACCCTCGTCGATGCCGAAGCTGATCAGCGCGGGGCCTGTTGTCATCAGCGCGGCCTGCCCCAGGACGAACAGTGACACCGCCACCAGCTGCCACCGCCACGGCCGCAGCAACCGCAGCGTCCGTCGCCCGATGTCGGGCGCGTACCGAAGGTTGTCCTCGTCGGTCGCGACGTCGACGTCGGTGTCCGGGTCGACCGACGGCGTCGTCATCGGGCGACCTCCTGGTCCTGGGACACGTCGGCGAGCACGCGCCGGTAGGCCTCACTCGTCGCGAGAAGGTTCGCATGCGTGCCGGTCGCCGCGACGCGGCCGTGCTCGTCCATGAGCACCACCCGGTCGGCGAGCGCGATCGTCGCGGGCCGGTGGGCGATGATCAGCGTGGTGCGACCGCGCATCACCTCGGTGAGCGCGGCGCGGATCTCGTGTTCCTTCGTGGGGTCTACCGCGGAGGTCGCGTCGTCGAGGACGAGCACGCGCGGGTCGGCCAGGATCGCCCGCGCGATCGCCAACCGCTGTCGCTGACCGCCCGACAGCGAGAAGCCATGCTCGCCGAGCATCGTCCCGTAGCCGTCGGGCAGCTCGCGGATGAAGTCGTCGGCGCCCGCGAGACGGGCCGCGCGCTCGACCTCGTCGGCGTCGACCGCGCTGCTCCCCCGCCGCGCGTCGTGCGAGGCGGCGCGCGCGGCGAACGCGAGGTTCTCCCACACGGTGTCGCTGAACAGGAACGTGTCCTCGAAGACCAAGCCGATCTCGCGGCGGAGCGACCCGAGCCGGACGTGGCGCACGTCGGCGCCGTCGATGCTGATGCTGCCCGCGGTCGCGTCGTAGAAGCGGGGGATCAGCCGGGCCACGGTGCTCTTGCCGCATCCGGTGGGCCCGACCAGCGCGACCGACTCGCCGCCTTCGAGCTCGAGGTCGAAGCCATCGAGCACGTCGCGCCCGCCGTGATACGAGAAGCGCACCCCCGAGAACGACACCGATCCTCGCCCGGGTGGCAGTGGCGGCAGCGACTCGTCCTCGACGATCTCGGGCTCGGTCACCATCACCTCTTGCACCCGCGCCGCCGACGCGGATGCACGCGCCACCTGCGCGACGACGTAGGACGTCATCCGAAGGGGGAACACGAGCTGCAGGAGCAGGGCGCTGAATGCGACGAGGTCGCCGACCGTCAGCACACCGTCGATCGCGTCCTTGCCGCCGACGTAGAGCACCGTCACGAGCGCGACCATCGGCAGCAGGTCGAGCATCGGGTTGAACGTCGCTCGCAGCTTGCCCAGCGCGATCGCCTCGTCGCGCACCTGCTCGGCGCGGTCGTCGAGTCGCTGCGTCTCGACCTGCTCGGCGCCCAAGCCCTTGAGCACCCGCACGCCGGCCACGCCCTCCTCCACCACCTCCGACACGTGGGCGAGACGCTCCTGGAGCCGCACCGCGACGGGGTTCAGCAGCCGCTGGAACCACACGGCCCCGAGGACGAGCAGCGGGAAGGTGAGGATCGACAGCAATGTGAGCTTCACGTTCAACGTAACGAGCACCACCAGGATCCCGATGACCATCACCACGTTGGCCGTCAGGACGGGTGTGAAGATCACGAGCTGGTTGATCTGGCGCAGGTCGAGGTTGGCGCGCGCCATCAGGTTCCCGATCTGGGCGCGGTCGTGGTAGCCGAAGTGCAGCTCCTGCAGGTGCGAGAAGAGCTGCGAGCGCAGCACGTGCTCGGTCCGGTGCGCGACGTAGAACGCGCAGTACCAGCGGAATCCCGCGCACACGCCGGCCAGGACGCCGAGCGCGACGATCAGAGCGCACCACCGCAGGATCACGGAGCCGTCGTAGGGCGAGAACCCCTCGTCGATCGCAGCGCCGGCGGCGAGCGGCACGGTGATCTTGGCGACGACCCACAGCAACGACGCGATCAACCCGATCGGGATCCACCACCCCGCCCGCTTCGTGGCCCTGACCATCAGACGCCAGCCGCCGCGGCGCAGCTCCGGCGACCGCACCGCGGCGAGCGGGTCTTCGCTCCACTCGGAAGACGTCTCGGTCACGTCGCTCGACACCGCCAGCCTGGATCCCTCATGCCGACGATCATGGCCGACCACCCCGGTGCGGATGGGCGTCCTCGTTCCGCTCGTGAGGCCCTCGACTCGACCTCCGCGTCAACGTCCGGGCGCCTCCGGAGCGGACGTACGATCCGGACATGGTCCCGAAATCCACCGATTCCCGGCCGACGCTCGTGTTCGCGATCGCGGGAAGCCTGCGCGCGGCGTCGTGGAACACGATGCTCGTGCAGCGTGCCGCCGCGCTCGTGCCCGAGACCGTCGTCTTCGACATCTTCGACGAGCTCGGCACCATCCCGCACTTCAACCAGGACACCGAGGGCGACCTCACGCCGCCGGAGGTCCCGGCGCTCCGTGACCGCATCGAGCGGGCCGACGCCGTGCTCGTCGCCACGCCGGAGTACAACAGCGCGATGCCGGGCGTGCTCAAGAACGCCCTCGACTGGGCGTCGCGACCGCCGGGTGAGAGCGTGCTCGCCGACAAGCCCGCGGCCGTGATCGGTGCATCGCCCGGGCGGTTCGGGGCCCAGCGGGCACAGGCCGGGGTGCGGAGGGTCCTCGCTGCGATCGGCGCGGAGGTGCTCGAGGACGAGCTCCCGCTCGCTCGGGCTCACGAGGCGTTCGACGAGCAGGGGGCGATCAAGGACGCCGAGATCGAGGCGAGCCTCGCCGCGCTCGTCGACAAGCTGGTCGCGACCGCCCGCGCTCCCGTACCGGGCGAGCCTGCGGACTTGGCCGTCTACAGCGTCGAGTGCCAGCGCCTCGCGAACGCCACCTGACAGCCTGGCTGCGGCGCAGACATCATCGACCAGGGGCTCCGCAAGATCGAAGGTCGACCGCCCGTCGCCTATTCGTCGTGCGGACGCCGCCCGAGGCGCCGACTCGAGCTCGGGTCGGCCGAAAGGACCGAGTCGATCTCGTCGGGCTCGATCACGAGCGCGTGCACCGGGGCGAGCGCGCGCAGCGTCGCCGTCCGGTGGCCGTTCCCCAGCATCGACAGCTCACCGACCACGTCGCCCGCAGCGGCAGTCGCGACCTGCTCGCCGTCGACGACCACGGCGGCCTCACCGTCGACGAGCACGAAGCCGTGCGTCTCCGACTCACCCTGGCGGCAGAGCTCCTCGCCCGCCGCGAAGTGCCGGTCGGAGAGCAGCTTGGCGACGTCGTCGATCTCGCGCTGGGTGCAGCCCTTGAAGAAGTCGACCTGCGCGATCAGGGCGCTCTTCTCGGATGCATCGAGCTCTTTCACGGCGTGACCTCTCGTGAGCGCACCCGGTCAAGGTAGCCGCCGACCGCGACGGTCGACCCGCCAGCGCGGAGACCGTGCCCGGCGCCGGTCGCTAGGGTGCCGCAGTGCTCCATCCGGCATGGCTTGGTCACGTCGAGGCTGACGCCGACACCCCGTACCCGCTGCGCTGGTACGCCCTCCTGTTCATCTGCCTCGCGCTCTTCATCGGGCAGATCGACATCACGATCGTCAACATCGCGCTGCCGTCGATCGCTGCGGACCTGGACGCGACGACGTCCGACCTCCAGTGGACGGTCGACGCCTACCTCGTGATGCTGGCCGGCTTCGTGCTCTTCGGTGGCGGGCTCGCCGATCGATTCGGGCGCAAGGGCGTCTTCATGACCGGTCTCGCGCTCTTCGGTGCCGCGTCCCTCGGCGCGACGTTCGCGACCGAGCCTGGGCATCTGATCGCCGCGCGCGCGTTCATGGGACTGGGCGCGGCGCTGTTCTTCCCGCCCGCGTTGTCGATGCTCGCGACGATCTTCGCTCCCGGTGAGCGGGCCCGCGCCGTCGCCGTCTGGGCCGCCGTCGGTGGGATCGCGACGGCACTGGGACCGGTCGTCGGCGGCGTGCTGCTCAGCCGGTACTGGTGGGGGTCCGTCTTCCTCGTGAACGTGCCGGTCGTCGTTGCGGCCCTGGTGGGCGCAGCACTGCTGATCCCGACGTCGCGCCGCCCGGGCTCACCGAAGCTCGACGGAGTCGGAGCGCTCCTCTCGGTCCTCGGGCTCGCCGCCCTCGTCTTCGGCATCATCGAGGGACCGGATCGAGGGTGGGGAACCCCACTCATCGTCGCGTCACTGCTGATGGGCGGCGTGCTCGTCGGCGCGTTCGTCGCGTGGGAGTCCCGTCTCGAGGAGCCGATGGTCGACGTGCGGGTCTTCCGGTTGCGGGGAGTCAGCGCCGGCGGCCTCGCGGTCACCACCAACCTGGCGGCCATGGCAGGGGTGCTGTTCCTCATCCCCTTGTACCTGCAATCGGTCGTGGGGCTCAGCACGACGACGATCGGCCTGCTGCTGCTCCCCTTCGGCGTGGTGTTCATGTGTCTCGCCTTCGCGGCCGGGCCGGCGACTCGCCGCTTCGGGGTGCGCCCGATCTTGACCGGCGGGCTGCTCGTCATGGCCGCCGGGACGCTGCTGCTCTCGTTCCTGCCCGACGTCGGCCGTGACACCCTCTCCGTCATGGTCGGAATGGCCGTGTTCGGTGCGGGAGCTGCCTTCGTCGCTCCCCCGGCGACCACGGCGATCATGAACGCACTGCCGACCGCGAAGGCCGGGGACGGATCTGCCGTCAACCAGGTGACCCGCCAGGTCGGCGCCGCGCTCGGCGCCGCGGTCGTCGGGACAGTGCTCGTCAGCGTGTACGCGCACGATCTCGCGCCGTCGCTGACCGGCCTGTCGAGCGCCGATGCGTCCGTGGCGGACTCATCGATCGCCGGCGCGCAGAAAGTCGCGGCGAAGCTGACGTCGGGATCCGACGCCCTGTTGGACGCCGCAGACTCGGCGTTCTCGTCGGGCTTCCGCGTCGCGATGCTCGTGCCCGCGCTCCTCGCGGTCGGCGTGGCCGGCGCTGTCCTGCTTGCACTGCGATCCGACCCATGACGGCGGACGTCACGTTTCGCGACGCGCGGCTTCGCTCCCGACCGCTCATCGCCCTGAACCGTCTGGGCGAGCTGTCGGCACGCGCCGGGCGTGCGCTGCCGACCCTGGATCCCGAATCGATCGTGGCGGCTGCCCGCAAGCGGGCACGCTCCGACGACCTGGGCAGCGAGTCCTATCGCGAGCCCCTGACCCGCTACCTCAGGGCCGTCGAGCGCGAGGCTGATCTCACCACGTTCGGACGTCTCGCGGTCCGCGGCATGCTCGTCGGGGCACTCGTGAACCGCATCCAGCTCCACGGGTGGGCGAGCGCGCATCCCGAGATCCGAGACGAGCGCATCGAGGCGCCCTGGGTGATCGTCGGGCTCCCGCGCACGGGCACGAGCCTGCTCTCGATCCTGCTCGGGCTCGACCCCGAGGCTCGCGCGCCCCTGCAGTGGGAGGCCGCGCACCCCATCCCGCCGCCGGGCCTCGCCGACGAGTCGCAGGACCCCCGCGTCGCCGGGTACCAGAAGGAGACCGACCAGCTCTTCAAGCTCAACCCTGCGTTCGCCGCCATGCATCCGACGGGACCGATGCTGGCCCAGGAGTGCGTGGCGTTCTTCATGTACGACGTCCGCACGCTCGGCCTGGAGACCCAGGCGCTCGTCCCGAGCTACGGGCGTTGGCTCGAGACGGCGGACATGACGCCGGCGTACGAGCAGCACCGCAGCGCGCTCCAGGCGCTCCAGGCCGCGAAGCCGACCCAACGCTGGGTCCTCAAGACACCGAACCACCTCTGGTGCCTCCCGGAGCTGCTGGCCTGCTATCCGGACGCGCGCATCATCTGGACCCACCGTGACCCCGGCCCGGTGGTGACGTCGCTCGCGAGCCTCGTGAACACGCTGCAGCGCGTCTTCACCGACCGCGCCGACCCGCGCCCGACGGCCCAGGAGTGGAAGGGCAAGGCCGCTCACGCGATCCGGTGCGGGATGGCGTTCGACGACGAGGCCCCCGAGGGCTGGTGCGTGCACGTGCACTACCGCGATCTCGTGGCCGACCCGGTGGGTGCAGTGCGGCGCATCCGCGAGCGGTTCGGCGAGACGGTCTCGTCGCTGCACGAGCGTCGCATGGAGGCCTGGATGCGGGAGCGCCCCCAGACGGCGTTCGGACGTCACGTCTACGACCCCGCCGACTTCGGCTGGAGCTACCCCGACCTCGCCGACGAGTTCTCGGCCTACCGGACCCGCTACGAAATCGCGCCCGATGAGAGCTGATCGAAGCGAGCACGGCACTCGCGGGCCTGCAGTCCATGGGTGACGTCGCGGTCGAGACCGTCCTGCACGTGCGCGCCGAGCACTCCGAGGGGCCGATCTGGGACGCGCCGTCGGCGCGCCTGTGGTGGGTCGACATCACCGGCGAGCAGCTGCATCGCTTCGACCCGGCGTCGGGCGCCGACCGCTCCTGGAGCCTCGAAGGCCAGCCCGGTGGGGTGGTGGTCGACACCGCCGGCGAGGCGATCGTCGGCATGCCCGACGGCCTTGCTCGGTTCGATGCCGATCACCAGACGACCACCCTCGCGATCCCGATCGAGGCCGACCGGCCGGGGATCAGGCTCAACGACCTCACCGCGGACCGCCGAGGGCGGATCTGGGCGGGGACCATGGCCTACGACAAGGCACCGGGCCACGCCGCGCTCTACCTCGCCGAGGCCGGCGTGGCGAAGCAGGTGGTCGGCGACCTCACGATCTCCAACGGCCCGGCGATCGACGAGCGGTCGGGGCTCTGCTACCTGGCCGACACGGCTCCGATGACTGTCGACGTGTTCGACCTCGACGTCGCCGGCGCGCCGCTCGGCAACCGGCGGCGCCTGCTCGACTTCGGCGCCGAGCAGATCTGGCCCGACGGCATGACGGTCGACGACGAGGGCATGTTGTGGCTCGCGCTCGGGCGGAGCGGCGAGGTGCGCCGGTACCGGCCCGACGGCACGCTCGACGGCGTCATCGAGATCCCGACGTCGAACCCGACGTCGGTCGCGTTTGGAGGCGACGGCGCCGACCTCTACATCACCAGCTCGTGGTTCGACCTCGATGCCGTGGACCGGCCCGAGCAACCGCTGGCCGGCGCCGTCTTCTGTTGTCGCCCGGGGCCGACGGGACCGTCGTCGCCTCGCGCCACGCCCATCGGATGACGCAACCCGTCGCCGTGGAGGGCCGTACAGCCGGAGCACGGGAGCAGCGCCCATCGCTCGCGTCCTTTACCGCAACTTCACGGTCTCTGAAGCCTGCGCTTCATCCCGATCGGGTCTGATCGCGGCTCCTGGAGAGACGACCGAAGGAGCGGACCGATGAAGGTATGGATCGATCAGGACGCGTGCGTCGGAAACGGGATCTGCGCCGAGCTGGCCGAGGACCTGTTCGAGTTCGACGGTGACCTGGCCTACGTGCGAGACGGCGACCGTGTCCTCACCGAGCGCGGGGCGATGATCTCGGTGCCATCCGGCCGTGAGGCCGCGGTGCTCGACGCCGCAGAGGAATGCCCTGCGGCCTGCATCTACGTCGAGACCGACTGAGGTCGGCCGCTGACCCGATCGGGTCGAACGGCCCTGTCATCGATCCGGCCCCGGGTGCAGCCTGAGGGCATGCCGGTCGGGAACACGCTGGTCGCGACGTTGCTGGAGTCGCCGCTCCGCGGGGTGCTGTCGGGGTCGGTCGACGTGATCCGGTACGTCGGCCGCCGGTCGGGCCGGGAGATCTCGACTCCGACGCAGTACGTGGAGCACGGCGACGACGTGGTGATCCTTGTCGGCCGCCCGGAGACGAAGACCTGGTGGCGCAACTTCCGCCAAGACCGCGACCTCGAGGTTCTCGTGCGCGGGACGTGGCGGCCCATGGTCGGGAGAGCCCTGATCGGGGCGGACGAGCCCGACGTCGTGGCACCGCTGCTCGACGCGTACCTGGCGCGCTTCCCCAAGGCCGCCCGGGGTCTCGGCGACGACGCCGAGACGCGGGTCCAGAACGCGGTGATGGTGCGTTGTCGGCCGAGACCCCGATCCACTGCGCGGGGTTGACCCTTCTTATACAGCGTCATATTCTTTCGTGCGATGGTAAAGTCATCTAAGACGGGCGACTGGCGTGAGGCCCGGCGCCGATCGGCTCAGGACGCGATCGTGGCGGGGGCGTGGGCGTTGGTCGGCGAGGAGGGCCTCGCAGCGCTGACCCTGCGCGATCTCGCGCGTCGCGTGGGCATCACGACCCCAACCGTGTACGCGTACTTCGAGTCGAAGAACGCGATCTACGACGCCATGTTCGGCCAAGCAGCGGCCGACTTCGCGGCGCGGGTGGCCGAACCGTACGAGACCGACGATCCCCGGGCGATGCTGCTGACCGGCG
>Ga0315534_1000217_pt1 | contig 36998 bp, 34 predicted proteins | sample SalMarSW160240MG_FD_203094 | JGI IMG/M metagenome (GOLD analysis project Ga0315534, IMG submission 203094) | Salt marsh sediment microbial communities from the Plum Island Ecosystem LTER, Massachusetts, United States - Salt Marsh Sediment SW1602-40 ... | reverse complement strand
GACAACTTCCATGTCTACGAGGTTCCGATACCTGAAGAATTGATAGTAACCAATGGAATCAGGCGGATTTCAGTCACACTTGCCTTTGATCCGCCGGTTCGCCATAGTCGGTTTGACTACTTGGGGGCAAAGATGTCGTTTCGTCTAATCCGAGGTAGGACCCTGGAGGAAGTTGTCAGAGCCTTCACTCCAAGAGCTCGAGGCGCGACAGTTGAACCCCTCAAGTCCAGTGATTGTCCCATGGATCCTGGGCCAAGGCGTCGTGAGGGTGGAACTCTCCAGAAGGCCGTCTTCACGATGCGCCGAGCCCCGCAACGAGACTATGGGGACACGTCCTACCTAGTGGTGAGATGTGAGAAGAAATGGGCGCGCGAGGAGCATGACCCACAGCGTTATGCGGTTGTGGTCGTACTGGAACACACTGTTGATGTGAACTTATATGCAAGAGCTCGTCACAGGGTTGAGGTCGCAGTCCGAATTAGGGCTCAACAGAGAGTCGCGTAGCTTTGTTGTCTTGCTGTTTGTCCTTCTTTTGAAAAGCCTCACCGGCGAGTTCTGTCGCCTTTGCACCCTCAGCGTCTCTCCACCAATATCGGTAAACCTGCAAGAAAACGCTGTGTCCAGATCAATATATACAGAGGCGGACTTATAACAAGAGAGGGACGCCCTTTAGTTCTATAGATTTGGGAGCTCGGCGAGCTGATACTTGTTAAACCGAGCTATCTGTTCTCCCCGTTTGACTGACAGACTCACAGCCGACGGGGATGCCTTAAGACGCGCAGCCAGTCTTGTCATGCTCATCCCCAGTTCCCGCATCGCCCAGTAATATAGTAGATTCCTGGCTCGCACCCCGGGGCACTCGTTGCCTGGCGCAAAAACCACAGTGGGCCTCAACATGGAGAAAATCCGCTACCACTTGAGCAACGCGGCTTACGATCAACTCTTCTTTAGATGCCGATCATGAGGCGATTTCACGGGCCAGGTCTTCTACCGCGGCCATGACTTCCTCAACCTTGATAGTGAGCACTGTCCTGTCTCGAACCACCAGCCGGCCGTCGATGATCACATCCCGGACATCGCTTCCGCCAGCTGCATAGACGAGATGAGAGGCTGGATCATATAGCGGTGTCAGGTGCGGCTTGCGGGTATCCACAATGATCAGGTCGGCCCGCTTTCCCGCCTCGAGTGAACCGATCTCATCTCCCAGGCCAAGGGCGTCTGCACCCCCCTGGGTGGCCAACCTCAATACCTGCCGGGCATCGAGCACGGTGGGGTCCAGGTTCTTTACCTTGTGCAGTTTGGCCACCAAGTCCATTTCCTGAAACATGTCCAGGTTGTTATTGCTGGCGCAGCCATCTGTGCCGATGCCAACCGCCAGGCCCTTTTTCAGAAATGCCGGTACGGGCGGCACACCTGATGCGAGCTTCATCTCACTTTCTGTTGTGACCGAAATTGCAACAAGGCTTCCCGCCATGGATGCGATGTCGACCTCATCAACCCATATGGCATGCACCACAAGCGTCGCCGGGTTCAGGATGCCGATCTTGTCGAGATACTGCACTGGGGACAAACCGTGTTTTTCCTGCAGCTCCCTCACCTCGCTCTGAGTCTCAGCCACATGGATCTGAAACAGGGTCTCTGTTTCATCGGCCACCCTTCGAGCCTCCCTCAAGGTTTCCTCACTGCACGTGTAGGGTGAATGGCAAAAAAGCCCGGGACGAATCAAGGGGCTCTTTCCTTGCCACTTGTCAATGAATCGGCGGGCCTCGGCCACGTTCTTGTCAGGTTCAGGGACACCGGGGGCGGGAAAATCGATGATCCCCTGCCCTAAGACGGCCCGCATGCCGGATTCTTCCACGGCCTCAGCCACGTTGTCTTCAAAAAAATACCCGTCGCACAATGTTGTCGTGCCGGACAAAAGCATCTCCGCACATGAAAGACGCGTGGCGGTATAGACGGTTTCAGGATTCAGCCAGCGTCCTTCGGCTTCAAATATATGATCGTTTAGCCACGTCATGAGGGGCAGGTCATCGGCCAGGCCCCTGAAAAGGCTCATGGGGGCATGGGTATGGGTGTTGACCAGCCCCGGCATGATGATCCCTCCCCGGGCGTCTATGATCTGGCGGGCTGCAGGCAATGCCTGTCCGGGGGCTTCTTTCTCGACGCGTTCAAGTCGCCCACCCGTTATGCATACCAGGCCTATTTCAAGCACCTCAAAGGTCCTGTTAAGCGTCAGGACGGTGCCGTTATGAACCACGATATCGTAAGGCTTTTCTTCCGGCATGCTATGATGGTCGCCCTTCCATCTGCTATCAGGCACCCCCTTTCGGGCGGATACCTTCGGCAATCCGATTCACATCTTCCATGACCGTGTCTACATCCAGCGTGGTCAGGACCCTGTCTTCCATGAGCACCTGTCCATTGACCATGGCCGTAACCACATCATGGCCGGAAACCGCATAGACGAGGTGGGAGTAAACATTGTACATCGGAACAAGGTGTGGTTGTCTGATGTCAATAATGATGATGTCCGCCTTTTTCCCCCTCTCCAGGGAACCGATTTGATCTTCCAGGCCAAGGACCCTGGCCCCGTCTATGGTGGCCATTCTCACCACGGTTGGTGCATCCATGACCGTGGGATCCAGCGTCTGCACCTTGTGGAGTTTGGCCGCCGTATCCATCTCCTGAAACAGGTCCAAATTGTTGTTGCTGGCGCAACTGTCGGTTCCAAGCCCCACCGTGATGCCGCGGCGCAGGAGTTCAGGCACCGGGGCAATGCCCGACGCCAGCTTCATATTGCTTTCCGGGTTATGGGCCACCTTCACGTCAAAGGCCTTCAGGAGCCCGATATCCTTCTCGGTCACGGCCACGCAGTGGTCGGCAATGAGCCTGGGGCCAAGAAATCCCATCTCTGCCAGGTGTTCGACAGGGGTCCTGCCGTATTTCTCCCTGAGCTGTGCGACCTCGTGCTCTGATTCCGACAGGTGGATGACCATGGGTGCACCATGTTCGTCAGCAATGGCCTTGGCTTTGATAAGCAGGTCAGGAGAGCACAGGTAGGCGGAGTGAGGCTCCACGGCTATGGTAATAAGGGAATCATTCCGCCATTTGCGAATCAGGGACTCCGTGTACTTCAGGCCTGCTTCCACAGGACCATAGTTCGGGGACGGGAAATCATAGAGGACCTCACCCACCACCGCCCTGATCCCGGCTTCCCTGCCTGCGTCGGCCACGGCGTCCTCGAACAGATACATGTCACAAAAAGTGGTTGTGCCTGAAAGGATCATCTCGGCACAGGCGAGGCGTGTCCCTTGATAGACGACTTCAGAGGTGAGCCTGGCCTCGGCAGGAAAAATGTGATCGTGGAGCCAGGTCATCAGGGGCAGGTCATCGGCCAGGCCCCGGAAGCAGGTCATGGCCGCATGGGTGTGGGTGTTGACCAAACCGGGCATGATGATACCGCCACGGGCGTCAATGATCTTTGACGCCCGATAGTGGGAACTCAACTCGGCCTCAGTCTCGATTTCCACAATACGATCCCCGCTGACGGCCACAGCGCCCGTTTCAATCAGGGCGTTGTCGGACGCCATGGTAAGAACCCAGCCGTTTTTTATCAAGACGTCAATCGACTTCATCGGGCAACTTCTCTGCAACGCCCTCGATAATAGCTTGCAGGCGCGGCGCGGCGCCCTCGGCTGCGGCAATGATATCATCGACTTGACAGGGCTGCGGGCTATCCGGAAGATTCATATTGGTAATCACCGAAAGGCCAAGGATAGCCATGCCTCCGTGGGCGGCTGCGATCACCTCCGGGATGGTGGAAAGCCCCACGGCATCAGCACCGATCGTTTTCAGATAGCGAATCTCGGCTCTCGTCTCCAGTGAAGGGCCGGGGAGCCCCACATAAACCCCTTTCTGGATACGAATACCCTTTTCCAGACCGGCCCCCTCTGCGAGAGCCATGAGTTTCGGGTCATAGACTTGAGTCATGTCTGGAAAACGCGGGCCCCATGCGTCTATATTTGGCCCGATGAGGGGATTGCCGCCCGTCAGATTGATGTGGTCTGTGATGAGCATGATGTCTCCCGTATGAAGCACGGGGTTGATCCCGCCCGATGCATTCGACACAATGAGAGTCTTGACGCCCAGTAGCTGCATGACCCTCACCGGCAAGGTTATTTCTCTCATGCTGTATCCTTCGTAATAGTGGAAACGACCCTGCATCGCCAGTGCGGGCTTTCCTTTCATGTTCCCAAACAGCAGCCTGCCTCTGTGGGCAGGAACCGTGGAGATCGGGAAGTTCGGAATCTCCCGGTAGTCGACGGATACTGCTGTTTTCATGTTGCTCACACTCTCACCCAGACCGGTCCCGATCAGCAAGCCCATGCGTGGCGGCTGTCCTATCTTGGATCGAACAAAATTGGTGGCTTGAAAGACTTTATTTTCGTATGATTCCATGGTAAACATCCTTTCACACAGCAAAAATCAATGGCACCTTAGAATAGACGCCTCCTTGGCGTCAAACAGAAATTGGTCGTTAACGAGGCTCTATCTCGGGAATCAAGATTTTCTCAAGCCGGCGCAAGCTCTCAAACGAGGTTATTTGTCTTGGGGAATAGACGAAGATGGCTCAACGGCTAACCAAAACCGGTGTTGTAAGAGCCGTCCAGGGGCGAATCGCCTTGGTCGTCACCAGGCTTGAGCCTGAGTGCGAGAGTTGCAAGGCCAGGCATACCTGCTCATCCCTGGGAGGCGGCGGGGCAAACATGGAGGTGAGGGCCCGAAACACAGTCGGGGCTCAGGTTGGCGATGTTGTCACGATAAGCCTCGGGAGCGCCCCCTTTCTCAAGCTTACATTTTTCGTTTATATGGTCCCCATATTGGCGCTTGTAGGGTCTGCACTTTGTGGATACTGGCTGTCGACATTCTTTACAGCCAATAAAGATCTGTTTGTTGGCGGCTTCGGCGCCTTGGGGTTTTTTGGCTCATTTTTCTGGCTCAGAAAAAAGGCAAATAAGCTTTCCGGCAGACAAGAGTTCATTCCTGAGATCATATCCAAGCAATCCCCTGCGAAGACCATACCGCCTGCAGATGCGAGCTGTCCCGTAACCTGACGCAAAGGGGCCACCAGATGAATAATCAGACCATGTTGGTCCATTCCAAGGCCCCCAGTGCCAGCATCATGGCCAACATGAAGACAAGCGAGATGACATCGGAGGACTTCAGGGAAAAAGTGCTGAGGCTATAAAGTTTTCCTCTGAAACCCCGGCATCGCATGGCATTGTAAACCCTTTCCGCTCGGTCGGAACTTCTGACCAAAAGCATCCCTACCAGGTAAGCAAAGGACTTATAAGTATGCACATTGGTTCCGGGCTGGAAACCTCGAACCTTCATGGCGCTCACTAACCGTATATACTCCTGGTGTATGACATGAATGTACCGGTAGGTGAAGAAAAAGAGATGAACGAGCTTTTTGGGGATCCGCAATTCATACATGGCATGGCCCAAGGTCAAGATAGAGGTCGAGGCAACGAGGGCAATCAACACTGCCATGATCGCATTCGATTTGATACTGATCCGGGCGGCATATAACACCCCCTCATGGGTTGCAACCAGCGGACCGATTGAAAAGAGGGGCTCTCCCTCAAAGGTAAAGGGGAGAAAAACCCACAAAAAAATGACGAAAAGATTGACAGGAACGAGACGACCCATAAGCTGCTTGACCGGCAACCTGACCAACAACGCGATACACAAGCCCAACGCCAGGGCCGACAGAAGTGCCACGAACCGGTCGGACACGGCCACAAGAACGGAAAAAAGGAAGACCAAAACGATCTTCACCCGAGGATCAAGGCGTTGAATCAAAGAATCACGCCCGGATAATTCTTCAATCATCGTGAGCTGCTACCCCTTTCTCCGCCTGTTAGTAAAATACAAGGCCACCCCGACAAGACCAAAGATATAGCCTATACCACCCAACACCTCACTGACTGTGGGGCCACGACCGAGGGCGTCGACCAACATGTTGAGGATAGGCGCCAGCTTCCTGTCCAGGGACTCATCGATAAGGGCCTTGACCTCCTGTCGGCTCAACCCGACAGCCGTGGGAACACGGAGCCTTTGGCCCGTCTTCGGTTCCTCGTCACTTACGCTCTCGGAAACAGGGCCGACTGCCGTGACCTTCTCAGCATTGCCTCCTTTCACATCTAAAACCTCGGCCGAAGTATCCCGGGTGACAGGTGCGACTGCCGTGATCTCCTCGGCCGGTATCACCCACTCCGCCATATGCCCCATGGAAGCCTTCAAGACAACCTTGAGATCGGCCTTTTTGGGCACCTTGAAGGAAAACTCCCCCTGTTCGTCGGTCTTGCCCTCCACAAGTAGGTTTCCTTCCTTGTCGTAAACCAATACCTCGGAATTCTTGGCCTTCTTGCCCCCGCTGAACTTGCTCTGTGTGTGGACCGTATCCCCCTCTACCCAGGCAAAGATCATGACCTTGTGTGCCCAGGCAGGTGCACCGCAAAAAGCGAGCAACAACCCTGCCAACAGGAGATAAAAGGCACAGCGTCCAATGTGCACCCTGGCAGCACTACAATGACGGTTTCGGCACATAGTGTCCCTCCAACAATTCCGGTTTTACCCTCCTAAGAAACAGGGCACAAGCAGCCGTTAACACCCCTTCAATCAACATGACGGGTACATGGGCCACCACCACCAATTTGGCTGCAGGCAAAAAAGCCTCACCAGTCAAATACAGGGACAATCCTACCAGCACGCCGCTGATCAAGACAGCACAAGCACCGCACGCAAAGGCCGTGGCAGTGAATACCACCTGCCTGGTACCCGCGCTCACACCCCATCCAAACAAATAGTAACAAATGACGGCAGGAAGGGCCATGTTCAAGGTGTTTACACCAAGGGTTGTAATACCGCCAAACTGGAAAAGGAGCGCCTGAAGCGCCAGGCCAATCAAAATGGCGGGAAAGGCCTTCCAGCCGAGGAGCAGACCCAACAAGCCGTTAAGGATCAGGTGAACGGAAGAAGGACCAATAGGCACGTGTACCAGGGATGCCACAAAAAAAGCGGCCGAGAGTATCCCCATGGATGGGATCTCTTCTTGATCGAGGCCCTTCAACCCAACAGCAACGCCCGCCGTTGTGAGAGCGGCGCCTGCTATGAGAACGCTCGGGGATAGTACCCCTTCCGAGATATGCACGCTTGCAAAACCCTCCTCTCCGCTATGCTACTCCACAGATTTGAGCACAAAAAAAGCCACGACCGTTGCCATCTTCTGATGACTGTTAACCTTCGTGGCTCGATTTTCCGGTTGTCAAATCCTAAAAGCTGACCAGGGGCTTCAGCCCCTTATTGTTACACTAAAATATTGTACTTCAAGCCATCCCTTTTGTCAACAAAAAGCGACCCTCTGCCCGTCTCCTTCTTGCGTCATCCTATCCATCGTCCTTAAAGACAACCGACCTTGAGGCCATCTCCAAACAGCTATGCATCTGGCTCAAAGATCGTCAGGCAGCGCCTCGTGTTGAAACGGCAAGACCGCAACCCATGGACTAGACCTTGGCCGCTTTTAGTTCCTCAACCAGTCGGTACGGGATGCGCAGGTCCCCTCTGCCGATACCCATTTGGACCCTTGGCTTTGCTGCCCCATGAAAATCTGTCCCCCCGGTCATCACGAGCCCGTGGCGGCGTGCAAGCCTCTCGTACTGAGCGGTGCGCTTGGGCCCATGTTCGGGATAATAGACTTCCAGACCTTTGAGCCCAGCCTCTTTCAAGTGCACCAGGAGACCTTCCAGATCCTCCTCATCCTTTGCGTCAAGGGTGAACGGGTGGCTCAGCACAGGGACCCCGCCCGCCCCCAAAATCATTCGGATGGCCTCATCAGGCAGAAGTCGATACCGAGGTACATAGGCAGGCCCTCCTTTTCTCAAAAACTTCTTGAAGGCGTCACCAACACTTCGAGCTGCCCCTTTGTGGACCAGCACTTGGGCGATGTGGGGCCTTCCGACCTGCCCTCCGCCCGAAATCGATGTGATCTCATCATATTGTACGCGCAGTCCCAAGTCCTGGAGCTTTTCAACGATCCTTACGTTTCTGTTGGCCCGGGCCCGTTGCACTCTCTTAAGGGTTTGCCTCAAGGACGGGTCATCCAGCCGAAGAAGATAGCCCAAGATATGCATGGTACCGGAGGGGACATCGGCACTAATCTCGATGCCGGACAGGATTTCAAGGGAGGGCAATGGTGGATAGCCTAAGGCCTCTGCCGAGCCTTCAACGGTGTCATGATCCGTGATGGCTACAGCCCGGAGTCCTAACTCCTTGGCTCTTTCAATGATTTGTAGAGGCGACAGGGAACCATCAGAGGCGGTTGAGTGGACATGAAGATCCACACAACCTGCGTGTCGGGAGGCTATTTCCATGGGGGAGGATGAAGAAGCTTCCTATATCCCAAGAGCGTCTTCTTGGGCCTCTTCCTTTGTCTTGCACTGAATACATTGGATGGTCACCGGCCGGGCCTTCAAGCGTTTGATCGAAATGTCCTCGCCACAGGTATCGCAAATTCCATACGTACCATCCTCGATTCGGTCGAGGGCTTCACCAATCTTTGCGATCAACTTCCGCTCTCTATCTCGTATGCGCAGCATAAAGTTGCGGTCGGCTTCCAGGGCCGCCCGATCCGTGGGATCAGGGAAACTAGCCTTCCCGTCCGTCATCCCGGATACCGTTTCATTGGCCTCGGCCAGCAAAGTCTGCAAGCGCTGTGTCAAGAGCTTCTTGAAATATTCTACGTCTTTCTTTTTCATTGTACAACCTGCTCAACATGCAAAATGGAGGTCCCCGACCAAAGGCCGAGGCTTCCAAGTTTAGATTATCCCGCTAAAATTTTTTTTATTATCACAGGCCGTAGCCTCTGTAAAGAGAAAAAATCGTTCTGTCAGCCAGTTGGCAATTTGGGGCTGGCAATGATAGATAGACTCTCTGGCAGGCAAGCCGGGAAGAAAGGGGCGTAACAACGATGTTGAACCGCGAAAGTGAGCGCATTCCCCGCTGCTTACGGCGGGGTTAGCGAGCGAATCTGAAAATGAAAAACTTCCTTACGGTGAAGATTCCCCGTGGCTTGCCGCGGGGAGGCTTCAATTTCCCGCTGGGATCCAAAAACGGTGCGGGAAACCGCAGGTTCTGGGTCTGTCTTCTCGCGCTGGGGACTTCATCTGTCTGTGTTCAGCTCGTCATGATCCGCGAGGTCATGTCGAGCTTCAGTGGTAATGAGTTACTTATCGGGCTGGTCCTTGGCGTGTGGCTTCTCTTTACCGGTCTAGGCAGTGCCCTGGGTATCCCATTGGCAAAAAGGCAAAGGCCGGAAAGAGTGCTTTTCCTGGGTCATATCCTCATAGCGCTTATCCCCTTCGGGCAGGTTGCGGCTGTTCGAGGCCTTCCGCTTGTCTGGGTCAGGGGTGAAATGCCGGGACTGACCTCGGCAGTGACTTCCAGCGCTTTGATCCTTATTCCCTACTGTCTTGTCGGCGGCGCAATGATCCCCGTGGCCGGAGCCCTCCTTGGGGGCAAGGAGACGACAAGCAAGGTATATATTGTAGACACCATAGGAGACATTATCGGCGGGCTCCTGTTTAGCCTCCTTTTCGTTTATGCCCTTTCCCACTGGGACAGCCTGTTGGTCGTTGGCCTGCTGAACCTCTTTGCCGCTGCGGCCATGGTGTCCTGTGCGCTCCTTCCTGTCTTGGTTCTGTTGGGCCTGGCTATGATAGCAGTCAGGCCTCTTGATATGTTCAGTCTCTCATGGCGTTTCCCGGGTCAAGCCGTGGTTTTTCACAAGAACACGCCTTTTGCCCAACTCACCATTTCCAGAACCGGCCGGCAGCTCAACGTCCTGCAAGATGCGATCCCTCTGTTTTCCACGGGCGACCTTAAAATGGAGGCTGTCGCCCATCTACCGCTTTGTCAGGTTGCACAGGGGGCCAACATCCTCTTGATTGGCGGGGGGGTCTTTGGAACCATCATGGAAATAGCTAAACACAAACCCAGGCAAATAGACTATGTTGAGCTCGATGCCGCCATCCTTGACCTGGACAAGCTCATCGGCCCAAGCCTTTCCCGTCCCTTTGTACGGGTCCATGTGGGTGACGGTCGCCTGTTCATAAAAAAGACGACCAAAACCTATGACGCCGTCATTGTAGACCTGCCGGACCCTGAAAATACGCAGCTTAACCGATTCTACACCCAAGAATTCTTCGATGAGGTAAAATCCATTCTGACCCCTGAGGGCGTCCTTTCTTTTACCCTGGTGGGGGCCGAAAACTACCTGGAAGAAAAGGGCCTTGCGGTCAATCGTTCTGTTTATGCAGCCCTCGAGACCACCTTCAATCACGTCCTCGTATTTCCTGGAATGACCAATTATTATCTCGCCTCAAATGCTCCTTTGACAATGAACATCGCGGCTGTGTTGGCCAGGCGCAAGGTCGGCACCAGGCGCCTTGTGGACTATGATCTCGCCTCCATGGCAGACCCGTTTCGCATCGACCTTCTCAGACGCCTCCTCACACAGGAAGGCTCACCACCAAACCGGGACCTCTCACCCAGGGCCTTTGGGCATCTTCTCGATCTATGGCTGAAAAAATCTGGGAGCTCCGAAACGCTTCTTCACATCATGTTCCTGCTGATCCTGGCATTTGCGGTCCTGGCATGTCGCAAAGACGCCCTGCGGTTTACTATCCTGACCACGGGATATGCGGGGATGGCCTTTGAGCTTTCCCTGCTCCTGGTGTTTCAGGTGATATATGGCTACGTCTATTTGCGAATTTGTGGCTTCATCACCCTCTTTATGATAGGTTCTGCATGGGGAGCCTTCGTATCCGGTAAGTTCAAGAAGAAGCCCTCCTGGCAGGTCCTTTCCTGTGATGGAGGCCTTGTGCTTCTGGCTGCCGCCACATCCGTCATAACGGTCGTTGGTGTTCGCGTAAAGGCCGAGGCGTGGTTGTTTTCGATGCAATATGTCATCATTCCGTCCCTGATTTTTCTGGTGGCCTTTGCAGCGGGGTGTCAGTTCTCAGCCGTCTCCCGGATGGCCCGAGGTACCGGAGCAGAGATTACCGGTCGTCTCTATCTGGCAGACCTTGCAGGTGCAGCCTGTGGTACTATATTGACAGGGCTCCTGTTCGTCCCTAGAATTGGAATCGTCGGGGTATTGATCTCAATACTCGTCTTGAAAGGCCTCAGCCTTGGGGTCAATATAAACGCTCGAAATTCGATTGTGTAGTTAGGCTGTTCGGCAATTTGTCTACTCTAGGTAACGACTCCACCACTCAGCCGATCATCGTCGGATGCCCATGCAAACATCCCGCAGAGACTTTCTGAAGACCAGCCTGTGCGCCGCCTGCGGTGCTTTGCTTGTTCCGTGGGATCGCGCCTGGGCCGGAGAGGGGTTTTCTCCCACAGATCCCCATCTCAAGGAGGCTTACTTCTACAAGAAACTGGCTGACGGCGTCGTCCAGTGTGGTACGTGCCCTCATGAATGTCTGGTCCTTCCCGGCAACCGTGGAAGATGCCGGACCAAGGTGAACGTTGAAGGCAGTCTCTTCAGCATCTCCTACGGCAATCCGTGCGTTGTCCATGTGGATCCGGTGGAAAAAAAGCCCCTCCAGCAGTTCTATCCCGGAAGCAAGGCCTTTTCCCTGGCAGTGGCGGGATGCAATTTCCGCTGCCTGAATTGCCAGAATTGGGAAATATCCCAAACCAGCCCGGATAAGACGCGTAATTACGATATCCCCCCGGATGAGGTCGTCTCAATGGCTGTGCGTTACGGCTGCAGGAGCATTGCCTACACCTATTCCGAGGCCACGAGCTTTTATGAATACATGGTCGATATATCGGCCAGGGCCAGGCAGGCCGGGATCAAGAATATCTGGGTGAGCAACGCATACATCAGTCAAGCCGCCCTGAACCGACTGTGCGACGTGATCGATGCCGCCAGCGTCAATCTGAAGAGCTTTTCAGATAAGATCTATGGGGATCTGAACGGGGGGCACCTTGAGCCGGTTCTTGAAACCTTCAAAACCCTGCACCGCCGCGGGGTCTGGGTGGAAATCATCAACCTGGTCATCCCAACTTACACGGATGACATGGACATGATTAAAAGAATGTGCGCGTGGATCCTGAAAAATTTGGGCCCTGAATATCCCCTGCATTTTTCCCGATTCTCTCCCCAATACAAATTGGTCCACCTTCCCCCAACGCCGGTTGAAGTCCTGAAAAAGGCCAAAGCAACAGCCTTACAAGAAGGGCTTCATTACGTTTACATCGGCAACGTGCCGGGCCTGGGCGATCAGACCCTGTGCCCCGGCTGTGGACGCACGGTGGTTCAAAGGAGGGGCTACACGCTCGTGTCGAACCACGTTAAACATGGAAAATGCGAGTTCTGCGGGGCTCAGATTAGCGGCCGGTGGGAGTAATCACACATCGCCCTGACGGGGCGACTGTAAAAAGCGTATCACACGCGAGAGGTTCTGCGTATGGATTCTTCTGGCACGCGTAAGACGAAACGGCTTGTGGGGTTCGCTCTTTGCCTTGCATTGATAGTAGCGTGGGGTTCACAATGCGCCCTCGCCTCTGATCATACCGGCGCAAGAGTCCGCCCGCCTGCCGTTGCAGGCATGTTTTACCCCGCCGGACCGAAGCAGCTCAGGCACATGGTCCTTGCCCTTCTGAAAGACGCCCGCGGGGCCGATATGCCTGGAAAGATCCTGGGCTTGGTCTCTCCCCATGCCGGCTATATTTACTCGGGTATCGTCGCCGCCGCAGGATATAGACAGATCGCCCCGTCCACCAGGACGGTGATACTCCTGGGGCCGAGTCACCGGGTCCCTTTGAGGGGGGCGTCCATTCCAGAGGTTGAGGCCTACCGCACCCCTTTGGGGGAAGTTCACCTGGCAAGGCTGGCCTCGACCCTCCGAAAATTGCCCTTCTTTCAAGCGATCCCTGAGGCCCACGAAAGGGAACATTCCCTTGAGGTGCAACTCCCCTTTCTGCAGGTTGTCCTCAAGGACTTCAAGATCGTTCCGATCCTGACAAACCATGCAGATCCCAAGACCCTTGCCACCATACTCGCCCCCCATGTAGATGGAGAGACCCTCATCGTGGCAAGTTCGGATCTTTCCCATTATCATCCCTATGAATCGGCAGTTGCCCTGGATCGAATCTGCACAGGTGCCATCTCCAATGCCAAGTTCTCTGACATGCCCTTATGCGAGGCCTGTGGTAAACAGGCTGTTCTGACATTGATGCATATTGCCGACATTAAAGGCTGGCGCGCTCAGTTGATCGATTACCAGAATTCCGGCGACACGGTGGGCAATAAGGATCGTGTTGTGGGATACGCAAGTATTGGCTTTGTGGAGAGAAAGGAGGCGTCGAGCACCATGAAAGAGACCTTGTCTACCCAGGACAGAAAAGCCCTGCTTAAGCTCGCGCGTTCCGCTATTGAGTCAAGGCTTCTGAAAAACGCCAAGATAGAAAGACCTGAAACGCCCTCTCCTGCTTTGACAAAAAGAGGGGGGTGTTTTGTGACGCTGCACACCCAGGGCCGACTTCGAGGCTGCATCGGCACCATTGAGCCTGTTTCGTCCCTTGCGGAATGCGTGGAAGAAAACGCCCGGAACGCCGCATTTCATGATCCGAGATTTCCACCCTTGGGCGCGGCGGAGCTGTCCAAGATAGATATCGAGGTGAGCATCTTATCGGTACCCAAAAAACTCAGTTTCCAGGACGGAGAGGACCTAAAACGTCAGCTTGAACCCCTCGTGGATGGTGTGATCCTGTCCCGCGGCATGCACCGATCCACCTTCCTTCCCCAGGTTTGGGAACAGGTGCCGGATAAGGAACAGTTTCTTGAGCACCTGTGTCTAAAAGGCGGCATGTCGCCAAAGGCATGGCAGGATCCTGAGACCGAAGTACAAGTGTACCAAGCAGAGGTCTTTGGCGAGGCGGATTCCAAGTAGGCTGGTATCCCTCCAAAATGCCTGGATGAACCCTGTTTAGGGCTCGCGCAAAAACAAGTTCGCAGAATTGGCGCTCAGATTTGGTTCAGATTTGGCCGATCCGATTGAGCAAAACCGGAGGAATAGCGAGCTATTTCGAGGAGTTTGCGAATGAGGCATCGGTCAAAGATAGGCTGAAGCCGAGATGCCAAAATGTGAAGTTGTTTTTGCGCGAGGCCTTAGTTGCCTCCATCCTTAGAATCGTCGGATCGGGACAATAGCCGCCGCCCAACACGCCGGAAAAACCGATGCCGTCGAAGTATCATGCCGGGCACGACACCCGCCAGGTGGTATGGCAAGAACTGGCGTGCCGTCACCTCCCAGCCCATCGCAAAGCGCAACACGGCGTAAGCCCCCCACACCCCTACACCTAGGGCTAACAGGATATTTCCCAAGGTCTTCAATACGTCGCGTTCTTTTTCCCCCATGATGTCAACCTCGTTAAAATGGTAACGTTAACACAGTCTTGAAGAAAATTCGATACGTAAACGTTTGGCCATCTTTTGATGTGCAACGTATCATAGTCGGTCTTGCAAGCGGCAATCAAATCTTCAAGGATCCGCAGTGCTCTTGACAACACGAGCCCTTTTCTGTAGTTATAAAAAAAGAAGGATGAGCTTTGGGAAACGCCTTACACACTTGAACGGCATCTCTTTCTTTCTTGCAACGAGACCATCATTTCACTACGAGGCAGGTGAAGCCATGCTCGCTCCCATTGAGATTGACCCCAACACATTCCTGCGTCAGCACTGCACGCTGCCAGCCTTGCCGGCGGTGGTGGGCGAAATTCAGAGCCTGATCCACGATGCCGATGTGGACATGAAAAGGATAGCCGAGCTGATCAATAGTGATCCGGCGATCCTGGCCCAAGTGCTCAAAATCGTCAATTCCGCTTATTACGGGCTTCCCAGGGAAGTCACAAACGTGCAGTTTGCCATTGCATTTCTGGGCCTCAATGAGGTCTATCGCATGGTCCTTTCCCTGTCTGTGATTAACACCCTGGCCATTGACAAGAAAGATGAACTCAATGAGTTCTGGTTTCACTCCTTCTATGCAGCCCTTTGCACCAAATACCTGGCCAAAAAATACGAGCCTCACCTATCGGTTGAGGAGCTATGGTCAGCGGCCATGCTGCATGATATCGGCAAGCTGGTTTACCTGAAGTTTTTCCCGGATCACTACCGGGCCCTAATCGCTTATTGCAAGGAACACGGCTGTCTATTTAGCGAAGCGGAAAAGCATTTTTCGCTACCATCAAGTGCCTTTTTGGGCACCCTGCTGTGCGAGCACTGGAGACTTCCAAATGAGATCAGACAGGCGTGTGAGTTTCACACGTTAGAGGATCTTTCAGGCATGAAGGCCGGCAGCCCGTCAATGCGTTTTCAGTGGATGATCTGCCTGGGAAATTTGCTGACTGTTCTCTCCACCGGCGAGCTGAGCAATACCACGAAAGAAAGAATAGCTGACGCAGCAAGGACGGCGCTGGATTGTACGGAGGAACAGTTTTTGGCCATGATGGGAGACATCTACGAGTTAAGGATAGACGTAGAAACATTTATGGAGCAGTTGCACTAAAGCCAGCACTGTTAGACCGTTTAAACTGCTTAAACCCGCGTCAACTGTGCCTTTCCCAGAAAGACCTTTAATTCATGCGTGTAGCCAGGTATTACAACAACCACGACATCCGGGTAGAGAATATCCCAACGCCTGAGATAGGCCCGGGTGAACTCCTGGTGCGTGTAAAAGCCAGCGGTATCTGTGGCAGCGATGTCATGGAATGGTATCGCATCAAGAAGGCCCCTCTGGTGCTCGGCCATGAGATTGCCGGAGAAGTCGTTAAGGTCGGCCAAGGCGTAGACCGTTACAAGAAGGGGGATCGAGTCGTTGCATGCCACCATGTCCCATGCAACCGTTGCCGTTTCTGCCTGAGGGGACATCATACGGTCTGTGATACCCTGCGCAGCACCAATTTCGACCCTGGCGGTTTTGCCGAGTACGTGCGTTTGCCTGCCATCAATGTGGACCGTGGGGTCTGTCTTATTCCGGACGGGGTCTCATTTGAGGAAGCCAGTTTCGCAGAGCCCCTGGCCTGTGTGCTCCGTGCCCAAAGAATTGCAGGGCTTGGTCCAGGGGACACGGTGGTGGTCATGGGAAGCGGGATTGCAGGCCTGCTTCACATACAGCTTGCCTGTACCATGGGGGCGGGTCGCGTGTTGGCAACCGATGTGAGCGAGAACCGCCTGGCAACCGCCAAGAGGTTGGGATCCGACATCGTCGTCCACGCACACACAGATGTGTCGTCTGAGCTTCGCGGGGCCAATGATGGTTGGCTGGCAGACAAGGTGATGGTGTGTACGGGTGCAAGATCGGCCAACCTGCAAGCCTTGGGATTGGTGGAACGAGGGGGCACGGTCCTGTTTTTTGCGCCTACGGATCCAGGGGTCACGATTCCCGTCTCCATCAACGATCTTTTCTTCCGAAATGATATCACCCTGACGACCTCATATGCCGGAAGCCCGGCAGATCACGTAATCGCCTTGGCGCTCATTCGAGCCCACCGGGTGCGGGTCAGGGATATGATTACCCATCGGCTGAGCCTGGAGGAAACCAGCCAAGGCTTTGAATTGGTGGCCAAGGCCCAGGATTCCATCAAAGTGATCATCGAACCGCACAGATAACACCGTGGTGCTGCCCGTATCGTTTGGGCAGTGCGTTCGCTCTTGCGGTTCGCGACGCAGGGTTTTTCATCTTAATCGCCCAATCCAACAGAGGAAGGAGACGGCTATGGCAGATGCAGAAGGCCTTTTGGAGTCAAGGAATGTGTCCGAAATGCCACCAGAACAAGAAAAAACCCAGGGAAAAACGATCAAAGGGGCCAACAACCTCGGGTGGGGCATGAGAAATCGCCTGTCCCGCCTCATTAAACCGGATGGGCGCTGCCAGTTTTTGCCCATCGACCACGGTTATTTCCAGGGCCCCACAAGGTGTCTTGAGAGGCCGGGTGAAACCGTCAGAGACCTCCTTGCCTATGCCGACGGCCTGTTTGTCACCAGAGGCGTTCTGCGAACCTGTATCGACCCGGATGTCAATACGCCCATCATCTTGAGGGTTTCAGGGGGTACCAGCGTTATCGGGGAAGATCTATCCGATGAGATCATCACCACCGCTGTGGAAGAAATGATCCGACTCAACGTGGCGGCCGTGGGTCTTTCCATCTTTGTGGGAACGGATTACGAAAAGCAGACCCTGGAATCCCTGGCCTGGCTCGTCAATGAGTGTGAGGACTATGGGATTCCAGTGATGGCGGTCACGGCGGTCGGCAAAGAGCTTGCAAAAAGAACCGCGCGCTATCTGGCCCTGTCTTGCCGTATCGCCGCTGAGCTGGGCGCAAAGATCGTTAAGACCTATTACTGCCCTGAAGATTTTGAGAAAGTCACCAACGGATGTCCAGTCCCCGTAGTCATGGCAGGCGGACCAAAATGCGAAACAGAGCTGGAGGTCTTTGATTTTGTTTTCGACGGCCTGCAGAAAGGGGCGATCGGCGTCAATCTGGGGAGAAATGTCTGGCAAAACCCCCATCCCGTGGCCATGATGAGGGCCTTAAATGCCGTTGTCCATGATGGCGCCACACCCAAGCAGGCCTTTGATCTGTTCAAGAGCCTGCAAAAGGCCTGACGACGTCTTTGACCCTGACAAACAGCGCTGCTTTGCCTTTACCCAGACCGTCGTGCATCAGCCATCCCCCTGAAGTCTCTGACAAAAAGGGAATACCTGCTCCAGACACAGCCCCCCTCATCAGGGACGCAATGACGGGCCTTCAGAAAGCGGGCCGGTCAGTCCGCCAGCCCCGAGGTATCTTCCTCCCTGGCTGCCGGACCGGTGTAATCGGCCAGGCTCTTGTGGATTTCCACCGGCGGCACATAGCGCCGGGCGACTTCTACCGTGTCTCCCGCACTGAGCTGGTCAAAGAGAAAACCAAACTTTTCTTCCAAACTGACGCGAATGGCACCTCGCACCTCGTCTGGCAGCGCCCAGAGTTCTGCCTTGAAAGGACCCAAGCCCTTCTTCCGTGTTTTATAGATGAACTGTTCTTCTGTCTGGCCCTCTTTGTGTTCGTTGGCATGAGTCGTCTTGATATGATCGTAGATGCGTTGGCGAAGGTCGTCCGGAAATGCCGTGTGGTCATATACGATATTCTGAAAGCCAGTGGCCAGATGCACCTCTGTGGCCTCGTTTTGCACAAACTGGTGGAAGGCCTCGTCAGGCAGCGTCGATGCCCCGTGCTGGACCGCCCCGCCCATGCCGTAGGCCTGGCGGGCGACTCTCGATAATGCCTTGATCACCTTGAAATCTATCTTGACCTGGGCCAGGGTCCCATCAGGCAGAGGAACGCCCCCATGGGAGGTACCGGTCTGGATACTGATCTTGGAAAGCCCGACCATCCCGTGCGGCAGGCTTCGGTTGTAACCATCCATATAGGCACGCAGTTCGATCTCGTCGCTGTTTTTTTCACCTATCTCGCCGATTTCGCCACCCACTGAGATGGTCACGCCTTCAGGCTCTCGTTCACGGATAAAGGTCGTCAGGTTCGCACATATCTCGTAATTGTTACGCTGTTGCTCATCCACGGTAGAGCAACTCAGGTCCACCAGAGTGGACGTATCGATATCAATGTTGTAGAAGCCAGCCTTTATGGCCTCGCCTGCGAGGTCGGACACGGCCTGAAGTTCGCCATCCCGATCGGTCTTGAACTTCTTTGCATTGACCTGAAAGTGGTCCCCCTGAACAAACAGAGGCCCTCGATGGCCTTCCTTGATCGCAGCCGCCATGACCACACTGAGGTATTCGGCCGGCCGCTGGCTGGTGTATCCGATCTCAGAGCGGGCAATCTCAAAAATCAGGGCACCAACTTTTCTGGGCAGGGCAGCCCTGAAAACAGCGCGGGCACTGTCATAGGCCATGGCCCGCAGATTGATGGCGGGCACGGTAAAATTGACTGGAACCTCGCCCCGGCCCCGGGCCATGTAGAGCCCGTTAATCGATGCCGGATAAATACCCAACACCTGACCAAGCTCCCATAATATCCACCTGGCAGCAGCCAGTTGTCCGGGCTCGCCGAAAACGGCCTTTTTGGCCAGTATGTCCACGGGGGCGCCACGCAGTTTGTTTTCATCTTGAACTGCCACCTTCCCGCCATCATCTACAGATACTGAGCCGTCCATCTCAGCTACCAGGCTTTGCAGTGCTTCGGTACTCATTGGCTACCTCCTTCATGCGATCGTTATGGGCCGTTCAAAAAACCCTATGCCTTGAAAATCGGCCACGCACTTTGTCACGGGCCATGGATTTCATGCCTCCAGGCGACAACGCGCCGGTCGGTCTCTTATTATCAACCCGGAGACAAAGAAGCAAGCCCCTGATGGGGGCACTACCCCGTGATCTGTACCTTCAGGTACAGGTCGCCCCTTCCGCCTTCCGGCATCTCTCGCCCCATCCCTTTCAAGCGGAGCTTGCTCCCTGCTGAAACGCCTGGCGGTATGGTCAACAAAAAGGTCTTTTTCTTAAAACCTTGTGCGATATTGACGAGCTTGTGGACGCCGAACAGGGCCTCACGCTGGCTCACGGACACAACCCCGTAAAGATTCGGGTCACCTCCCACATCAGCAGGGCGGATCACCTGGAGGCGCGGGGTTGAGCGTTTCCTGGTCAGGCCCTGAAACTTCTTGCCCGTCCCCGTTGTCGGCAGCATCTCAAAAAGTTTTAAAAAGATGATGCCGAACATGAAACCACCAATATGGGCCCACCACGCAATGCCGCCCATTTGAGCCGAGGGCCCTGCAGCGCTGAGAAACTGAAACAAGAACCACACGCCCAGAAAAAGGAATGCCGGGATCTCTAAAAACTGGAAAAAGAAAAAAATCGGCACCAGGGTGAGTACCTTGGCTTTGGGATAGAGAATGAGGTAGGCGCCCATCACACCTGCAATGGCGCCGCTGGCGCCAATGGTGGGCGTCTGAGAGTGCCAGTTGAGAGCCAGGTGAGAGATCCCTGAAGCCAATCCGCACACCAGATAGAAGATGAGATAGCGAACGTGCCCCAGCCGGTCTTCCACGTTGTCGCCAAAGATGTAAAGAAACCACATGTTGCCCAATAAATGAAGAAAACCGCCGTGCAGGAACATGAAGGTGAGAAAAGCAATCGCCTGCTGGCCAGTGCTGAATAAGACCGAGATCTGGGGAACAGAATATCGGGCCGGCAGAAGTCCGTAAGTCTTGATGAATGCACCAAGTCGTGGCCCTTGTGACAGTTCTATGAAAAACACCAGGACATTGATCGCAATAATGAGACTGTTAACAACGGGATAGGTCTCTGCCCGGATCGTGTCTCGAATAGGAATCATGACGACAGCAGATTATGAAAGCCAAAAACAGAAAGACCTCCGAAAAGCCCCCTCTCAAAGGTCTCGTAAACCGGATGCTACCATTGGAGATCTTCGTCTCCCCCATGGGTCACCAGGGACCATGGTTCCAGGATATCCTCGGAAATGCCTTCGATGAACCGCGATGGCCTGGACAGCACCATCGCTGTACTTCGATCATAAATATTGATGGGATAGCTAAAGTAAAGATTCTCTTTGGCCCGGGTGGCGGCCACGTACATGAGACGAAGCTCTTCTTCCATGTCTTCATCGCTGCGAACGGCATACATAGCCGGGAACCGGCCCTCCAGGGTCCAGATCACAAACACCGTGTGCCATTCCAGCCCTTTGGCTGAATGAATCGTGGAAAGGACCAATTGCTCATCATCATAATCGGTGGCAAGCATATTGTCGATGCTGGCACTGGGGGGCTCCAGGGCCATATCCGAGAGGAATGCTGCAAGGCCGTCGTAACGTTCCATGATCATGACGAGGTGTTCAAGGTCCTTGGCACGCTTGGGATAATCGTCAAATTTCCTTTCCAAAACAGGCTGATAATACTGCACAAGTCTCGCCCCAACCTCGGCCACGGGGAGCGGATCTGTCTCAAGGCTTTGCATCGCCTGCCTGAACCTTTCAAAGACTTTGGCGTATCGAGGCTTTGGCTCTATGGTCGTCAGACCGGCAACGCCCCTGCCGGAGCGCAATACCCCCTGAAATATCTCGTCCGCCGCCCTGGGCCCAATGCTTTCCAACAGCAGCAGGACCCGATGCCAGCTCACAGAATCTTGGGGATTGGCCAGAATCCTCATATGAGCCAGAAGATCTTTGATGTGGGCGGTCTCCATAAACTTGAAGCCGCCCACCTTTACAAAGGGAATGTCCCTGCTGTTCAGCTCAATCTCAAGGTCAAAGGCGTGGTAACTGGAGCGAAACAACACCGCGATCTCACCCAGGGGAACACCTTCTTCTCGCAGTTCAAGGATCCTCTGGGCCACAAACTGTGACTGTGCGTGTTCATCTTCTGCCATCACCAGGGCCGGAGGAGCGCCGTCTTTCTTCCTGGTAAAGAGGACCTTCGTGTATTTTTCTCGCGCACGATTTATAATGACGTTGGTCAGGTTGAGGATAGGCTGGGTGCTGCGGTAGTTTTCTTCCAGTTTGATGAGTTTTGTGTCTGGAAATGTTGTTGGAAAATCCATAATGTTTCCGAAGTTGGCCCCGCGGAAGGCATAGATCGATTGGGAGTCATCGCCAACGACCATGACATTATTGTGCGTCGCAGCCAATAGTCTGACAATATCGGCCTGAATCTTATTGGTATCCTGGTATTCGTCCACCATGATGTAATGATAGATTTGAGAAAGTGTCTCCCGCACGTCCCGGTGCTCTTCAAGCAACGTCTTCAGACCGACAAGTAGATCGTCGTAATCCATGAGAGAATGCTTCTTCTTATATGTCTGGTACGCCTCATAAAGGCGGAGAAGGTCGGCAGTGTCCTTTGCGAAATGGGGATAATCTTCCAGAATAAGAGTCTCAACGGGGATCACCTTGTTCACCGCCTTGCTGTAGATATTGGCAATGGTCCTCTTGCGGGCAAAGCGGCGTTGTTTGAGATTGAACTTCAGTCTTGCGCGGAGTAAATTGATCACGTCTTCTGCGTCGGCCCGATCCAGGATATTAAAGCCTGCCTCAAAACCGAGCTTCCGGGCATATCTTTTCAAGATCAAGTTGGCAAAGGAATGAAAGGTGCCGCCGGCCACCTTTTCACAGCGCTGATCCAGCAGGGCGGCAGCCCTGCGAAGCATTTCCATCGAGGCCTTTCGTGTGAAGGTGAGCAACAGGATAGAACCCGGGGAGACCCCTTCTTCAACGAGCCTGGCAACCCGGTATGTGAGGGTGCGCGTTTTGCCACTGCCCGCCCCCGCAATGACCAGCAGAGGCCCTTGCAACGTCGTAACGGCCTCATATTGGCCAGGGTTCAGAACATCCCTGTAGGGGATGGAAAAGACCGACCCTGCGGGCTCACACGGCTCTTTTTTGATGAGGTATCGTCTCATAAGACATCGAGAGGGAGTTTAGCGCCGGTAGTTCGCAATATCCTTTACAAAACTTTCAAAGTCATTTTCCAGCAAAAAGCGAGATATCATCGCACTCACCTGATCGGCTGTATCAACGCGATAAACCCCTTTTTCGTCAGGCCCTGAGACCTTTTTGGCATTTGCCACAATGGCCCGAAGGGAAGCCGTGGTCATTTCTACCAGGGCACGCACCACGATGGTATCTTGCACCTCAGACATGGGCTCACTCCTTGCGTTGTGTTGATGGCAGGTTATCAGTCAAAACAGGTATCCTCAAAAAAGGAAGTACAACCTCGAAAAGGCCTGCACAATTTCCTTACCGGAAAGGGACGAGGATATCACATGGGGTATGAAGGGTGTTGAGTTGGACAATAGCTCCCGTAACAGGTGTGGTCACATCCCAGCGGTTGTCGTTTCTTATGTGCCCGGCAGCGGCACGGTATGTTTAAAAATGTTAAAACAGTAATCCATAGACATGGCATTCTTGGGGTTTACGTCTATGAACTCAACCCCGATACCCTTGTCAGATACATGGGCCACCCTGGACCTCAGCTGCATGGCCTTTTTTTCAGAAGGAAATTTCGTGATCAGGTAGATTTCATCTCCGCTCTTGAACTGTGATGGATCCTCCGTCCGAACATACACCCCATAGAGGCCAAAGTTCCGTATTTCCCTTAACCCCTGCCGCCCCCTGATCATCACCCCCAGATGAAAGTCTATCCGGGGGCTTTTCCTCTTCTCCTCTGACGGGTTCGCTTTCACTGTCAAATAGGCATCGTTTCTCGAGTGGGCCTGCTGTCAAGCGAAGATGGCCCTTCCGTCCGCAACCTTCCTTGTTTGATACCTATATGACGTTTCTTGAAATGTCAACGGACTGGCAGCAAAAACAGGGGCGCCCGTTAAAGGACGGGGTAAAACAATCATGTTGGCCAACAACTTATCTGTTTGGAAAAGGCCCCTCTTGCGAGCTCATCAAGTTTCTGTCACCTTGATTTGTCGTGGCTTTTCACCGGCAACAAAGACCCGCCAAACCTCCTTGAAGGCCCTCTCCAGGTTCCCGGCAAATCGGGCGGTATCAAAAAGCGGTTCTGACAAGCGATTCCTTGCAAGTTTTTGCCTCACACGGACCAGGTCGTCTGGATTCTGGGCGAGCCTCACGGCAAGGGCTTCATATGCCTCCAAGCTGTGTGTAATGAGTTCAGGCAGCCCGATGGCCATGAGCATACTCGAGGAAGCCCGCGATGCAAAATGGCTCCCCTGTAATGTTATCACGGGGACCTCTGTCCAAAGGGCATCGGTCGTCGTCACGTGTCCGTTGTAACTTATCGTGTCCAACGCCAAGTCCGCGAGTCCGAGTCGGGCCAGATGTTCTTCCTTTGTTGGTGTTTTTTCTGCAAAGACGAGCCGTTGTTTCCTGATTCCTCCTTTTTCTGCTTCCCGCCTCAGGTTGTTTCGCGCCGCCTTGTTCATCTGCCGAAGCCACAAAACGCCTTTCGGAACCCGTCTGAGGATCTTCATCCAGGCGGCAAACGTTATGGCATCAATCTTATACGGCTGGTTAAATGAGCAGAATACGAAGTCATCCTGGGAAAATCCCAGGTCTTGTTTTTTCAACTCCTTATCTGAGATGCCCCGGCTGGGATGAGTAACCATATAGCTGTGAGGCATATAGACGAATTTCTCGCTGTAGTAAGGGGCATGATCCTCGGGCGTCACGATTCTGTCCGTGATAAGGTAATCAATGAAGCTGGCCCCGGTTGTGCCTGGAAAGCCGAGGTAGCTGACCTGAACCGGGGCTGGGCGCAGGGCGCAGATTTCCATTCTGTTGCCCCAGGTGTGTCCGGTCAAATCGACAAGAATATCGACGTGATCTTCGTATATGCGCCTGGCTGCATCTATATGGCCCAACTCGCCGAAAACGATGAACCTGTCGCTGTCTTTCTCTATTCGTTTTCTGTACGGACTTCCGTCATCCATGCCATATGAATAGCAATACACTTTGAACTTGGTTCGGTCATGCGCCCCAAAGAGGCTCAGCATCGCATGGGCTACAGGATGATTACGTATGTCACCTGAGAGATAGCCGATAACCACTTTCCTTCTTGACGATATGCGATCCTCAAAGGAAAAGTCCGCCCTGGACGTCGATACAGCCCTGACAATCTCAGTGCTCCATGACCGTGCCACGGCAAGATTTCGAGATGGATCACCGTGTCTCGCAAGGCTAACGAAAGGCGTCTCCGGAACTCTTGTGCCGGTCTCCAGTGCCTCTTGCGTCAGGCCGTCGAGTTTCGATGACAGGCCCTCAAGCTTCTGCCAGGCGCACGTCCTTTGGTACTGGTGGAATAGCTCGCCATACACTTCAGCGAAGTCTGGTTTGATTTCCAAGGATTTTCGGTACGAGGCAATAGCCTCATTCACCTTTCCGTAATGCTTGAAAGCCATGCCCATGTACGCATAAGCCTCAGCACAATCCGGCTTCAGTTCCACGGCCTTCTGGAAGCACGAGATGGCTTCACCCATATTGTATTGTCGAACAAGCGCAATGCCCAGGCCCATGAAGGCTTCAGCGTAATCCGGCTTTACTGTCAGTGCCTTCTTATAACATAAGACCGCCTCGGCAATCCTGCCCTGCTTCACAAGTACATGACCCATGTTGTTGTGGGCCCCCGCCAGGTTCGGGTTGAGCTTCAGAGCCTTTCGAAAACACGACAGCGCTTCCTGCGAATTCCCATGATTGACAAACGCATTGCCGAGGTCGTTGAAACAGCTTGGATCTTCAGACCCATGCTCAATGGCCTTAGTGATCAACCGTATGGCTGTCCCCGTCTCGCCGACCTGATCAGCTACGACACCCAAAAGATGTAAGGCCCTTGTATCATCGGGGGCAACCTCAAGTATTTTTCTGTAAATCTCTTCCGCCTTCTCTAACTGCCCTGCATGATGGTATTGCATCCCTCTTTCAAGCTCGTGTTCAACTTTCTCAGATGCACCCATCCTGCGGATGAAGTCCTCGTAGGTCGGCTTTTTCTCCATATCGATTTCTCAGCAAACCACTTTCAGAATCCGGGGCTCATTTCTGTCCGGAGGGGCGGGAATGCTCTTCGGATAGCCAACAATGATCGGGGCGACGATTTTACAATCTCGGGGCATTCCAATCGCCCGAAGAATCTCAGGAGCCCTGATGTTAGAGCCCAAACCGATCCAGCAGGTGCCCAGACCTCTTGCGACTGCGGAGAACATCAAGTAGCACGCCGCAAGTGTGCAATCTACGTGGACTGACGGGATATCCTCGGCACCCACGATGTAAATAAGACATGGGGCGTTATAAAACACGTTGAAGCTCTCTTTTCTCAGGGCGGTCTCGTACTTCTTGACGGGAGCCCCGGGGTTGCCTTCAATATCTGCAAGAAAATTCTTCTTGCTCTCATCGGAAAGCCTTTTCATCCATCGCCGGTCCTGGATAATGATAAACCTCCATGGTTGCCCGTTCCCAGAACTCGGTGCCAGACAGCTATCCCCGATAATCTCTTCAATCAGTTCCAACGGTATGTCCTTGTTCTCAAAATCCCTGATGGATCGTCTCCGCCTCAAGAGTTCCGAAAAATCAGCCATGGTGTTTGTCCCTTCTTTCATCGCGAGCCGTGCGGCCCTGGGCCCGATGAAGTTGGAAACGGGAGCAACGGAGAAAGGGGGGTGCCCGTTGCGTTGCCCTGCCGAATCAAGGCCTGTTCCAAATTCTTTCTTGCCGAAGCAGACTCAGGATCTATTCGCAAGGCCTTGGAAAAATGTTGAATAGCCTTATCGAATTTCCCCTGTTTTGCCAGAGCAATTCCCATGTTGTTCAGAGCCCGTGTGTTGTTGGGATCCAGCTTGAGGACCCCGGAAAAAAGGGCTACCGCTTTTTCAATGTCTCCCTGCATGGCGAACACAATACCCAGATTATTCCTGGCCGTGATATGGTTCGCAACGAAATGAAGTGCCTTTTGATATTCACTGACAGCCATACTAAGCTTCCCCTGGTCCTTAAAGGCATTGCCCAGGTTGATATGGGCATTCACATATTGAGGCGTAATGCGCAAAGCCTCGAGAAAATGCCCTATGGCTTCATCGGTCCTGCCCTGCCGGCTTAATGCCAGTCCCAATTGGTTGTGGGCCAATTGATTGTTGGCCGTGACCTGCAGGGCGTGTTCAAACAGTGTTTCGCTGTTTCTCCAGTAATGTGCCTGGAACCAGGCAGAAAGGGCCAACGCAAGAACCAGAAGACCCGTAGCCACGGAAAGAACAACCTTGTGGCCGGCCCAACGGGGAATCATGCCGGACACACCCCAGGTGACAGAGATGAACAGACCGATCATCGGCAAATAGGTATACCGGTCCGCCATGGCCTGGCCTCCGACTTGCAAAATGCCGATAACAGGCACAAGCATCCCGAGGTACCATAGCCAGCCAACGATCAAATAAGGACGCGAGCGCATTTGCCGAAAGGTGACGATCGAAATACTTATCAACACCAGGGTTGCACCGACAACCTGCCATGCCGGCAGGCTGTTCATGGGATGCGGGTAGTAGACTGCCAAATGGCTTGGCCGGATCATCTTCACCATATAGCCGACATAGGCCACCAAGGCGTTTGCGATGCGGCTTTGAAAAGAGATCTGTTCCAGGGATTGCACAGCAGGGCCATGCCGCTGGACAAGAAAGGTGACGATGCAGGAAGCGAGCGCGAGTGCAAAAAGAGGCAGTTTCTCCCGAACCCGCTTCCAGGCCTTTTTCAGGTTGTCTCTTGTGGATGAGAGGCCCAGACGGCTTAACGGCCAATAGTCCAGGAGGAGGAGTACGAAGGGCAAGGTGACCAACATCGGCTTGGCCATCAATCCCAATGCAAAGGAGAGCCAAACCACCAGATACCTCCAGGGGCCGGGCCGTTCCGTGTACCAGGCATACGCCAGCATCGCAATCATGCAGAAGAAACCGCTCAGGACGTCTTTACGCTCTGCCACCCAAGCGACCGATTCAACATGAAGCGGATGCACCGCAAACAAGGCGGCAACCAGGGCCGGCCTCCAAACAGCGCTGGTCATCCGCGTGAGAACCAAGAACAGGAGTATGGTGTTTGCCACATGAAAGAACAGGTTCGTCAGGTGATGTCCCTTGGGGTCCAATCCATACATCTCGCAATCAAGCATGTGAGATAGCCAGGTTAACGGATGCCAGTTGGACATATCTCCAGAGGTGAAGGCCCATCCCACGTTTTCCCAGGTCAATCCGGATCTCACGTGGCGGTTGCTGGTCACGTAGCCATTGTCGTCGTAATTGACGAAGTCATGGGTTCTCACCTGCCAATAGACACATAGCGTTATCGTGGTCAAAAACAAGCAAATAGAGCTAAGAAGCAGCAGCTGATGGGACCTATCCGTCATTTATTGTGTAGCCCACCCGTCGGGGTAATGGAGTCATGGAGGGAATGCTCGTGAAAAGTTGGCACACTATGTCCAACACGCCCGTTTCATTGGTATCCTTCAAGAAACTCCCGATACTCTCACAATGGCGATGATGAGCTGCTGTGCCAGCCGCTTCATGCGCTGAAAGAGCCAGCGAGGCGCCTTGCCACCATGAAGGGGGCTGTCTGCAATACCGGTTCTTTTCACACTTTTTTCTTGAATTCTAGACGGCTGGGGCTGTAATCTTAATCGAGAAGCGCCGCCTGCCCTAGCAGTCCTTATACAAAAAATGCCATGTTTCCTCAACAAGGCATTGACAGTGGAGGAAGCGGTATCGAGTAAGGTGGTTTTTGGCAGCCAGGCCGATTAATGCGGAAGAAGGAGACGTAAGCCACATGAGCACTGCACTTGATGAGTTTGCCGATCGTCTGCAAGAGGAGATCAACCAGGACGTCATTGAGACTTATGGACAGAAGGTGTATGAGCGCTGGCGTCATCCAAGGTTTTCGGGATCCATGGAAGATCCCAGTGGATACGGTCGTGTAACCGGAAACTGCGGTGACACCATGGAGATTTTTTTGCGAGTTGAAAATGGTATTGTCTCCGATGCCTCCTTTACCACAGACGGCTGCGGTTGCAGCGCGGTATGCGCTTCAGTGGCCTGTGAGTTGGCCATTGGGGGGAAAACCGAACCCCTCTCAGATATCACCGGTGAAGCGATCCTCGAAGTCCTCGGCGACCTTCCTGAAAAAGAGGTTCACTGCGCCTTTTTGGCGGCCGACACCCTGCAGTCCGCCTTGAAGACGTGCATGAAAAGCTGAGAGCCTTGAAGCGGCTTGTCATTCTGGCTTCATGAGAAAACCACACTCAGCCGGCACTCGGAACACTCAGGTCTTGATCCGGGTACCTGCTTGAGTGTCTGACACCTGCCTCCCGATAAGGAAAAACCTCCCAGAAAAGTAGGAAATCCCCACCCCTGAATGGGGGCGACGCCCCATTGACCGGCCCCGAATATATCCTTAGACTGTTCGACAAATGCGGGATGAATCCTCTCAAAAGACTGTGGGGCCACAAACAAGCGGCGAAGACGAACGGAGGTAACCAATGAACCTCAAAATCGGCATACCCAGCACCTGACAGAACGTGGACTGTTCTGTCAGGGCCTCCAAGCAGCACCCCGGTGAAATCATGTCATCCGCAGGGTCGAACTGGGATGCTAAGTCCATCACCTTACATGTTTTGTTAGTGTTTCATCTCTGAATAAAAATCGCAAAGGGGGGTTCAGAAATGAAAAATGCGACACAACCAAGGTACGAAGAAGAGGTGGTTGAAGGGAGGCAACATGACCGATTCAAAGTCCACGACGGCGGCTTTGCCGAGCTGTGCCCTAAGTTTACGGTAATGGGTAAAATCATGGATATAAGCAGGGGCGGGTTTTCGTTTCGTTACGTTGCCAGCAAAGCGAGGACAAACGGATCGGCCAATATGAATATATTAACGACCGATGGCCGTTTTTGTCTAGCGAAAGTCCCGGTCAAGACCATCCGGGACTCCGCAATGCCTCGCGAATTCTCTTTTGGTGCTATAACATTGCGGCATTGTGCCGTGCAATTTGGGGAGTTGACACCCAGGCAGCAAGTTGACTTGGAATATTTCATCCGGTCTTACGCCCTGGGTGGTGTGCGTGCAAGTCGTTCTTCCGATGCCAAAGAGCCAGGACACGACCGGATGAGTCCGCATCTTTCTTAATACCGGGAGTAGGAAATAGGTTCCATTTCCTAAGTTTCTGTCTTGGGAGTCAAACATGCAGCGCCCGTTCGTTCCACTCTCTCGAGGCGCTGAGTTCGCAGAGAAAAATCCTTTTCAGAGACTTCCAAGTCTTTCTCTTTGTCTCACGCTATGAGTCGCACTTTCAAGTTTTCTTCGCGCATGCCGATAATAAGTCTTAGACTAAAAGTGATGGTTTCGTAAAAAGTCGATTTTGCTCGCTCCGTGAACATTTTGGGCGCCCTTGAGGTGCTCAGCTAAAATGCTAAAACTCGGGCTAACACCCTCAAACAGTTAGCATTTCTTAACGCTGAACACCTCAAGTGCTTTCTCCCCAAAATGCTCAATTTCGCTCACAAAAGACTTTTTACGAAACCATCAAAACTAGCGCGCAAAAGAAGGTTTTTTTCAATGGCACGATTCCAAAGCAGCTGGGCTCCACCGGAAATATTAACCAGTGACCTGACCGGTTTCTATGCCCTGTTCCGGTCCGTCGTTCGTTTTGCAGTAGGAAAATATGGCGGAATCATGGCGACAGACCCGGCAACGGGCACAACTTACGTGGACATCCCCATCTGGGCAGAGGATGCCTGTTTCCAAGAGTTGGCGCAATTGGTAGGACCTGGCAAACCACTTCATAGTTTCTTGCCCTTCCTGGTTGACTAGGGGGTTGCGCAAAAATAACTTCGCATTTTGGCATTTCAGTTTCAGCCCATCTTTGACCGATGCCTCATTCTTGAACTCCTCGAAATAGCTCGCTTCATGATGCCCCCAATCTATGGTTGACCCAAATTGAAGGCTCGAAAACCTTCTGCAATGAGGTGTACTTATAGTACGTCACAGTGACCGAGGGTGCAGCGAAACGCGGAACTTGGACCTCTTGCGCGCCATCAATCCCGGCAAGATCTCTCTTGACCGGCCTCCTTTGAGAGACCAGCAACATGATGTGTGATTTTTCAAACCCTTTGTGACCTCAGTGGTCCTACCTTGACGATCACAGTTGGAATTGAATACAATTTTACAAGATCATTTGAACTCCGGTCCAAAGATAAAATGACTGCAACGGGGCCACCCCGCGGGAGAGAGAAGCCCTATCCTTCCTATCATCTGTTTATTATCAGGACCTGTTGCACTCTTCAGGCAATTGGAGGATTTTCTGATGGCCGATAAGCCAAGTTACGAAGAATTGGAACAAAGGGTCGAGGCGCTGGAGAAAGACGCGCGGAATCACAGGGCCGTTGAGGATGCCTTGAAGGATTACGTATCATGCCACTCTGTTCTTGCCGTCTTGCATAATGTTGAACAAAAGGAGACAGAGGAGGCACTTCTTCAGACTGTTGTATCAGAGATCGTGGAGCAATATGGGTTCTCCATGTCGTGGTATGGCCGATACGCTAACGGGGAAATCAGGCCGATCCTGTCCGCCGGTCGTGTGGATAGGTATCTGGATGACCTCGTTCTGCAGATTAGCGAACCGACATCACCGGATGCCCGTTGTGCCATGAGCCAGGCGATTTTGAACCGAGCTCCTTTCAGCTATGCCGACCTGGAGGCAGACGAGGGCTTCCGAAGGTGGCGCGACTACGCCCTGGAGCTGGGCTATCGTTCAAATCTGGCGTTGCCGCTCACAGTTGACGGTCAACTGGAGGGCGGCGTCATGGTATATGCTGACAGCCCGAATGCCTTTCCTGAGAAACGCATGGAACGTCTGCAGCTTCTGACCTTTGAGATCGGCGCGCTGCTCAGCGAACGGCGACTTAAGCGCAAGACGGCGCAGCGGCTCCAGAACGCTCGCCATGAGTTGGAACGGCGCGTGAAGAAACGAACCGCAGCGCTGGTCAACGCAAACAAGCAACTCAAACGGGAAATGGACAAACGCAAGGGGGCTGAGGAGGCCATACGAGGGGAGCGAGATAGGGCGCAAGAGTATCTTGATATCGCGGGAGCCATGTTCGTCGTCATTGACCCTGACGAACGGGTCAGCCTCATAAACAAGAAAGGCTTGGCGCTCCTAAGTCTTGAAGAACAAGATGTTGTTGGTAAGAACTGGTTTGATTCCTTTGTCCCGGAAAGAATGAGGGAAGAAATCAGGGAGATCTTTCAAAAGCTGATGGCAGGCGACGTTCAGCCCGTTGAATATTATGAGAATCCCATGTTGACTGGCAGCGGTTCGGAGAAAATGATCGCATGGCACAATACCGTATTGACCGACAAAGCTGGCAATATCACCGGTACCCTTAGTTCAGGTATAGACATTACCCAGCGCCAGAGAGCTGAGAAGGACCTGAGAGAAAAGGACGCACAATTGAGGACGAAGGCGAAAAACCTTGAGGAACTCAACACCGCATTGCGAGTTTTGTTGAAAGGCAGAGAGAAGGACAAGGAGGAGCTTGAAGAGAAAGTCCTGTCCAATGTAAAGGATCTGGTGTTCCCCTATTTGGAAAAATTGAAGAACACATCATTGGACCATAATCAGATCTCGTGCATCAGTATCCTGGAATCAAACCTGAACGACATCATTTCACCTTTTTCGCGTAGGCTGTCCTCGAAGTATTGGCGCCTCACGCCTAGAGAAGTTCGGGTAGCAAATCTTGTTAAAGAGGGTAAGACCACCAAAGAGATAGCAAGATTCATGAATCTATCAGGCAAGACGGTGGAGACTCACAGAGACAACATTAGAAAGAAAATGGGGATAAAGCACCAAAAGACAAATCTCAGAACCTACCTTTCGTCCCTTTAATACTGATATTTTATCCGTATTTTACCCATAGTAATTCAGGCTTGCCTCTGTTTAGCTCTGGACGATATAATGAATAAAATATAAGAATGCGTGGCAGATCCGTTTCTCCAAATTTTCGTTTGGTTTCGATACTATACCAACTGAATAGGCTGCCATGACAACCAGATTCCATATGAATGGCCGGGGTCTCCCCTTTCACATAGCCACACCGTGGCGGGAAACAGCTAACTGGAAACAGCTTGTCCTCCTACCTTCAGGAGGCCCCGGCTTCACATTGGGCATGTTCTGTTCATCCCCTACACCCGATGGCCCCTATATCCAAAGGCGCACACGGCCGTAATCACACGGTCTTAAACCGTTGTTGAGGGCTTTTCTGGTCCTGACGGAGATTTTTGAGAAAAGTTATGCTTGAGCCTGTCAAGATCGATCCGAGAACCTTTCTGCGTGAGCACTGCACACTCCCATCCTTGCCGGGGGTCGTCAATGAACTTCAGCGTGTGATCCAAAGCGGCAACGTGGACACCAACAAGGTGGCCGAACTGATCAGCAGTGAACCGGCGCTGCTCGCTCAGGCCCTAAAAATCGTCAATTCTGCCTACTACGGGCTCCCCAGAGAGATAGGAGACGTGCGATTCGCCATTGCCTTTCTGGGGCTCAATGAGATTTACCGTATGGTTCTTTCCCTGTCGGTGATCAATTCCCTGGCAATCAATCGCGAGGCTGATCTGGACGACTTTTGGTCTCACTCTTTCTATGCCGCCCTGTGTACGAAATACGTAGCCAATCAATACGAGCCCCAGTTGCCCCCTGAGGAATTGTGGTCCGCTGCCATCCTCCATGACATTGGCAAGCTGGTTTACCTGAAATTCTTTCCCGAGCATTACAAAGCACTCAAGGATTTCTCCAAGGAACAGGGCTGCCTGTTTAGTGAAGCAGAAAGCCATTTTTCCATGCCCTCAAGCGCCTTTTTGGGCACCCTCTTGTGTGACCACTGGAGGCTCCCGGAGAAAATCAGAAATGCGTGTGAGTTTCATTCCTTGAGCGATCTCTCGGCAGTCGAGGAAAACAGCTCGTCAGCACATTTCCGGCGCATGATTTGCCTCGGAAATCTGCTCGCCATCGTCTCAACAGACGACCTGAGCGGTGCCAATAAACAAGAGGTGTCTACCAAAGTGCAAACAGCGTTGAATATCACGGAGGCGGACTTCCTGACCATGATGGGAGACATTTACGAATTAAGGATAGAGGTCGAAAGGTTTATGGGCCAGTTTCATTAACCACGGAGGAAGTGCCTCATAGCGAATCTAAAATAAGCATAGCCTCCTGTGGGTGCACCCCGGCGCGGAAAAACTCAATGAGCGCCAAGAGGATATGGGTATTAAGAAGGCCATAACATTGCTGGCAATGATTGCCTTTTCCTGGCTCCTTGTTATCCTGATCATCTATGGAGGGATAACGTTATATGGTGAGTTCCTGGGGTAATCTGATCAAGACCGGCATGTCCTTTGGAAAGAACACTGCTCAGAGGGAAGAAGGCCGTTTATGGATGGAAACTAGAATAGCATGACCTCCACCGGGGCGCCCTTGTCCAACCCTTCCGAGTCCCTAGCGATCCTGACCAGTCCATCGGCCTTGACCATGGTATGGATCAGTCCTGATTTTCCCAAAACAGGCTCGGCATAGAGCTGTTCCCCCTGGCGCACAAGCCTTACGCGAACGTGATCATCCCTTCCCTGAACCGAAGCCAGATTACGGCTGAGCACGGCGGGAACGTGCCGGCCCCTGCCCAGCTCGGATTCCGAAAGTCCACCGATCCTTTCAAGGGCTGGACGGACCAACACATGGAAAACGACCATGGCGGATGTCACCTGCCCGGGAAGCCCCCACATAGCCTTTTCCCTGCTTCGTGCCAGGATCGTGGGTTTGCCTGGGCTGATTGAAACGCCGTGGACCAAGATCTCTGCATCAGGAAGTCCTTGGAGGACCTCCAGGGTGAAATCCCGCGAGCCCACCGAGCTGCCCCCAGAGATCAATACCATGTCCGCCTGGGCCAGGGCCTGCCGGCAGAGGCGATCCAATTCATCGAAGTCATCCTTGGCAATCCCGAGGTAGAGAGGAATCCCGCCTGAAAGCGAGATCAGACCTGCGAGGCTGTGGGCATTGACATCGCGTAGCTGGGAAATACCGGGCGTTTGGTCAACAGGCACAATTTCATCACCAGAAGAAATGATGGCCAGGACAGGTTGCTTGTAAACGGGCACATGAGCCTGGCCAAGGGCGGCCAAGACACCCATTTCCTGGGGTCGTAGGCGGCTGCCCTTGACGAGGATCTTTTCACCCTTTCGAATGTCTTCGCCGATTTCCATAACATGCTGCAAGGGAGCAGCGCTTTTGAAGACTTCAACGGTATGGGCATCAAGGGCCTGGGTATGTTCCACCATCACGACGCTGTCCGCCCCATCAGGCAGCATCCCGCCCGTGGCGATGCGCACCGCTTCTCCAGCCTTGACAGACACCGTTGGGACCTCGCCCATCTCAACAGACCCCGCGACAGCAAAAAGGGCCGGCATGCTCTCTGATGCCCCAAAAGTTGATCGTGCCTGAACGGCATAGCCATCCATGGTTGCACGATTAAACTCCGGAAGATCGATTGAGGAGCATACGTCTTGAGCCAGAATCCGGCCCACAGACCGGTCTAGGGCCACGGCCTCTTCGCCAACGCAAGGCAAGCTGCGAATCAACTCCAGTACGGCCTTCAGCTTGGCCACCCTAAAAAAATCCTTTTCAGTCATAGGCCCGCCACCCTGCCGCCACTGTTGTAGACGATGATCCGTCCCTGCTGCACCTGCCCTATGAGCGTCATGTTCGTCTTTCGGGCCAGATCGATGGAAAACCGCGTCGCGGCTGCACCTGATGAAAGGATAGGCACCCCCAGTCGTATCGCCTTCAAGAGGATCTCTGAGGCAATACGGCCCGTGGTCACGATGAGCTTGTCCCTGGTGGGGATACCGTCCAAAAGGCATTGACCGCCAATCATGTCGATCGCATTGTGTCTGCCGATATCTTCTCGAAAGATCAGGATCTTTTCCGGTGTGGCCAGGCAAGCATTATGGCACCCCCTGGTGGCCTGGTACAGGGTGGAACGGTCATGGAGTTGGGCCGTGAGTTCCAGGATCTGCTGTGGTGATACGGTGAGCCTAGCTGACACATGCGTGCTGGCGATGGTTTCTACGTTCCGCTCGAAATCTGTCCCCTTCCCGCATCCGGAGGTGATAGATCGCGCAAGGGGCCTGTGCTTGAAGGGATCATGCCGTGTTTCAACGTAGATCTTCAGCCCATCGGCCACCTCCTCAACGTGCGTATCCTTGAGTTGCTTTGGGTCCGTTATGAACCCGTCAGATCTTAGGAATCCCACCGCCAAGTATTTGGGATGCTTTCCCAAACAAAGCAACGTGACGATCTCTTGGCCATTGAGATAAATCGTTAAAGGCACTTCCTGGATAGCCGTAACCCGGGCATCTTGAAACCGGCCTTCCTTGAATTCAGCCACATCGTAAGTTAGGGCCTCCTTGATCATCATTGCCTCACAAAGGTACCGCTTTTCCCTCCTGATTTTTTTAGCAGGTAGACATCAGAGATGGTCATGGCACGGTCGTACGATTTGCACATGTCATAAATTGTTAAGGCAGCCACGGACACGGCGGTCAGGGCTTCCATCTCCACCCCGGTCTGGCCGATCACTCGAACCGTCGCTTCTATCCGCATACTGTGGGTTTCAGGCTGTGGGAAAAAATCCACCTGCGCATGGGTAATCGCAAGAGGATGACACATGGGAATGAGTTCCGCGGTTTTCTTTGCAGCCATAACACCTGCAATGCGGGCGGTTTCCAGGACGTTGCCCTTTTTCACCTCTTGGTTCCTGATCAGATCAAAGGTCTGAGGCTCCATGGTAATCACCCCTTGAGCGACCGCTTCCCGAGCAGTGGCAGGCTTTTCAGACACATCCACCATGCGCACCCTCCCCTTTTCATCAAGATGGCTGAATGTGGGCATTGGCTTCCTTTCCTTATATAAAGTGCTCTGTCTTTCGGGTAACCCGCTTCTTTACGGCATTCAAGGTATCCCCCAATACGGCGATCACGTGATCCCGCAGATCCCCCGCCACAACGATGAACATGACCTCATCACCCACTCTAAGGTATCCTTCCTGTATCTCGACCAATACCTCCACAATGCCAGGCCTCTTTTTCTGTTCAGAGACAATGGCCGCCAGTGCCTCACGGTCCACGGTGAGATCCAGACCGGAAACCGGGCGCCCATCCCGGGAGGTTCCTCGCACCACGCCCACATGACACAGGATCATGCCGACGCCGGTAAAGTCCGGATGGGCCTTTATGCTGTCAATCAAGGCAGTAAGATTCATCGTGTTCTCCCCCTTGTATGAGGCATGATTCCAAGAAGTCGAATATAGGCGTGTACTCA
>Ga0315534_1000216_pt1 | contig 37008 bp, 36 predicted proteins | sample SalMarSW160240MG_FD_203094 | JGI IMG/M metagenome (GOLD analysis project Ga0315534, IMG submission 203094) | Salt marsh sediment microbial communities from the Plum Island Ecosystem LTER, Massachusetts, United States - Salt Marsh Sediment SW1602-40 ... | reverse complement strand
TCGGTAATACTGCTGCTTTAATTCCAGCGTTTGTTTTCAGACATCAGACGCAATGCCATTCGCTGAATGGTTGTAATTAAGGAGGGGTGATGAAAAACGGAACGATCGTGATCCTGGGGGGATACGGCCAGGTGGGTCGCTCCCTGACCACCATGCTCCTGGAGCATACTCGAGCGAAACTGATCGTCGCCGGCCGCCGCTTGGAAGCGGCGCAGGCGTTCATCGCCCAGCTCGATGATCCGGACGGCCGCATCGAAGCGCGCTGCGCCGACGCCACCAGACCGGAAACGCTGGGAGACGCTTTCCAGGGTGCTTCACTGGTGATCGTCGCCGCCACGGCGCCCCAGTTCACTGCGAACATCGCCAATGCGTGCCTGGATGCGGGCTGTGATTATTTCGACATTCTCGAAATGGCAGTCGGTACGCAGGCACTGTTGGCAATGGCGCCAACAGTGGAAAAGGCAGGACGATTGTTCGTCACCCAGGGTGGTCTGGCGCCCGGCTTGCCGGCGGCTTTCGCCCGACTGGCGAGCGTTAAACTCGACCGCTGCCGGCGCATGCGCCTGGGACTGGCGCTCAGCTTCAAGACCATGGAACGCACCGAGCAGGTCATCGAAGTCTTCAAATACGTGACCCGGCACCCGCCGCATATTTTCCGCGACGGAAGTTGGCACGAACGTACTCTAGGCAAGGATCGCATCACGATCGATTACGGGCCGCGCTACGGCCAGCGCCCTTCTACGTTGATCGATCTGTTTGAGATGCGGGATTTGCCGGATCGTTTGGGGGTCGATGAATTGGGTGTCTACGGCGCTGTCCCGAATGCATTATTGAACTATCTGATGAGCAAGATTCTCGTCTTCCTCGACGGCATCCGGCCGCGTCTGGGTTGGGGCGTCATGGCACGCATCGTGTTGAGCGCTTCAAAGTTCATGAAAGGGGATTTGCCCGGATATGCCATCCTCCTAGAAGCCGACGGACAGCGAGAGGGGGTGGAGCGATGCGTGCGGGTTCTGCTCGACCATGAGGATAATTACTACAGCACCGCTGCAGCCATGGTCGCATTCATAAATCAGTACCTCGATGGGGCTTTCAGCGATCTATCAGGGGTGCATCTGATGGGGCACATCATCGACCCGCAACGGGCGGTGCGAGATCTGGAAAAGTTCGGTTTGCATGCCGTGATCGAAAACGAAGCGTGTAAAGCTACTCCGCAGACAGGATCTGATCGTAGAAATCCGTGAATAGCTCCGAATCAGAAGGATCGATTTCTTCGATGGTTTCTTCGCTCAGGCCGGCATCCATGGCCGAGAAGACGACTTCGGTTTGCAGGTCTTGCAGACTCGTACAAATGGGCAGCAGGGCATCCAATGTTTCCGCGCTGCCCATATCTTCGTCACCCGTAGCGTCGGTCAACTCGATCAGCGTGCGCATGTTGTCTTCCAGGCGTACCATCAACGCCGCCGTCGTGTCGACAGCATAGGCGGCCGGGGAATCCCAAACGGAGAAAGCGAGCAGGTCCGATTCGATGGACCACTCCGACTTTGCTTTTTCGAGATCGATGTCTCCCTGCTGGTATGCGTACTGAGTCTCATACATATATTGGCAGGCGGTGAAGAGGGTGATCGCGTTTTGAATCGGGAAGCGCCATGCATCTTCGAGGGATAATTCATCTTTCGTATCGGATGGAGATTCATCAGCTTGCTTTGTGGCGGTGGGTTGCAGTTGCGGGAGGGTGGTTACGGTGGGGGTGACGGTTGGCGACGGTGCAATGGTTTGCTGGCCGTTTGGAGCGCATGCGGCCAGGAGTGTGCAGCAGATGACGATCGTTCTGTAGCGCGTATTCATGAGAGCTCCCGTTACGTATGACTGGCTGAATCAATCATACACTATTCTCTGAAGAGACTGACCAGGATCTATAGTGTTGAACGATAGGGAGGTGAGAGAATAGTGCATGGGAATCATCCACCTAGCTTATGAGATTTGGCTATTTTATGTGAATGCTAGGATTTCTCATCCTTCTCTTGCGTAAGAAAGACAACGATTATCGATTCGGATGAGTGACGCCTTTCTATTCAGCGCCTTGTAACAAATGGCCGTAACATTGGACCAATAAAGCATAGGATACCGGGAGAAACCCATCAATGAAAGAAGACATCGCCATACAACTCGAATCGATTCTTGCTGTGTACGACTTCGATTCGCCAGATGCCACGGCCGATGCACTCCGTGATCTCTGGCTGCAGTTCGAGCCGAAGAGCATCGAAGGGATCAAGGCCGAATTACGCGATCAGCAGGAGACCGTCGGCATTCCCGTGCCGGTGCTGAAAACCATCGGCAAAGGTTTGAGTAAAGCGGCGCGCAAACGCGTGGACGATTTCGTCCCGCTCACGCGCCTGCTGTGGGACGACTACGGACGGGAAGGCCGCGTCGTGGGATTAATCCCGCTGGGCGCCATGGAGCTGGTCGATCCGCAGAAAATCGTGCCCATGCTGAAAGAGATGTGCCGCAGTTGTATCACCTGGGAAGACGCCGACCGGCTGGCGATGGATGCCCTCGAACCCATCGTGCGCAAGAAACCCGACGCGTGGCTCAGCGCCATGGAACCCTGGCTGGCGGATGAGAACAAGTGGGTGCGGCGGGCCGGCGTCACCGTCGCCGGACGCCTGCCGATGAAACATTCGGAATACACGCAGCAATGCCTGGAAATGGCGGAACGCTTGTTGTTCGATACGGAAGTGGACGTCAAGAAGGCGGTCAGCTTCGCCATCCGGCTGTGCTGCCGGGGAGCGATCGACCCGGTGCGTGAGTTCCTCGAACGCCACGTTCCCCCACGGGATTCGACGGCCGCCTGGGTGCTGTGCGACGTGATGCGCAGCATGACGCCCAGTTTCCTGCCGGCGTTCAAATCGCTGCTGCCCCACTATGAAAAATGGGCCAGTGATCCATCCTTGAGTGCCAAAGACATGCGCTCCGTTGAAAGCGCAATCAAGAAGCTTCGCCTTGCATAGGAGTGAAGCCTGGATGAGATTAATACGGGTGATCTTCTGGATGGCGTTTATTCTATTCGCGTCGATTGCTTTCGCGGGATGTGCCAGTGATTCAAGATTCTCTATAGTTGATGATGACTCGTCCGATTCATTGCGAACGAGCGAGTCGATGACTGCTCGTATTTCAATCCCAGATGAGAACACGTACTATATACGGCCCGATGGTGGAACACCCGAAGAATGCAGCGGGTTGGTGGACGCCGCTTACCCGGGCAGCGGCAGCCAGCAACCGTGTGCCTGGGATCATCCCTTCCGGGCGCTGCCGCCCGGAGGAGAGCCGCGCATCGGGGGCGGCAGCATCCTGGTGATCGGCGCAGGCAGCTATCGTATGGGCTACGGTGCTCCCGGCAGCGAAGCTTGTGAAGCGGACGGCGCTTTTGAATGTCACATGCCGCCTGTGCCCAGCGGCCCCAGCCCGGATCGGCCCACGCGCATCGTCGGCCAGGGTTGGGACAGCGGATGCGCCCATCCGCCCGAATTGTGGGGTTCAGGCCGTCCGTGGCAGATCGTCGACCTGACGGATACAAGCAATGCGGTGGTCGCCTGTTTGGAGATCAGCGATCACTCCGATTGTGTCGAGTTCCATTCAGGCGGTCTGGCCTGCAATCGCGACGACCCGCCTTATGGTGATTGGGCTTCGATAGGCCTCTACGCCCAGGACTCGACCAACGTGCTGCTCAAGGATTTGAACATTCATGGTCTGGCGAGCAGCGGGATCCTGGCCGGACGGCTCACAGATTGGACGGTCGAGAACGTGCGCATCGCCGCAAACGGCTGGGTCGGCTGGGACGGGGACATCGAAGGTGATGACTCGAACGCCGGTACGTTGATCTTACGCCATTGGCTCGTGGAGTGGAACGGATGCGGCGAGACCTATCCGCAACAAGAGCCTGTAGGCTGCTGGGCACAATCCGCGGGCGGATATGGCGACGGAGTCGGCACCGGGGCCACAGGCGGCGACTGGATCATTGAGGATTCAAGCTTCCTGCACAACACCTCCGATGGCCTGGATTTGCTTTACCACAGCGAAGGCGGGACGGTAATGCTCAACCGCGTCCACGCCGAAGGCAACGCCGGCAACCCGGTTAAAGTGACGGGTTTGACCGCGCTCAACAACAGCTTGCTGGTCGGCAATTGCACGTTCTTCGAAGATCAACCCTTCACGCACAACGTCGATCCCTGCCGCGCGCTCGGTAACACGCTGGAAATCACGTTCACCGGCGGCGAGAAGGTCAGCATTATCAACTCGACGTTCTACGGCCTGGGGGATGGCCTGATCTACGCCGGGCCGCGTGAGGGACACAACTGCAACGGTTCGGAACGCATCGAAGCTCGCAACAACATCTTTCTGGGGGACGCCGACTTCTTCGATCCCGGTGATACCACCTTCCTGTTCTACCAGGAGGGCTGTGAAGGTTTGAGACTCGACTCGGATTACAACCTCATCCACCTGGCCAAGGAATTCAGCTGCGGCAGTGAGGATGACTACGTCATTTCAGGCAGTAACGATCTGTGCCAGGATCCGCGTCTCGCTGGACCGTTCTCCGGGTTCGTCTATGGGATGATGCCAGCTCCAGGCAGCCCGGCGATCGACGCTGGAGAGACTTCGATCTGTCCATTGACGGATCTGCTGGGAGCAGACCGTCCCGCGGATGGCGATGGTGACGGCGACGCTCGCTGCGATATGGGAGCTTATGAGTTTACTGCAAATGGTGGGTCGTAGGTGAAGTCAAGAATTCTGCTGGTGTCCTTCTGCAGAAAGCACATTAACGCATCCTTATTTTTGTCGTTGTGAGCGACGGCGTTGGGCATTACTCCCAGCGCTACGGCTCACATGTCTTTCACGAGCATTGCTGCTGCGAGCATGCCCGTTACCCCCATTATTGCTAGGAGCATGCCTGCTGGGTGTATGATTTCGCTCGGCTTGTGTCTTTCGTGGCGGACTGGATTGGCTCTTATCGAACAGGTTTTCCGGAACAAAACTGCCATAATTAAAATCCGGTAAACGCCGCCGTTCGATGCGAGTGCCCAATAATTTTTCAATGTCGCATATGATCTGCTCGTCCGCCTGTCCTGCAAAAGTGAATGCTTCACCCGATTGGTGGGCGCGACCAGTGCGACCGATACGGTGCGTGTAGGCGTCGACTGTATCGGGGATGTCGAAGTTGATCACGTGCGATATTTCCGACACGTCGATGCCGCGCGCAGCGACATCGGTGGCGGCGAGAATATCGAATTTTCCATTGCGAAAACCGTCGATCGATTTCTGTCGCTGATTCTGCGACATGTTCCCCTGTAATTCAGCTGCGCGATAGCCGCGCTTTTTCAAATCACGCGCCAAGTTGCGGGCGCGATACTTCGTGCGGGTGAAGATCAGCACACGGCCGGTGGCTGTCTGTTCTAACATTGCCATCAGAAGATTTTTCTTGAGACTGTTGGGCACCGGATACAGGGCGTGTGAAACGGTCTTCGCCGGAGCAATCTTGCCAATTTGAACGGTGACCGGATCCTTGAGAATGCTGTCTGCTAGATTGCGGATATCCTTTGGCATCGTAGCTGAGAAGAAAAGTGTCTGGCGTCGGGGCGGAAGCAGCTTGATGATGCGGCGAATATCGGGCAGGAAACCCATGTCGCACATGCGATCTGCTTCGTCCAATACCAGCACCTCTACACGAGACAGATCGATGTCGCCATCACCTACGATGTCGAGCAGACGCCCGGGACAAGCAATAACTATCTCTACGCCTTGCTTCAAGCGCGAGACCTGAGAAACCTTGCTTACGCCACCGTAGATGGATAAGCTCCGTACTTTGGTGTTTTTACCAAAGTCAACACTCATCTGATATGTTTGCTCAGCGAGTTCGCGTGTGGGTGCAACGATGAGCGCTCGCACGCAACGCAACGGACCTGTGATCAATCGCTGCAGAATCGGCAGGAGAAATGCTGCGCTTTTTCCGGTCCCTGTCTGGGCGATACCCATCACATCCCGACCTTCGAGAACCGGTGGAATGGCTTTTCGCTGAATCGGGGTGGGTGTGGTGAAACCAATTGATTCGATTTGGGAGGCTATGCGCGGGTCGAGAGAAAAATGTTCGAAATTCACTGAAAGTACTCCTTGACTCCATTGAGCCAAGTCACACTCTCAGCCCGATGATGATTTACATAGTACTATATTAATGGTGCGGCGAATCATTCGTCCGCAGAACCAAATTGTAATTATAACAGTTGTGGTGTGATTCTGCTAATCTTAAGGCCGTGTTGAAAACAATGAGGTTTCCATACTCCGATGGCAATACACGGCTGAGGGTGCATCGCCACCGTCATGGAGTGGATGATGAAGAGGGGTATCTTCGCGTGACTGTAGCCGTGGAAGATCAATATGAATTCCTTCACTATCCCTTAGGTTGGAGGCATGACGATATCCGTTGTTCCAATCATACCCTGTGTCCGTTTCCCTTGAGTAAGGACGAAAGTTAATCTGAACGAAACACACGTACTTTTATCCTGCACGAAAATTGAGCAGGTCTGCACGTTTATAATGAACGATAAGGAGCCCCATTCACGAATACCTCCCAAGCGAAAACCACACGATTACCGATCAAGCACGACCTCAAACTGATATTCGTCAGCACGATCCTCATCACCATCCTCATGGCTGTCGCTTCGCTGGCAGGCGTTCTCAACGGCGCTTCCGTCTATCCATCAGACGAATTGCGTCAATCTTTCCTGCCCAACGACGTAGTCAACCTGTGCATCGGTCTGCCGATTTTGATCGTTTCCATGTGGCTGACGTGGCGGGGGAAATTGATCGGGCTGCTCTTCTGGCCAGGAGCGCTGTTCTTCGTGTTCTATAACTATCTGGTGTATATCTTCGCTATGCCGCTGGGTCTGCCGTTTCTGCTGCATCTCACATTGGTCGGCATGAGTGTGTACACTATGGTCGCTCTCGTCGTCGCTATCGATGCACAAGCTGTTCAACAACGGCTCAGCGGAGTCGTGCCGGAGCGTCTTTCAGCGGGCGTGATGACGGGTTTGGGCGTGCTGTTCTTGTTGCGGGTGATCGGAACGATCGTCGATACATTTTCTAGTGGAGCGTCTATCCCTCAAACCGAACTTGCATTGCATGTCGCTGATTTCCTCCTGAGTCCGGCGCTGATCATCGGTGGAATCAGCCTGTGGCAGCGTATAGCTTTTGGCTACGCGGCCGCGCTGGGTCTGCTTTTCGACGCCAGCATGCTGTTCGTCGGGCTGATCGTCTTCTTACTGATCCAGCCGCTGATAACCAACGCCGATTTCGCCTTCGTCGATGTACTCGTGATTTCACTCATGGGTTTGATCTGTTTCATTCCCTTCGGGCTATTCGTGCGTGGGGTAATGCGATCCGAGGTTTCACCGTCCAGGTAGCTCGCCGGTCGATTCGGGCGAAAGCAGTGGGAGAGATACAAGCATGAAAATACGAAAAACGTACTGGGCTTTCATGACGATTGCAGTGTTGACCTTGCTGGTTGCATGCAATCTACCCGCAGCCATAGCGACGGACGTGCAGGAGCCAATCCCTGCAACGACAACCGATGATAGAAGCCGTGTGGGGGAAGGGCAAAGTGCAGGACCTGGAACCGTCACCTATGCATACATTCAGTGTGAGGAGAACGGCCGCATCGCCGTGCGCATCGACGTTCCTGCCGAACCGCGTTACGGCGAGCGCGCGCCGGTTGTGGTCGTAGCTTCCACCTGGTTCGTCGATAAATACAATCTTGAGGCGACGCCGTTTCATCTGGAATTCAATCCCGTTGACGTCGGGGTGATTTCGATCAGTCACTTGTGGCCGGGTAAAACCGACCCGGAAAGTGGCGTCCGCAGCGAGGGCACGTTCGATTTCGGCGGGGCTAACAGCCTGGCGGCGCTGCGCGACGCCATCCGTTTTGCGTTGGGTATTATCCCCGACGTGGATGGGCGTTACCTGCATGAGTTAATCAGCATAGAGCCTCTTTACGAGAACGTCGGCATGTTTGCCTCTTCTCACGCCGGCGTCGTGGCCACGAACGTGATGGCGTATTACGGTGAAAGCCTGACCGGGTTGAAGTACTTCGTAGGCCGCGAAAATCCCACCATGGCGGAGATGTATCCGCTCGAGATTGGCCATTTCAACGACCAGCGTTTGCCTATTTACAATCCCTATTACCATCAGGAAGGCTATACACCCACGAGCATCAGCGTGGATTACAGCCATCTCACCTGGATCCAGAATGCAGCCTTCCCCGAAGGCCGCCCGATGTTCGAAGTTCCCAGCGGCAGGGACTACGTGCTGGACGATAAGGGGCCCAACATCAACGGGCAGCGCTGGTTCTCGCACGCACTGACCCAGGCGCTGCTGGACAACGGCGTCTTCACGCTCGCCGACTGGCCGACCGACCTGGCCACACCGCAGCAGACGGCCGATTTCTGGCCCTACCGCATCACGGTGAACAACTACGGCTTGATCGGTGAGAAGCTGCCTGAACTGCGCGTGCTGCTGCCCTTCGCCTCTGCCGACCATGTGCAGGCAGCACCGGATAAACCCCACATCCGTCAAGCCTACGATGGCTTTCATAAAACTGCGGGGTTGTGGACGCGCTTGAACTGCGATCTGGCCTACATGCAGTCGGAAATCCACCCCAGCGCTTCGCTCGAACTCGGTTTCCCGGACAACGATGCCAACACCGAACCGGCGGATTGGTACGCGCAGGCCGAGTCATGGGGCTTTGCCGGCAGACTCGCCGATGCCATGACGGCACGCACGGTGCCGTTGGCGTGTGTGGCCGAGATGGCCGACCGTGTGCAGTGGGATATTTGGGTGCCGAATCTGGATGATGTATTGATCGCAAACCCCGAATGAAGTGATAGGCATCGATCGCAATAAATTGCTTGCGGATTGTCGCGGAGTGGGTTAGAGTGTGCACCATTCGATCGCCATTATCACTTCAGCGTTGCCCTCGGCAAGGCTCGAACGAGGTTGATGTATGAACGCAAAAAGGTCCCTGCTCCTGACCCTTCTTATCTTGACGTGTGCCGTGCTCGCCTGTGACCTGCCTGCTTCAAACTCGAATGCCGGGTCCAACCAGGGTGGGGACAGTCAACCCGTCAGTGGATCACCACGCGTCCAACCGACCTTCCCGCCAACATACACACCGACGCCGACGTTGCAGCCAACAGTGACCTCCACGCCGGGTGAAGTCGTTCCGCCGACAGCGGAGAATTCGCCCACTCCGACCCCGACGCCGCCGCCGGCGGGTTGGATGGCGCACGGGGTTCTCGGTTTTCACATCATCCTGCCCGAACGTTGGAACGTGCTCGAAGAACAATTCGCCGGCGATACGGTCAAATTCGAGGCCGTAGACTCCGACGACGAAGGCATTTGGCTCGCCGGTATCACGGTTCAATTCCAATATCAGTACGGCGTCGTGGACCTTGCGGACGTGTGTGCCGAAATCGAGATCTACTTCGAAGCGCTCGGAATTCAGATCGAACAAATAGACTGCGATCTCGAAATTAATGGTTTGCCGGCCGGCCGCCTCACGGTGCGTGAGGTCATCGACTCGCAGCCCGTCAGGGAATACATCTACTTCTACGCCGAAGGGACCCGGATTTGGGTGGTATCGCTATACGTCGACGAATCGGATTGGTCGCGGTATAAGCCGACGTTCGTCACGATCGGTGAATCCTTCGTACTCGAATAACACGCTGTAGGGATAATTTTACAGACCGGGTACAAATCCCCGTGATCTTGCTGCTTGTCCAGGCAGGATTCAAGCCTCATTGTATAAGCCACATGCCAGCCTGGTGACAGCCTCCCTTCAGGTAGCTGCCTTCCGGCATCGTATACTGTCCCTAAATCTAAACCGTTATTAGGCAAACGGCAATTACAGCGGTGAAGGAAGGTGCATCAATGGCGAACAGCGAAGTACAGTTAGGTGAAGCATTCGTGTGTGAAAAATGCGGCAGCCACGGAGGCCACGTCGAGCGTTTGGCCATGTCGGGTACCGGGATTTCTCGACTTTTTGAAATTCAACTCTACAGCTATGCCTATGTTTCGTGTCGAAAATGTGGCTATACCGAAATATACAATTTGAAAACGCTCGAAGGTTCCGACGATCTGGGCACATTACTGGAAATCATCTTCGCCAACTAGGGTTGACCAGAGATCGTCGTGCTGTATCCGGGAGATGGATTCAATGAAAGATAAACTGTTGTTGCGCTTTTGCATTCGTGAAACGATGGGAACGATAATCGTCGGCGTGGCACTGTTCTGGTCAGCCGGGACGCTTGCCTAGTGGCCTGCCTGGGCAGTGGTGGCGATAACCTTCTTGTGGACTGTGGCGACGGGCGTGGTAATCATGCGTACCAATCCCGATCTGCTGGCCGAACGCCTGGGTCCCCGTAAGGGCGGTAAATCCTGGGACACGGCCATCATGGGGGTGGTTGGCCTGGCGACTTTAGCTCGCCTGGTCGTCGCCGGACTCGATCAGCGCCATGGCTGGACGGGTGAGTTCTCTCCGACGCTGCAAATCGTTGCCTTGGTGGTTGGCGTGATCGGTTACGTGTTGGTGGTATGGGCGACGGGTTCGAACGCCTATTTCTCGCAGATCGTACGCATCCAAACCGAGCGTGAACACGCCGTCGCCAGCGGCGGGCCGTATCGTTTCGTGCGCCATCCGGGATACGTGGGTTCGATCTTGTACGAATTGACGCTGCCGCTGCTGTTGGCTTCCTGGTGGGCTTTCCTGCTTGGGGTGTTGAATGCGGGGTTGTTCGTGGTGCGGACGGCGTTCGAGGATCGGGATCTACAAAACGAGCTCGACGGCTACAAGGATTACGCCGGTCGAGTACGCTACCGCTTGCTGCCGGGGATCTGGTAACTCCAGAGGTCCTGCGCGAAAATCTCCACGATCCACTTCGGATCTCAGCATCGAAGTGGATCGTGTTTTTATGCTTGCGTCTTCTCCCTATGTGGTTACAATCGCCTAGACTCGCGCCGCAGATTCAATTCCCAGGTTCTGCTGAGCGTATTTTTAGGCAAATTTGAAGTTGCTGATGACGGCGAAGACCTCGTGGAGAATTCCTTGAACAGTTTCGAGGCAATCTATGCCCGGGCGAAGGGAGATCCGACGGGCATTTCCTGGGCGGATCTCGTTCCGAACCCGAATTTGGTCCGTTGGCTGGAGGCGATTGATTCAAAAGGCGCCGGGAAACGGGCCGTAGTTGTCGGATGTGGATTGGGAGACGATGCCGAGGAACTGGTGCGCCGGGGTTTCATGACTAATGCTTTCGACGTTTCTCCCACGGCTATCCAGTGGTGTCGAAGTCGATTTCCCAATTCCAGTGTGGAATATGTCGTGGCGGATTTGTTTCAAATCGCCTCAGAATGGCAAGACGCTTTCGACATAGTGCTCGAATCTTACACGCTGCAGGTGCTGCCGGCACAGCTCCGCCAACAGGCAATCTCATCGGTCGCTGCCCTCGTGGCGCCTGGCGGAACGTTGCTGCTCATTGCCCGCGGCAGGGACGGCGTCGATCCGCCCGGGAATTCGCCCTGGCCGCTCACGCGGGAGGAGCTCGGGGAATTCGTGTTGCATGGCCTGGAGGAGCAAGCTTTCCAGGATTTCATGGACGAAGAGACGCCGCCGGTGCGGCGATTTGTGATAACGTATCGACGGAGATGATGCCACGTTGGTCGATTCCGTCCGGTGTAAATTCATTGCTGCATATTTTACGGCCGGGGGCCAGGAAGAAATTCGAATAGGGAGGTGTAAACAATGAATGCGAGAAGTCCCTTCGGTTGGATTGCGGTTCAAGCACAAAAACCCGCGTTCTTTGCTCTCTTGATTCTGACGCTGCTCGTAGGGATCAGCCTGCAGGCCCTGGGCGGACCATTGCGGACGGCGGTAGCGCCGTCGGGGATCGTGGCTTTTGAATTTGCAGGAACTCTGCAGAAGGCTGATGCGATTGTCGCATCCTGGGGTCAGCAGGGTCAGGCATTCGCAGGCTTGAATCTGGGCCTCGATTGTCTCTTTCTATTTTCCTATGCACTCTGTATCGGACTGGGCTGCGTGCTGATTTCCAATGCGCTGTCTTCCCGTTCCCGGATTCTTTCTTCTCTCGGATTGATCCTGGCCTGGGCGCAGCTCGGCGCAGGGCTGCTGGATTCACTGGAGAACTACGCCCTGATCCGTGTGTTGTTGGGAAGCGAGCGTGCTTATTGGCCGGCAATCGCCCGCTGGTGCGCTTTCCCGAAATTTGTCATCGTGGCCGTCGGCATCCTGTACATCGTACTGGCTGCCATTTTTCTCCTGTGGAAGACACGTCTGTCAGGGGCGGCTGAGCGGCATTGAGACGCACGAGCGGTCTTTGCCGTTCGCAGGGTTGAGAGTGTCCATTGTCACATTCAATTCACTTGTTCGTTAATAATGGTGAGGAGGCAGCATGAAACTACTTACGCTCCGAATTCCGATCATCGTACTTGTCTTGCTCGTAGGCGCAAGCATAGCATGCGGATTGCCGACGTCGACGCCGACGCCGGAACCCGAAAATGAGGATATAGTGGCCACGAGCGTTGCCGCCACGCAGACCGCTTTCGCACTCGAGACGATTGCAGTGGCTACATCGGATACAGCAACGCCCACTGTTGAGGTACCAACCCCAACGCATACGGAATCGCCCGGCAGCCCAACACCAACTTCTACCGATTCGCCACCGCCTGGCGGCGTGAGTTTGAATTGTGACGGTACGTATCAGCGCGTTCGTATTACCGATGGTGGTGCGGCGGGCAAAACCGTCTCCGTGGACAATTGGGACGGCGCTTCTTGGCTGAACGTCTGGAATTATGCCGGCGGCGATCCGATGATCAAGCAAATCCAGGATGAGGCCGGATATTACGAATTCCTTGGCTGTCAGAAGCTGGTGATCATCCCCGAAGTGTATGATGGTTCGGGTGCGGTTTTACTGCTCAAAATCTACGTATGGAACGGTGCCGGTTTGACGAACGTTTACACCGATGACGGGGTCCATGGATCTTGGAGTAAGGTTGGCGACACGATTGTGATGGAAGAGTCGCTCTATCTGTATGGGGAACCAAATTGCTGCCCCTGCAATCGCCAGTTCCTCGAATACACATGGGACGGCGCAACCTTCGTGCAGACCGGATCAGCGATCAATCCGACCTACAGCGGCACGCCGCCCCCGGAGTGTACACCGTAGCGAGTTATAGTGTGAGCCGGTAATAAATCATCGAGCCCAATTTTACGATCGCGGATGCGCTGAGGATGATGAACAGATCCCAGCGCATCTGATCGTTGACGAAATATTCGTACTCGAGCCACACGGCCATCATCGCCACCATCACGATCAATGCGATGCGGGACGACCGGTAGCGGTGCATGATGAAACGTTCGTCGGGTTTGAAGAAATTAACGATCGCACTTAGATATTCTGCCATTTTAGGCTTCCTCCTGGAGTTGAAATAACTCGTCCATCGGGATCTTGAACAAGCGGGCGAATCGCAGCGCCAAAGGCAAGCTGGGAATATAACGGCCGCGCTCAATAGCGTTGATGCTCTGTCGCGATACACCAACTGCGGCAGCCAGATCCTCTTGGGTGAGTTCGTGTTGAAGACGGCATTCCTTGATCCGATTCAGCACTATGTCCGCCATTGTGTCCCTTTCCGCTAAGTAAAGCGAACTTTACATGCGAAGTATAGCACAGTTAGAGTCACAATGTCAAGCACGCTTTACAATCGATCCGCTGCAGGAAATTCGTCTGGAATCGTTGACCGTGGGATCAGCCGCTTATGGGAGTTGCACGTGAGGAAAGGGGCAAACGGGGAGGGTAAGGCAAGAGGACAACATTTTGATGATCGGTGTCGGTGAAAGACGTATCTGCAATTTTCAGGTTGGAGAAGTCCTGGCGGTCGAAATGGACGAGGTCTCGCCTTCCGAACCACTGAAAGGTGAGCAGCCATAACGAGGGGTAAATCATACTCATGCCGCGCACGATGCCAATTTGCGGGGTCGTGTTGTGTTGGTATTCTTGCGTAAAATGCCAATACGAACCAAGAAGCGCCGTTGCTTCCATGATGCGGAAGTACTGCTCCACGGGAACGTAATCCGGTAGGGCGACCTCGACAATCTCTTTACATTCGGATTGCCAAGCCGAAAGCAAGGTTTCGAGGGAGATTTTGAGATCGAAGGCGCCATGTTGCGCACTTTTGAAGAAACCCATGTTGTGCAGCAGGTAATTCAAGGCGATGAGGTGCAGGCAGGCGTCGTCGAAGAGAATTCCTACGCCTGCTCCCTCTTTGGCCAATTGCTGCGCGATGAATCCCGCAGACACCCAGCCTGCGCTGATGAAGCTTGCGTTGGTCTGAACGTGGTTATTCGAAAATATTACCTGATCGAAATCTACCTTTTTCTCTGCAACCATTTTCCACCTTGGACACAATCCGTATTATCATCTATATCGTTACGAGACCGCTATGAGTATTTGGTCATGAGCGCTGGTGTTCTGCCATTCCGCGATTCAGGACGATGCCAGCTCAAAAATTCATGCTGGACTCGATTTGGCGGTTCCGCATTCTCTTTTCGTCAACCGATTTTTCCAGAAGTGTGTTAATAACCTGTTAAGGATGTCTGTTTAATTCCTAAACATATGGGTTGTTATATTCGATAGACGTACGACCTCTGCTGTGCAAAAACTTTTTACGGCGGCGATATTGGAGTATGCTGGATTTGGAAGAAATTGCTTGAATATTCGAAATACTGGAGATCAGCCGAGATGATAAAAACCATCCTCTTCCTTGTACTATCCTTGCTCTTATTGTTCTTTACGCTTCGCCGACCTTATCGGCATCGTTTCTTTCGGTTCTTCGCCTTTGAGTGTACCCTCGGCCTGGTTGTACTCAATGCAGACTTTTGGTTTCTCGATCCGGCATCTGTGTTGCAAATCCTATCCTGGCTTCTGCTCGTCGGCTCTCTCCTGCTCGCGCTGCATGGCTTCCACATGCTCCGCTCGTTTGGCGCACCGCAAGAAGATCTGGAAAACACGACGGAAGTGGTCACCACAGGCGCGTACCGATTTATCCGCCATCCGCTTTACGGCTCTTTACTGCTTCTCGGTCTGGGGGCGTTCCTGAAATCGCCTTCGGAGTACGGCCTGGTGCTCGTGATTCTTCTGGCCGTGTTCTTGTACGCCACAGCCAGAGTGGAAGAGGTGGACAATCTCAAGCGCTTTGGCCAGACCTATGCGGATTACATGGAGGCGACCAGGATGTTCATCCCTTATATATTCTGATACAAGCTACGAAAGCATCCGTTGGCGGCCGCGTGAAATTGCCCGGATGCTTTTATTCGGGCCGCTTCTGTTTTATCATCTACAATCATGCAAGCACCTCCGAGACAACAGGAATCTCCACACAGCGCCATCCTGCAAGTCGTGGGAGTGGCTCTCATGCCTGTGCTGGCCTTGCTGGGTGTAAACGCAGATCGGGTGGAGCTATCCTGGATCATCCGGCCTGGTTTGACCTATCTTGGCCTGGGCACCGTATTGTTCGTCGGAATCAAGAAAATATCCAAAGGTTGGAAAACTTCGGCGGTCACCAGCTCGCTGCTTCTGATCGTGTTCCTGCAGTTTGGACGGATTCCCTCGTGGGTGACCGCCACATTGACCGTCTTTTTCGGACCAAAGTTCGCAGGCATCCAGGATCAAGAGAATCGCATTGCCCTGACGTTTACCTTTCTTGTTCCGATTTGTCTCGTGTTCGGGATCATTTTCATGATCCACAAGCGTCCAAACTGGCTGCGCGCGGTAGATGTGCTGCTCAATATTTTCGTCCTTTCCTCGATCATCACCTCGACGATCCTCCTCGGCCGCCATATCGTCACGCTGACGAAATTCGATACGAATCAAAATTCAAGTTCTGTGATTGAGGTAGCAGGGACGGAAGATCTCGGCGAACTTCCGGACGTTTACTATCTGATCCTGGACGCATATGGCAGGGCAGATGTACTGCGCGAAATCTATGGGTACGACAATTCAGACTTTCTCGACTTCCTCGAATCGCATGGGTGCTACGTCGCTCGGGAAAGCATCGCCAATTACACAAAAACTGCGCTGTGTATGATCTCTTCGTTGAATCTCAATTACGTGCAGAACGTAATCCCCGCCTCAGAACCCAGAACCCTTCCAGAAAGTGTTCTCTCCAGCTATCTGAATCAGAACCTGGTCATGCAAACCTTTCGCGAGATGGGCTACAACATTGTCACGTTTGAATCAGGTTTCTCTCTGACCGATATCACATCCGCTGATTATCAACTCGATCCGATCATTCACGGCTTGAACCCTTTCGAATCGATTCTACTCTCGCACTCGATTGTCGTTTATCCTGCCAAGATCTCGACCCTTTTCAATCGACTGGCCTTCGGCGCATCCTACAGTGGCCACATCGCACGGCAAGAATACATTCTCGATACGCTGCCCGCCCTCGAAGTCATCCCCAGCCCGAAGTTTGTATTTGCCCACATCATCTTGCCCCATCTTCCCTTCGTATTCCAGGCCGATGGAACGATCGATTTACCCGATCGACCTTTCAATTTCATGGATGGCAGTGATTTTGAGGGTAGTTTGGAGGAGTATCATTCGGGTTACGTGCAACAGCTGCAGTATCTTAATGGGAGGTTGGAGCATATCGTTGATGCGATACTTTCCAAGCCCGGTACTCCACCGGTGATCGTCTTACAGGCAGATCATGGTCCGCGGTCATTATTGGACTGGAAAGCTCCCTCTGCGCGAGCCCTTCACGAGACTTTTTCAATTCTGAATGTGTACTGCCTTCCAGAGAAAAGTACGGAATCCCTCTATCCCGGGATCAGCCCTGTAAATTCGTTCCGGGTTCTCTTGAACCTTTACTTCGATAAGGATTATCCCCTACTGCCGGATGAAAGTTACTATTCCTATTTCTGGAATACACTGTATAGTCTGGAGCGCATCGAGAATCACTAATACCGCTTTTCGGTCTTCCACTTACGCTTCACAATCGCCAGGCCGATTGAACGAAACGATGTGAGATGATGTAGATCGAGAGGCGAGACCTCCGAGAAGAGATGCAGATGGAAATACGAGCCTATACAGAGTCCGACCAAGCGGACGTCGCCGCATTATGGCGCACGGTTTTCCCCGATTCGTCCTCGTGGAACGTTCCCGAAGAGGATATCGAGCGCAAGCTTGCAGTTCAGCGGGAGTATTTCTACGTGTCGCACGTCAATGGAGAGCTGGTCGGCACTGCGATGGGCGGGTACGATGGGCATCGTGGCTGGCTGTACTACGTCGCCGTGCATCCTCAGTATCGCAGGCAGGGCATTGGTACGGCGTTGGTTAAACGCGTGGAGGCCGGGCTGGCCGGGATTGGCTGTCCGAAGATCAACCTTCAGGTGCGCGCCACGAATGCGGCCGTGGTCGATTTTTACCGAACGCTTGGATACGAGATTGAAGAGCGCCTCAGCATGGGAAGACGTTTGAAATGAAAGTAGAGCGTTCGCTTCCATCCCTGGACACATTGGCTGAATTGGTCCAAGTCGAATATGGCTTGCACGGCGAGATCACGCCGCTCAGCGGCGAAAACGAAAATTATCTCGTCGCGCTGGAGGATGGCCGGCGCTACGTTCTCAAGTTGATAACGGAGCGTATCTCGAGTGGTGTGCTCGAGATGGAGCAACAAATCGTGGCCCATCTGCAGGCCGCGGGTGTGGATTTGGATTTGCCGCGGCAGGTGCCCACACGATCGGGTGCGGAGGAAGCGTCCTACAGCACCCGTGATAAAAATCCATTGCGCGCCCGCTTATTCGAGTTCGTCTCGGGAATGCCCTGGATTGCGGCAGGGGTGCCGGGCAACGATCAGCTCCGGCATCTGGGTGAGGTTTTAGCCGCGCTCGATATAGCACTCGCCGCATTCGATCATCCGCTAGCCCGGCGAACGCATTGCTGGGATTTGACACAAGCTGCACAGCACCGCAGCAAGATCGACTTGATCCAGGATGCCGAACGGAGAGGCGTCCTGGAGTGGCTGTTTCAACTCTATGCCGCCTGTGCCGTGCCGCGGCTTGCGGAACTGCCGCAGAGCATCATCCACGGCGACATCAACGATGAGAACGTGATCGTACAGGACGGGCGCGTCTCGGGTCTGCTTGATTTCAGCGACACGCTGCGCAATCCGACAGTATCAGAACTCGCCATCGCGCTGGTGTATGCCATCCTCGATCGGCCCGATCCCTTGCTTGCCGGCTCCGAAATCGTAAGCGGCTACAATTCCATCCGGCCTCTACTCGAAAGCGAAGTCGCTGTTCTCTTTCCCTTGATCTGCGGACGTTTGTGCACCTCGGCGCTCATCGCCGCAGAACGTCGCCGCATCGATCCCGATCATACCTCCTGGTTCACCACGGAAGCGCGTGCCTGGGACCTGATGGAACGGCTTTGCGCAATCGATCCTGTCGAGGCCGGGAAGCGCCTGACCTCGAAAATCGACGTCCATCCCTTCCGAGATTCGGGCGCTTCGGAGCAAGTGCTGCTCGATAAACGAAGTCGCTACATCAGTCCGGCGCTTTCCATTGCCTACCGCCAACCGCACAAGATGATTCGTGGGGAAGGCCAGTACCTTTTTGACCAACGCGGTAGACCATTCCTCGATCTGGTTAACAACGTGTGTCACGTGGGGCATTGTCACCCGCGCGTCGTCGAGGCGGGTCAGCGCCAGATGGCGCAGTTGAATACAAACACGCGTTATCTGTACGACGGCCTGACGGATTACGCCGCACGTTTGTGTGAAACGCTGCCCGATTCGCTCACAACCGTTTTTATGCTCAACTCGGGCAGCGAGGCGAACGAGTTGGCACTGCGTCTGGCTGCGAAGCACACGGGCGCCAGGGATTTTCTGGTGGTCGAAGGTGCCTATCATGGACACACGTCGAACCTGATTGCACTCAGTCCCTACAAATTCAGCGGACCGGGCGGCAGCGGTAAAGCAGAGTCGTGGGTGCACGTCGTTCCCATGCCGGACGGGTATCGCGGGAAGCACAAGGGAGGGGGACGCGAGGCGGGTGTCGCATACGGTGATGAAGTGGAAAAGGTGATCCGGCGAGCGGACGCTCCGATTGCGGGGTTTCTGGTTGAGCCGTTGATGTCCTGCGGAGGGCAAATCGTGCCGCCGGCAGGTTACCTGGAGACGGCCTTTCGGTACGTGCGTGAAGCGGGTGGGGTTTGTATCGCGGATGAGGTGCAAACCGGTTTCGGGCGCGCGGGCAGCCACTTCTGGGCCTTCGAACTGCAAGACGTGCTGCCCGACATCGTCGTCATGGGCAAGCCCATCGGCAACGGCCATCCCATGGCGGCGGTCGTGACGACTGCAGAAATCGCGGCTTCGTTCACCAGCGGTATGGAATTCTTCTCCACCTTTGGCGGAAACCCGGTCTCCTGTTCGATCGGACTGGCCGTGCTGGATATAATTCGAGACGAGAAATTGCAGCAGCGGGCACTCGAATTGGGCGAGCGCTTTCAGGAGGGTTTGCGACAGATCATGCAGAAGCACACCCTCATCGGTGACGTGCGCGGCGCGGGGCTGTTCATCGGCGTCGAGCTGGTTCGCGATGGGGATACGCTCGAGCCGGCCGCGGAAGAGGCGAATGAACTGGTCCAGCGCCTCAACGAACGTGGCATTCTGCTCAGTACGGATGGTCCGTTTCACAACGTGATTAAGATCAAACCACCCATGGTGCTGACGAAGGACGACGTGGACATGACTTTGCGCTGCATGGACGACGAGTTGACGGCAATCGCCTGAGTACGGTGCCCAAAGGATAATGAATCATGGAGTCGACCGTGGCAGACGATGTGAGTTCGGGCAAGAGATTCACGTTTGTACTTACTACTGAACTTGACGATATATTATCTGCGCATACGGCCCGTCAAAAGCTCCGGCCGTTTTATAAATTCCGCAAAATAATTATGGTGATTCTGGTAGCCGCCATTGTGATTGAATTGATCCAATTCGCCCTGCTATTCATCATCTCGGTGTTGATCAGGCATATGAGTGGGAATCCGGAGGTCAATGAATTGATCAAAGTCGGTGCCATCATACTCGCCATTCTGATCCTTATTCTCGCTGCCTCGATTCTCAACCTCGACGAAACGCTGCTCCGCTGGCGCATCAAGCGTGCTTTTCGTAAGAATCAAGCTGAAAATGAGGCGTACGAAATCGTCGTCGATTCAGAAGCGCTGCAGATGAATCTCAGGGATTGGAAGACCTGGCTGGGGTGGCCGCGCGTGAAGGAAATCTGCGCCTATCGAGAGGGCTTTTTGATATTTACCAGCAATCAGGATTACCTGATTATTCCCAAGCGAGTCGTTGAGAAACAAGTAGAGATCGAGGTGTTCAAAGATTTTCTTGCGCAAGCCAGCGGCAGAGCAGTGCAAGAAATCGACTGATCTGCGTGCAGTAAAGATGATATTGTCCGGGAACCGATTACGAGGCTTGAAGTTCTGCGAGAGGATGGGTTCATCCAAATGAAAAAGCTGGTAAACCCCGTTGTGTTCGTTCTCGCGTGTTTGCTGCTCGTTGCATGCGATTCCGGTTCCATAGCAACGACTTCAACGAGCAGTTCGCTGGATGATTCGAATCCGACGGCGACTGTCCAAGCCGCCGAACCCCCAACCGCAGCGGAACTCATCTCCATCGATGACGTGTGGAATCAATACACCAACCACCGATTGGGCTTCACGCTGCGCGTTCCCAAACAGCACTATCGTTTCGATGCGGATTGTTACTGGAACGAGACGGAGACCGACAGTTCCTACCGTCCCTCGGGCGGCGTCGTTCCCGTCGTCGTGATCGAAGGTCAGGATCGGGTTTTCGTGGCCAGCGAATTCTATTCCGAACTCACGCTGCCCACGCAGGTCCCCTCCGGGAATGGTTACCGGAGCGAATTCGACGGCTGCGAGCGGGTGCAGAACGATCTCGAGCGCATGCTGGCAAGCGAAACGACGAGCTTTTTTTGGGAAATCGTAGTGCGGGACGTCGCCTCCGAGGCGGATTTGGAAGAGCTGGTTGATGCGGTCTACGGCGAGTGCTTCAGCGTGGGGGAGATGTCGCCGGTCGAAGGACATGATTATCAAAGGGTTCAGGTGCAGGGCGACGGCAAGCCGCTCGAGGAATCGACATGCTTGCTGAACGGCGGCTATGTTTTTTTCTACTCACCAGAGCTGGGGAAAGCGGCCACCTGGCTCACCGGCCAGTCCTATCACTTCCCGGCAGATGCGGACTATAGCGAAACTTATGACACGCAGATGGTGGAGAGTTTTGAGTTTATTGCGGAATGAATTATGGATCGCACGAAATTGAAGGACTTCATCATTGATCGGACTACGCGGGGTGTAGGCAGAGACGATATCCTCTTCGCGATTTGCGAAAAACATGGCTTATCCTGGCCGCAAGCGGAAGCACTGGTCGATGAGATCCTGCTGGAAAGTACGCGGGAAGTAACGTTACGGCGAAATGTCGTTTACGGGGGCATCGCGCTCTTCACGTTTCTTGCAGGTATCCTTCTTGCGGTAGAAAGTGTCTATCATCTGGCGACGCAGCTCGCGCTCTACCCCTTTGATACGTCGGGTGTGACCTGGGATCTGCTCGTGGCCGTGTTCGCAGAGAATTATCTGCTTGTTGCTGGGCTGCTGTTTTCCACGGTGCTGATCGTTGCCGGTATATGGGGTTTATGGCGAGCTGTCGGGGATTTCTTCCTATCGTTATTTGCATCTGACACCGGATCGTGATTCAAAGAACTATCGTTCCACCTCGATTTCGATCTGATCGTTGGGAGGCGGGATATGAGGTTGAGGAGATGGAGATTTTCCATTAATTAATCGTCAATACGATTTTTGTTGTGGATGTGCCATTGGTGTATTAATCTCGACAGTCTCGATGCTATAATCGTCTTGAGATGTTCGAGCTTGTTCAACCCCATTCGCTTGAAATGAGAGGAAGAATCAGATGACCATCCGTGGTGGAAAACGCCTTACGAAAAGTATATGGATTTTCTTTGTCGCCCTTTTCACCTCCTGCAATTTCCCCACACCTGAACCTTCCGACACACCGGACGAAATCTGTACGTCGATCGACGACTTTACGCTGCGCTTGCTGGAACCGACTGACGGCGCCTTCGTTTACGCTATAGAATCAGTCGCCGGCAGGCCTCCTAATTTGCGTTGGAGCTTCTTGGGACTTTGTTCGCCCGAGGAATTCCGTGTTCTGGTCGGGACCGATGAGGGAATCAGCACCCCGTTAATCTCCGAAGAGGTAGATTCAGCGACCCGCGAGTGGCAGATCGATGTCGACCTGGAAGTCGATTTACTCTACTATTGGACGGTGGCATTGCTCGCCGATGGCGAGTTGCTGTGGAGTCCGGCGCCTTTCACGTTTCAAACGCTTCCCGTACCGGAAGGCCAGCCGGGTGTGATCAGCGGTCGCGTGTGGCAGGATGTATGTGAACTGCCGGAGGATTACGACCCCCTCGACCTGCCGGATAGCTGCGCCAATGTGGAAGGGGCTCCCTTTGGCAACGGCGTACTGGATGACGGCGAGGCCGGTATTCCCGGCGTCGAGGTACGCATCGCGCAAGGCGCATGCCCTCCGGTTGGAAGCGGCGTACTCGCATCGTCTGGCCCGACCGACGAAAGTGGCTATTACTACTACTTTGCACCCGTTGGGACGTACTGCGTGACCGTCGTCCCCGAAGATCCAGGCAACGATACGATCCTGCTCCCCGGGCGATTTACGCATCCGATCCACGAATCTATGCCCATCGGGACGGCATACATCAAGGGGGCGATCGAGAGCGACGGGCAGATTGTCGAGGGCATCGACTTCGGTTGGGAATACACCGGAGACGAGGCATCAAGCGGCATCGGTGGAATCGTGTGGCTGGATGAAGATAACGACGGAATGATGAATGAGAATCGCTGGGGCATCTATGAGATTGATGTCTCCCTGTATCAGGGCGCGTGTGCTGCAGATCACTCAGGCGGTCGATTGGCTGGCAGTATTACCGATCAGACCGGCGCCTTTGGCGTTCTTGGCTCGGGGCCGCACTCCTACGATTTCGATACTTTGCTTGCGGGTATGTACTGCCTTCAGCTTTCGTATTCGGCGGGATCAATCCCTTGGGAGTTCGATTCGCCGTTGGGTGAAGGCAACTGGACATACCCAACGCTTCAGGATTTCGATCCATCCAATTTGCCTGAATGGGAACTCAGCTTGAGTGCCGGGGAAGTGCGCAGCGACGTGAATTTCGGTTTTCATGCCATGCCATTTATCATTTCTGAATCCTCCGTGAATTGCCGTTCTGCTCCCTATCTTTCCAGCGTAGTGGAGAATTACCTCAGCGTTGATCAACATTATTGGCTGAAAGGCCGGGTTGGCGACAACAGCTGGTGGTTCGTGGACATTCCGGATTGCTGGGTCGGTGCCTCGGTCGTGTCGTTTTACGGCGATCCCAACGACTTGCCGATATATCCGTGGCCACCCACGCCTACACCTAAGCCCCAGGACGTCACACCACCGCTGGTAGAAATCAACCACAGTCCAGGCGCTCCCGAGATCAACGACACGGTGACCTTCACGGCCACAGCCGGGGATAATATCGGGGTAGCGAAAATCTACATTTGGGTCAAGGTGGGTGCTTCATGGCCCCAAAATCCCGTCAAGACCTGCAACAATGCGACAAGCTGCACCTACATCGGTGGTCCCTATGATGAGGGTGAAGTTTCATACTACGCCACCGCGAAGGACGCAGCGGGCAACGAAGGCCAGAGCATAGTACACGGCTTCGATGTAATCGATCCCTATCAGTGATTGCCATGCTTCGGTGTCAGGACCGGGACGGTCTTCAGGGGCACGTGACCCTGACCTGTCGGCTTGCTGTGCGCGCCTTCACATTCGAGGTCCGTGGCTCACATCTGGCTGCCCGCCGATTTTCCAGAAGGAGGAAACCATGGAATTTCGCCGAACGGTCAGCATTTCCCGCCCGGTGACGGCGGTGTTTGCGTTCATGAAGGACTTCGAGAACCATCCGCAGGAGGCGGATTCCAAGGTACTCCTGGTGCAGAAGATTACACCAGGGCGTGTGAGTGTCGGAATGCAATATCGGGAGAAAGTGCAGATGCTGCCGTTGCTGGCGCTGAATATGATCTCGGAGATCAGGCAATTCGAACCGGAGAGGGAAATCACTTATGCCTGGCAGGGAGGCGGGATGCGAGGAAATTTACGCATTTCGTTTGTCCCGCACGCTAATGGGACGATATTGACCGTGTACGAGTGGATCGATCCCCTGGGTGTGATGAAGCTCTTTACACCCCTCATCGGCACCGCTTTCCGCCAGACGTGGGAGAAGCGCTTGCAGGCGATCAAGCACGTACTGGAACGCCGTTCGTAAGTATATATAACGAAACGCCCCGGCTGATGTGAGATCACTCGATTCCTTAACTCCCGAACGCAACCTCACTTCCTGTTTAGGTGTTGTAATTCCGGTGTCGGTTTGCAAATCTGATTGTCGGAGGGAACGATGATCAAAGTCAAAGACCTCTTGGGCCCGATGCGGGTCCCTTTTCTCATCCTGGCTCCCGTGTGCGTTTTTTTGGGGATCGGCACGGCAGTGTGGGACAGCAGCGGTTTGAAAGTGCTTCACGTCATTCTGGCGCTTGTCGGCGCCGTGACGGCGCACATCAGCGTCAACGCGCTGAACGAGTACTTCGATTTCAAGAGCCGCTTGGACACGAAGACAGAACGCACACCCTTCAGCGGCGGCAGTGGTACGTTACCCGATAAACCTGAAGTGGCGTTGTATGCGCTTTGGACCGGGATTGTGAGTCTGGCGATTACCATGTTGATCGGGGTGTATTTTCTGACCGTCCGCGGCCTCGCTTTACTGCCGCTGGGTTTGCTCGGTGTCCTGCTCATCGTCGTGTACACGGTTTGGATCACACGCTTCCCGCTGTTGTGCTTGTTTGCGCCGGGAATCGGATTCGGTCCCGTCATGGTCGTGGGAACGCATTACGCACTCACTGGCACATACTCACTCGAAGCCTGGGCCGCCTCCCTCGTGCCGTTTTTCCTCGTGTCCAATTTGCTGCTGCTCAACCAGTTCCCGGACGTCGAAGCGGACCGGGATGTCGGCAGGCGCCATTACCCGATCGTGATCGGCCGCAGGAAGAGCGTTCGAATTTACTCGGTTTTCCTGCTGCTGACGTACATTTCGGTTGTGTTGTCCGTGCTGTATGGCTTGCTGCCGGCATGGTCGTTGCTCGGCTTGCTGACGGCGGCGCTCGCCTGGCGTGCCATTCAAGGTGCAGAGCAATTTGCGGATGAAATCGAAGCGCTTATTCCGTTCATGGGTGTGAACGTACAGATCACCTTGCTCACACCTACCCTGGTTGCAGTCGGATTGCTCCTGGGATCGATTTGAGATCCTGCTTGCTGAAGTCTCGGCGAACATTGAATCAATGCAAGGGGGTAGATGAGGCGGTGAAATCGATGCGAACGCTTCCGCAAGTAATGCTGTTGGATCTGGACGACACGATCATCGTGCATTCGGCCACATCTGATCCTTGCTGGCGGCGAGTATGTGAACGCTACGCTTCCAAAATCGAGATACTCTCGGCGGAACAACTCTTCGATGCGATCCGGGCCAGCAGTGATGTCTACTGGAACGACGCAGCGCGGCATCGGCGTGGCAGATTGGATTTGCCCAAAGCCCGGCGGGAAGTCGTGGCGGCCGCGTTTTCGCAACTCGGATTGGACGACCGGGAATTGGCGCACGCCATCGCCGACGCTTACACCGTGGAGAGGAGTGCGTCGTTTTATCCATATCCCGGAGCGCTCGAAACGCTGGAAGTCTTCCGTCAACGGGGGATTCGATTGGGGTTGGTCACCAATGGAAATTCCTCCGAACAACGCCCGAAGATCGAGCGTTTCCGGCTGGCGCCCTTCTTCGAACATATCTTCATCGAAGGTGAAATGGGCATGGGCAAGCCGGACCCGCGCGTCTTCCGGCACGTGCTGGACACGTTCGAAATCGAAGCGCAAGAAGCATGGATGGTGGGAGACAACCTGGTCTGGGACGTCGAGGCGCCGCAGCGGCTGGGTATCTTCTCGGTGTGGATCGATCTCACAGGCAATGGGACGCCGTCCTCGAGCGCGGTAAAGCCCGATTTGACCGTCTCGTCGTTAGCCGAGCTGACAACGGATTAGCAGCTCAGGTTGATGCTTGAAAAAATCGCCGTAATGTTCTAATCTAAAATCGGGTACGAATGCGATTTGCTCTTCAATTCATCCGATCGATCATCCATTCGATGCCAACCGAAGGAGGAGAAACATGGCGACCGATTTGATCATCATGCTCGAAGATCGCCCCGGGGAATTGGCGAAAGTGGGAAAAGCCCTCGGCGATGCCGGAGTCAACATCGATGGCTTGAGCGGCGTGACCGTCGCAGGCATGGGTGAGATCCACGTCCTCGTCGAGGACTCAGCTGCGGCGCAAAACGCGCTCGAAGGCGCGGGGATCCAGGTCAAGGCAGAAAACGATGTGTTGATCCTGGACGTGGAAGACAAGCCGGGGACGTTAGGTGAAGTCGCCGGGAAACTCGGCGAGGCGGGCGTGAACCTCAATCTGGCCTATCTGGCTACGGACACGCGCTTGGTTCTCGGTGCAGACGATCTCGAAACAGCCCGCAAGGTGCTCAACGTATAATCTCGTTGCTCCGCACAAACGAAGGTGAATAATCGCCGTGGTCGCCTTTGTGCCTCGCGGGCGACGGTATTCACACGTGGGTGGGTATCGTCAGATTCGATCTGGAGTTTGACGGGAGCCCGCGCTTGTGCTATTATCTCGGACAATTGAATAACACTCGATGAGAAATACTCATCCAGAGAGGTGGAGGGATCGGCCCTGTGAAACCTCGGCAACCAAGCAGAAAGATTGCTATGGTGCCAATTCCGACAGACCCTCAGCGGGTACTGGGAGATGAGAGTGGCGTAATTACACACAAGAGCCGCTTCAACCGGTATGATGGGCTGAGACGGCTCTCTTGCTTTTCACCCCCTCTCTGTGGCTAATCGATGATCGATGGCGATGCGTGCTTGCAGCGGCGGTTACGCAGATCGCCTGGATCGCGGATGAACCGGGAGGAAAAACCATGAAGCAGCATCATTCGACTCGTGCCGTACACGCCGGCGAACAGCGTCCGAAACCCTTCGGTGCGGTGACGACGCCCATCGTGCAGACGTCGACCTATTCCTTCGCCGACACGGATGAAATTCTGGACTTCATGCACGCCAAGTCAAACGGAAATGTGGACGTGCGTGATGAATACGGACGCTACAGCAATCCCACACAAACGGTAGCCGAACGGAAACTCGCCGATCTCGATGGCGGCGAGAAGGCGCTGCTCTTCGCCAGCGGAATGTGCGCCATTACAACGACCATGGCGGCTCTCCTGTCTTCCGGCGATCACCTCTTGATGGCCTTCGACTGCTACCATCGTACCCGCGACTTCGCTATCGGATTTCTTGCGCGCTGGGGCATCACCTCGACGATGGTGCCTGCGGCTGATCCGCAAGCGCTCGAACAAGCGATTACGCCGCAGACGCGCCTGATCTTTGTCGAGACCCCGACGAATCCGTACCTGCGTATTCAGGACATTGACCACGTCGCTGCATTGGGTAAGCAGCGCGGCATAACCACCTTGGTGGACTGCACTTTTGCCACGCCGATGAACCTCCGTCCACTCGAATTCGGGATCGACCTCGTGGCACACAGTGCGACGAAGTATTTGGGTGGCCATAATGATCTGCTTGCCGGCGTCGTCACCGGCAGTCGCGAATTTCTGGAGCCGGTGCTGGACGCGCGCGGCGTGATGGGCGGCATCAACAATCCCCACGATGCGTATTTGCTGCTGCGCGGCTTGAAGACACTCGCTTTGCGGGTTCAGCGTCAGAACGAGAACGGGATCAAAGTGGCGCAGTTTTTGGAAGAACATCCCGCAGTGAAGCGGGTCTACTATCCGGGTTTGCCGAGTCATCCGGATTACGAAATTGCCCAACGACAGATGGAAGGCCATGGGGGCGTCGTCAGTTTCGAGATCGACAGCGATTTCGCAGGCACTGGAGGTTTCATCGACCGTATACGCTTGCCCTACATCGGACCGACTCTCGGCGGCGTAGAAAGCATCATCGAGCAGCCGGCGGCGTTGTACTCCCTCGACGCGGAGGAACGCAGGGCTGCGGGTCTATCCGACAGCCTGGTGCGCTATGCCCTGGGCATCGAAGACGCCGAGGACATCATCGCCGATTTGGATCAGGCGCTGGCTCCCATCGCAAACTGACGCAGTGTTTCGAATTCTTTAAGACTTTTCGCTAACACCTGTCTGGGAATTGCTGTATAATACACTCCCGATATGAATGTATCGGGAACACAAAGCGCTTCACAGCGCCTCTGCCGTATCGAAGTCACCTCACCGCTGTCCACACGCGGTGAGGTTTTATCATCCCAGCTCCCTTCGATCGGCATCCGCCAGCCCGTTTCCATCAAGGTCTACGACCTGTACTTCCTGAAGGGCCAGTTCAAAGATGAAGCCCCCAAGGAAATCGCTAAGCGTTTGATTTGTGACCCGGTCACCGAGCAATACGAATTCACCCTGTCTGATGCGGACACAATCGGTTCCTCACGTTCAGTAGGCGGAGACGTTCGCGTGATCGAGGTAGGTTTCCTGCCCGGTGTGACGGACAACGTGGCCAACGAGCTTCTGCGCGCCATCCATCGTCTCGAGAATGGGGGAGTGGAATCTATCGCCACAGGAGAGCGTTACGAACTCGAAGGGAAATTATCCCAGGCTGAAGTCGAACAGATCGCCGAAGCCTTCCTTTTCAACGATGTCATCCAACGCTATGCCATTGGCGAAATGCAGCCCGAGTTTGTTGTTCACGAGGGTGAAATCGTCCCTCCGACGTACATCGACCTGATTGGGATGGATGAAAATGGGCTGCAAGCGGTAAACCTCGAGCGGCGTTTGGCGCTGGATATGGAAGAGTTGAAGGCAATCCAGGCCTACTTCGCCGCTGAGAATCGCCCGGCCACGGATGGTGAACTCGAGACTCTGGCGCAGACCTGGTCGGAACACTGCGTCCACAAGACTTTCCGAGCGCAGATCGACTGCGAGTACGATGCGGATTTCGATCGTCAGACCCGGCCCGAACATTTCCCGGACATGATCTTTTCGATCCTGCGGACTTACCTGATAGCCGCGACTGAGAAAATCGACGCGCCCTGGGTGCGATCCGCATTTGTGGACAACGCCGGTGTGATCGAATTCGACGACGAATATGACCTTTCCTTCAAAGTCGAGACACACAATCATCCCTCGGCGATCGAGCCGTTCGGCGGTGCCAACACCGGCATCGGAGGGGTCGTGCGTGACGTGCTGGGCGTTTCACATCGACCGATCGCCAACACGGACGTGCTTTGTTTCGGTCCAGCCGACACGGATCGAGATGCGCTGCAGGCCGGCGTTCTCCACCCGGCGCGTATTCGTGAAGGCGTGGTCTACGGCATCGAAGATTACGGCAACAAATTGGGTTTGCCAACGGTTAACGGCGCCGTACTCTACCATCCGGGTTACACGGCCAATCCGCTGGTCTATTGCGGCTGCATCGGGATCGGACCGCGTGATGCACATCCCAAGAACCCCCAACCGGGCGATCGCATCATCGTCATTGGAGGCCGCACGGGACGCGACGGCCTGCGCGGCGCAACCTTCAGCAGCCAACCCATGGACGCGCAAACCGGCAAAGTCGCCGGATCGGCGGTCCAGATCGGCGACCCGATCACCGAAAAAGGCGTCATCGAAGTCGTCACTTGTGCCCGAGACGCCGGGCTGTATAACGCCGTCACGGATTGCGGCGCAGGTGGTCTTTCCAGCGCGATCGGTGAGATGAGTTCAGAGCTGGGCGCCCGCGTGGATCTGACCAACGTGCGTTTGAAGTATGCCGGTCTCGAGCCCTGGGAAATCTGGCTCAGTGAAGCCCAGGAGCGCATGGTACTCGCCGTTCCAACGGCCTGCGTCCCTGAATTGATCGAATTTTGTGATCGATACTGGGTCGAGTGGGAGGACGATGGTGAGTTCGTCGCCAGCGGACGACTGCAGGTCAACTGTGGTGATACGCCGATCATCGATTTGAGCAACGAATTCCTGCATAACGGCCGGCCGCAGCGCCGCCTCAAAGCGTATTTTCGGACTAACGGCAGCACGACCATTGAAGAGGATACGAGAAGTGCGGTCGCCGCCTCGAATGCAGAAGAATTGCTCTTGGGACTGCTGGCGCATGCGGACATTGCCTCCAATGAGGACATCATCCGGCGCTACGACCACCTGGTGCGCGGCGCCACTGTCGTCGGTCCGTTGGTGGGCGAATTTGGAGATGGTCCTTCCGATGCCGCCGTGTTGAAACCCCTGGAAACCGAATGCTGGAAGGGATTTGTTCTGGCCAACGGGGTGAAGCCGGCGCTGAGCCGCTACGATGCCTACGCCATGGCCGTGAGTGCGGTCGACGAAGCCGTACGCAACGCCGTCGCTGTGGGCGCCGATCCGCAGCGCATCGCCCTGCTGGATAATTTCTGCTGGGGAAATCCCCGCGACCCTGAGCAGCTGGCGGGATTGATCCGAGCCTCTCAAGGCTGCCACGATGCGGCGATTCATTTTGGGACACCGTTCATCTCTGGGAAAGACTCGCTTAACAACGAGTACGTCGGCAAGGACGGTGAGCGCCACGCCATTCCAGGAACGCTGTTGATCTCGAGCATCGCCATACTTCCGGACGTGCGCAAAGCCGTAAGCATGGATCTGAAAGCTGCAGGAAACCAGATTTTCCTCGTCGGTGATTGGCGGCCGGCATTGCTCGGTGGCTATGCCGTGAAACTGGCAGATGCGAAATTTTTCGGGGATGCCGAGGCGCTGCAGCGGGTGCCTCAGGTGAGCGGGAATGCACCGCAGGTTTACACAGCCTTCCATCGGGCCGTGCAGGACGGCATCGTGCGCGCCGCACACGATTCCAGCGAAGGTGGATTGGCGGTCGCCGCCGCAGAAATGGCCCTGGCCGGGAGATTGGGGCTGAGCCTGGATCTCACAGATTTGCACTCCGATGCCAGGCTGGCGTTGTTTGCGGAAACCAATGGTTGTTTGCTCGTCGAAGTCGCCGAGAAAGACGCCGCGGCGTTTGAAAGTCTATTCGAAGGATTGCCGCTGAAACACATCGGGAGCGTGGAAAACAATTCCAACATGGTCGTAGAGCACGGCGGCAATCCGATCATCAGCATTCCTGTCGAGAAATTAGTGAACGCATATACGAAACAGAGTAGCGATGTTGCCAGTTAAAGTACTGATCTTACACGCGCCAGGAACCAATCGTGACGTCGAGCTTGCGGAAGCCGTCGCTCGAGCAGGCGGGGAGGTCGTCATCACTCCCCTTTCTACGCTGCGTACGAGCAATCGTGATTGGCGAGAATTCGGGATGCTTGCGCTTCCCGGGGGTTTCTCCTACGGCGATGCGCTGGGCGCCGGCCGTCTTTTTGCCCTCGATCTCGAGACCTGGTTTGCGGATTTCATGCGCGCCTTCATCGAAGACGGCAGACCGGTGATCGGCATCTGTAACGGATTCCAGGCCCTGGTCAAGGCGGGTTTCCTGCCGCAAGGTGGGGTTCGGGCCACCCTCACGTTCAACGCCAGCGGTCGCTTTGAATGTCGTTGGGTTCATCTGCAGGGGAATCAGGCCAATCCATCCCTCTGGCTGCAGGATGTGGATGAGATACTCTGCCCCGTGGCTCACGGCGAAGGCCGGTTTATCGTAGACCAGGATGACGAACTGCCAGAGCGCCAGGTTGCATTTCGCTACGTTCACCCTTCAGGGAAACCGGCGAACGGTGAATACCCGCTCAATCCCAACGGTTCGGTGGGCGACATCGCCGGCATCACGAACCCGGAAGGTAACGTTATTGGACTTATGCCTCATCCCGAGGATCACATCCATCCCTACCAGCATCCTCACTGGTTCCGAGCGGGAAATGGCTCTATGGGGTTAAAGCTATTTAAGAATGGACTGAAAATAGCTTAGGTCCACAAGTCAATTTTAAATTTGAGTGTTCGATGGACGAATTTGATCGCTATCAATCCTTTTTTAGCTGGCGTTATGGTTCGGATGCCATGCGCCAAATTTGGGCCGAGCGCACCAAGCGACGCTTGTGGCGGGAGATCTGGGTGGCCGTCGCCCGCGTGCAGGCCGAGTTGGGCTTGATCGGGCAGGATCAAGTCGATGACCTGCAGGCGCACATTGATGAAATCGATATCCCGCGCGCCCTGGAGATCGAGAAGGAAATCCGGCACGATGTGATGGCCGAGGTGAGATCGTTTGCCGAGAAAGCAACCCTCGGCGGCGGCGCGATCCACCTGGGGATGACCTCCATGGACGTCGTGGACAACACCGATGCTCTTCGCCTGCAGCGATCGCTCGATCTGATCCTAGAGCGTTTCATCCCCGTCCTCGACCGCCTGGCGGAGCAGATCGAATTGTGGGCCGACACCCCCGTGATGGGCTTTACCCACCTGCAGCCGGCGGAACCGACGACCTTGGGCTATCGCCTGGCGAGCTACGCTCAGGATTTACTGACCGACTGGGATCATGTTCGCCAACTGCGAGCATCATTGCGTGGAAAGGGATTCAAGGGCGCCGTCGGAACCGGTGCATCCTTCTTCGATTTGCTGGGGGAAGAAAACGTGGAGCGCTTCGAGCAGCGCCTTTCGGAAATTCTCGGTTTACCCTTTTACGAGGTGACCAATCAGGTTTACCCGCGGAAACAGGATTACGACATTCTTTGTGCACTGGCAGGTTTGGGCGCCTCGCTGCATAAATTCGCATTCGACTTACGCTTCCTGCAATCGCCCCCGGTGGGAGAGATATCGGAACCGTTTGGGCAGACGCAAGTCGGTTCGTCGGCTATGCCCTTTAAGAAGAATCCCATCGCCTCCGAGAAAATGGACTCGCTGGCTCGCTTGCTGGCGCAGTATCCGCGCGTGGCCTGGGATAACGCTGCCTTGTCGCTGCTCGAACGCACGTTGGATGACAGCGCAAATCGCAGGATAATCTTGCCGGAAGCGTTTTTAATCGCCGATGAACTACTCCTGACCGTGAATCAAATCCTCGATGATTGGGTGATCCAGAAGGCTGGCATCGAGCGAAATTTCAACCGCTACGCGCCCTTCGCCGCACTCGAGGCGGTTTTAATGGCCTTGAGTCGAGCGGGCGCCGATCGCCAGGAGATGCACGAGCGTTTGCGTGAGCACGCCATGGCCGCCTGGGAGATCGTTGTGAGTGGAGAATCCAATCCGCTGGCAGAGCGCGTGCAAAACGACAAGGAGCTGCAGCGCTATCTCTCCGAAGAGACGCTCGCCGAATTGATGCGATCGAAGGAGAGACTGGGATTCGCGCCCCAGCGGGCTCGTCGTATGGCAGCGCGCATTCGTTCCCGTAATTCCTCCACAGGGAAATCAGCATGACTCAAGACGATTTCGCCCAGGCTGTCGAAAATCCATTCCGGGAGACGGAGCTGCCGCTGCCCAACCGGCATACGGGCAAGGTGCGCGATTTGTACGCGCTCGAGAACGGCGAACTGCTCCTGGTCACGACGGACCGACTCTCCGCATTCGACCGCATTCTCGGTTTGGTGCCGTATAAGGGACAGGTGCTCAACCAGCTCTCCGCTTTCTGGTTCGATAAGACCGAAGGGATCGTCCCCAATCACAAGCTCAGTGTACCGGATCCTAATGCAATGCTGGCGCGTAAAGCCAGGACGCTGCCTGTGGAAGTTGTCGTCCGCGGCTACATCAGCGGGGTAACCAAAACGGCCCTCTGGTATCGTTACGATCTGGGTGAGCGGATGATCTACGGGCATTCGTTTCCAGACGGCATGCGCAAGAATCAGGCGCTTCCCGAACCGATCATCACACCAACGACCAAAGGCGGGCCGGGAACTCACGACGAGCGGTTGACCTGCGCCGAAGTCGTCGAGGACGGGCATCTGGACGCCGCGACCTGGGAAAAAGTACAGCATGCCGCCCTCGAAGTTTTTCGCCTGGGGCAGAAGATGGCGCGGAACACCGGGTTGATATTGGTAGACACGAAGTACGAGTTCGGCCTGGATGCGGACGGTGAGGTGATTCTCATCGACGAAGTGCACACGGCTGATTCGTCCCGTTTCTGGTTGGCGGAGAGCTACGAAGCGCGATTTGAAGCGGGTGAGGAACCGGAAAATTACGACAAGGAATTTTTGCGCCTGGACTACGCTGCGAAAGGTTACCGAGGCGATGGTGATCCGCCGGAGATGACGGAAGCTTTCTGGCTGCGGGTCGCCGAGCGCTACGTATCGCTCTACGAGAAGTTGACCGGCAAGACTTTCCGACCGGCGGATTACCCGGTCGGGCCGCGTCTGGAAGCGAATTTGCGTGCAGGTGGAATCCTGCATTGAGGAGTCAGGTGATCCCATGGCATCAGAACCGCTCGTCGTGATCCTGATAGGTTCCCCCTCGGATCGAGAGCACGTGGACCAGATCGTGGCTGTGCTTGAAGAGATGAATATCGAGTGCGTGCGCCGAATCGCCTCGGCCCACAAAACGCCGCAGAGATTGCTCGATATGCTTGCCGAGTACGAAGTCGACTCGCGTCCGAAAGTGTATATCACCGTGGCAGGCCGCAGCAATGCCTTGAGCGGCATAGTAGACGCAAATGTTAGCGCGCCGGTGATCGCCTGCCCGCCGATCGGCAGCAGCTTTGCGGGCGCAGATTTGTATTCGTCCTTACGCATGCCCAGCGGCGTGGCGCCCATGGTCGTTCTCGAGCCCGCGAATGCGGGCTTGGCTGCGGCGAAGATTTTAGGATTGTCCTCTACGGAGATTGCGGAAGCCGTTCGCCAAAGGCAGGAAGAACAACGCAAACGGTTGGCGGCAGCCGACTCCGAGCTTGGAGGTTGATAGATCGTGCCTGAGATAAATCGGCATCGGCTTTCGGGGCCAATGATTTCTGGCAAATCGCGCGAGGCGTGCGGCATATTCGGGATTGACTCCCCACGCGAGGAAGCCGTCCAGTTCACGTATTACGGCTTACACGCCGTCCAGCACCGCGGACAGGAATCGGCAGGCATCGCCGTCAGCGATGGAACCTCGATCAACGTCGAAAAGCGTATGGGCCTGGTCGATGGACTCTTTTCCGACAGCGCGATAAACACATTGACCGCGAAACTGGCCATCGGCCACACGCGTTACAGCACGACCGGGGGGTCGAGTTTGCAGAACGCGCAGCCGTTTCTGCTCGAAACACGTTATGGGCCGGTTGCATTAGCGCACAACGGAAATCTGGTGAACGCCGATGCGCTGCGCGAAAAGCTCCTGACGAATGGAATGGGATTGACCTCCAGCTCGGACAGCGAAGTGATGGTTCTAATGCTGGCCGGGGCTCCCGGCGACACCTGGCTGGACCGCCTGGCCCACGCGATGCAGGATTGGGTGGGAGCGTATTCTCTCGTAGTTCTGACCGTCGATGGCGTCTTCGCCGCTCGCGATCCGTGGGGGCTGCGCCCGCTGACGGTCGGCTTGCTGCCGGAAGGCGGTCATGCGGTGTGCTCTGAAACCAGCGCCCTGGACATCATCGGATGCAAGGCGGTGCGCGAGGTTCATCCGGGTGAGGTCGTGGCGTTGCACGATGCGGCGCTGATCGTTCGCCAAGCGATTGCGCCATCCAGACCGTTGGCCTTATGCACTTTCGAGCACATCTATTTCTCGCGTCCGGACAGTGTCTGGGACGACCAGGTGGTCTACCAGGTACGCCGGCGCATCGGCCGCGAGTTGGCTCTCGAAGGGGATGTAGAGGCGGACCTGGTTGTGCCGGTGCCCGATTCGTCTATCCCTGCGGCTTTGGGATACGCCGAAAGAAGCGGCATTCCGTTCCAGATGGCCCTGGTTAAGGATTCCTACGTCGGGCGCACCTTCATCCGGCCGGAACAGGATATGCGCGAGCGCAGCGTGTACATGAAATTCAACCCCATCCGCAGCGTCCTGGATGGCAAGCGCGTGGTCCTGGTGGATGATTCGATCGTGCGCGGCACGACGGCGCGGCGCCTGGTCAACACGCTGCGGGACGCAGGTGCCGATGAGGTACACATGCGTATCACCTGCCCGCCGATCACACATCCATGTTTCATGGGCGTGGATATGCCCACGCGCCAGGAATTGGTGGCTTCGTCGAATTCGGTCTCCGAAATCAGCGACATGCTGGGAACGGACAGCCTGCATTTTCTGTCGTTGGAAGGAATGATGCGCGCGATTGGCAGCGAGAGCGGCTACTGCAACGCATGTTTTACCGGCAAGTACCCGTTCGAGGTCGCAGAAGTATTGGTGAAAGAACGGTTTGGATAATCCTGGGGAATCCACACCTGGAAAACGTACATGAGGAGGAAAGTATGAAGGTCCTGGTCGTCGGCTCAGGCGGGCGTGAGCATACGCTGGCTTGGAAGCTTTCGCAATCTCCGCTGCTTTCCGAGCTCTACGCGCTGCCGGGAAATCCAGGAACGGCACAGGTGGCGCAAAACCTGCCTGTTTCGGCGGACGACACGGACGGCGTCGTCGACGCTGCGGTTGAGAATGAAATCGAACTCGTCGTCGTGGGTCCGGAAGTCCCACTGGCAAATGGCATCACCGACGCCTTGATGGCAAAGGGGATTCGAGTGTTTGGACCGACTGCCGCGGCTGCACAATTGGAATCCTCCAAAGCGTTCGCCAAGACGTTTATGCAGCGTCA
>Ga0315534_1000214_pt1 | contig 37307 bp, 40 predicted proteins | sample SalMarSW160240MG_FD_203094 | JGI IMG/M metagenome (GOLD analysis project Ga0315534, IMG submission 203094) | Salt marsh sediment microbial communities from the Plum Island Ecosystem LTER, Massachusetts, United States - Salt Marsh Sediment SW1602-40 ... | reverse complement strand
TTTGTAAATCTATTTCCTATACACTTCCTAGCAGAACTAGGAAGTGTTACCTATGTGGGTAAATGAAATTGTAACCTATGTGGGTAAGTACAACAATTATTCTTTATGTATGTTAAAATAATATAAAATATTTTATCACTTGATAATTAGTATTATTAGAAAATTAACGTAATGTAATTAATATTTCGCTCCTACAGATTGCTTCTCTTCTTTCGATAAATCTCTATATCCATTCTTGTCTATTATTACTACATTAATTCCATCTCCAGTACCAGCATTTCTTCTAATGGCTGCTGCAATGGCTTGTAACGCTATTTTATAGGCATCCATTACATTCATATTTTCCTTAAATTCTGATTCTAAATAACCATAGGCTACTGGTGAACCACTGCCAGTTGAAATAAATTTCTCTTCCGTTAACGAACCAAATAAATCAATGTTATATATTTGACCAGGACCAGTACCATCATATCCAGCCATGATAATCTGAACATAATAAGGAAAATATCTTTGGTTAAACAAAATATTAGAACATAATCGAGCTGCAGAATGAACCGGTATATTTCTTTTATTGGATATTCTATAAATATTGGCATTATATCTCATTGTATCTACCAGATTCTGTGCATCCGCTACCCCTCCAGCAATAGTCATACCAAGATGATGATCCACTTTCTGTATTTTCATAACATTTCTATCTGCAATAAAAAATCCTGCACTGGCTCTAGTATCTGCTGCAAGTACAACACCATCTACACAAGAAAGTGCACATGTAGTAGTACCCTTCTTTATCTGTTCTGCAATGTTCTCAGAATATCTATTGTCTTGAAAATGCATATTGATCAAGGATAATCAAATCACTACTAATAAGTATTTTTTCATTCTGTACATCTCCACAACATATGAATATATTTTACTTATTAGTATAGATCGTATACATGTCTTCTTTATTTGAAAAAATATGGGAAAATCATATAGTTTATACAACAAAAAATAACGAATCAATCAATTCTGGCTCTTCTTTGTTGTATATAGATCGTCACTTGATTCATGAAGTTACCTCTCCTCAAGCATTTGATGGATTACGAACTAATGGAAGAAGAGTTAGACGTCCTGATCTTACTTTCGCGACTATGGACCATAATGTACCAACAACTGAGCGAAATCTTCCTATAGCTGATCAAATTTCTGAAAACCAGATAAGAACACTAAGAGAAAATTGTAACGAATTTGGAATAAAACTATATGATTTAGATCATCCTAATCAGGGAATTGTGCATGTGATTGGTCCAGAACTTGGTATTACTTTACCAGGTACAACAATTGTCTGTGGTGATAGCCATACTGCTACTCATGGTGCTTTCGGAGCTTTTGCATTTGGAATAGGTACAAGTGAAGTGGAACATGTTCTCGCAACTCAATGTTTATGGTTATCTAAACCAAAGGATATTGCAATAAATTTTGTAGGGAGATCTAAAAATACACACGCAATATCCTCAAAGGATATGATACTTTCATTAATACGTAAAATAGGTATTGGTGGAGGAAAAGGAGCTGTTCTTGAATATCAAGGAGAGATCATTAAAAGCCTTTCTATGGAACAAAGAATGACAATTTGCAATATGTCTATTGAAGCTGGTGCTAGAGCAGGATTGATTGTTCCTGATACTGAAACTTTCAACTATCTACGTGATAGGGAATATTCACCAAAAGGAGAAATTTATGAAAAAATGGTCGATCATTGGCGAGAAAATCTTACAACAGATAATAATGCTAAATTTGACAGAATTATAGATATAGATATTACAAATCTAGCTCCTCAAGTGAGTTGGGGTACTAATCCTTCAATGACTGTAGATGTTACTGAGACAGTTCCAAGTCCGGATGAATTTGCCAAGGGTAATGAACATGAAAAAAATGCTGCTATTCGTGCGCTAGAATATATGAAATTAAAGCCTGGCACCCCCATCACAGACATTCATATCGATAGAGTATTCATAGGTTCTTGCACTAATTCAAGATTAGAAGACCTTATTGAAGCATCAATTGTAGTAAAAGGAAAAAAAGTATCTGGAAAAGTTCGCGCATTAATTGTTCCTGGTTCTCAAATGGTCAAACTTCAGGCAGAGAAACTAGGATTAGATAAAATTTTCAAAGAATCTGGTTTTGAATGGCGAGATTCTGGTTGTAGTATGTGCCTTGGAATGAATCCAGATATTTTGTCATCAGGAGAAAGATGTGCGAGTACATCAAACCGTAATTTCGAAGGAAGACAAGGTAAGGGAGGCATAACACACTTAGTAAGTCCGATCATGGCGGCTGCAGCAGCTATAGAAGGGCATTTCGTAGACGTACGTGAATTGATATAAATATATCTCCTATATAAGATCATTATGAAACCATTCAATAAATTTGAAAGTAAATTTATTCCTTTTCCATTTGTGAATGTTGATACAGATCAAATAATTCCCAAACAATTCCTTAAATTAACTCAAAAAACTGGATTTGGTAAATATCTTTTTTATGATTGGCGTTATGAGGAAGACGGTCAACCGAAAAAAGATTTCGTATTGAACAAATCTCAATATTTTAATCGTCAGATATTGCTTACATTGGATAATTTCGGTAGTGGTAGTTCAAGAGAACATGCAGTTTGGGCTCTTTCTGATTATGGATTTAAGGCTATTATTTCAACTTCATTTGCAGATATTTTTTATAGTAATTGTATAAAAAACGGATTATTACCCATAACTTTGCCAAAACCTCAAATAAATTATCTCTTCAAAAATAAAGACCTCTCTGTAGAAATAGACCTAGATAACCAAGAAATAAAATTGATGGAGAATTCTATTCATAAAAAGTTCAAATTTCAAATCGATAAGTCAAAAAAAATGATGTTAATAGCAGGATTAGACGAAATTGGAATGACACTACAATTAGATTCAGAAATAACTAAATACGAAAAAAATAACATCAATTGTCTCGTATAAAGACAATTTATTATAATTTTAATTATTTTAAAATATCTTCTAATCTTTCAAAGACAAAATTTTCATCATAGTCACAAATTTTAAAGTTATAACTACTTGTTAGGCTTTCAAATTTACTATTAATAAGATAAATAATTTGTTTCATAAAATTATTTGCTACTATTATGACTTCCACTTTTTTATTTTTATCCAAAAAATGTATTAAAGAATTAACAAATGTAGGATATTGTTCTGCAAGACTGTTTGAATCGTATTCATAACAAGTAAGATTTTGAGAAGCAGGAAAAATATCAGAAACTTCTGATGGAATTAATCCCAAATATGGGTTATAAGAAAAAATTTCGGAGTTAGGAAATTTGTTTTTCAATTTACTATATTCTTTTGAAGTATAAAATGGATGAATTTTTGTTTCTGGGTATAAAATAATTTTGAATTTTTCTTTTGGTTTATATTTTGTAACCATTTCTCTAAATCTTCTAGCTTCTGGTCTATATTGGTCGTAAGGTTCATTAAAATAAATTGCTTTTTCTTTGAATATTGATGTGCCATGATCCAAATTTTCAAAATCTTTTAATAGTCTTACAGCTTCCATCAATTTTGGATGACAATGAGCTTTACTCATTAAATATTCCCATAATCTTCCTTCTAATATAGCATTTTTCACAGAATTGACTTCTGTTTTCAAGACATATAGATTATGTTTTGCAAGTTCGATTGTACGTGATGTTTCGTCTAAGCTTAATAATTCCTTTGGAGAAAAGCTATTACATATAGAACATGAACAAGGGAAGAATGTAAGTCCATCTAATCTTGTAGTTCCATTAGAATATAGGTATCTATTATCTCTTGCGTACAAAATATATGATGCAGAATCAAACATATCACAGCCTAATGCAACAGCTAAAGGAATTGTTAATGGATGTCCAGCTCCAAACAAATGGATTGGTTTAGAAGGAATTACCTTCTTCAGGGTATAAATTATTTTAGAAAGTGTTGCAAATTCATATGCTTCCATTAATTCCACTGGACTACCCAAAGCCATAAGATTAAATCCCATTTCATCAAAGCTTAATGCAGATCTTTTTACTAAATTCAAATGCTCTGCACCTTGCACTGGTCCAGCCCAAACTATATCTATTTTTCTACTACTTTCGTTGCTTTGATTAGTAGATTTGTTTTTTTCTATTATATTCGAAGTTTCTTGAACATTTTTTATAGTTTGCTCAACATTTTCTAATGCATTGTTGTAGTCAAGCCCATAACCTGTAGGTTTATCTAATGGTACTGCAATATCAGTTCTAATATCTATTTCAAATTCTGCCATTTCTGTTGGTTTGACTTTTACTTCTCCATATTCTAAGACCTGATATCCTCCAGAATCGGTCATTACAATATCGTCAAAGTTAATTATTTTATGTATTCCTCTTTTTTTTGCTTCATCTCCATAATATTTCCATGCGATGTATGCATTTGTTATAACAGCTTTAAATCCTATTTTCTTTATAAAATTGATATCTATTAATTGTTTGACTGGATGGATCACCGGAATAAATACTGGTGTATCTAAAGTACCATGTATGGTTTCAAGTTTTCCTATACGTCCGCCTAGGTCATTATATCTGACCTCAAAAGTCAACTTTGCTTTTTGGTCTCCCTGATAAACTCATCATATATAGCTTTGATTCTATCAGCAGCAAGACCTCCACCTTCTTCAATCCCATTTTGAGTTACTTTTATCTTATCCATCACTATTATAGCACCCACATCTTCTCTAACTTTCACTAAACCAGGAAAAACTCTAGAAAACCTGTCTGCAAGTGCTTTTAAATCAAACGGTTTTTCCATTAATTTAATTTCTTTGACAAAAGATCCGTTTACTATAATTTTTATGATTTCTCCAGATTCTAGATCGTCTAATACTACATCCAACCTTTCATTTATACCATTTAATGTTCCAACGTATGTTTTACCATCAGATGTTTCTATGGAAATTTTTTTTCCTAAAAACTGAATACATTCCTCTCCAAATTTTCTAAATGCTATTGACAAACTAGTTCGATTGTGGTTATTATTTCGGGTATATATAACTTGAATCTTCGAATAAAATAGAATTATTTATTTATTTAGATTTAATACTCTAAAAATCTTTGAATATCTCCATTTTTATATATAAAATCAAGCCAATCTATATTGCCAGATACTCTTTTTGATTTATTTTCGTACTGATTAATGATTTTTTTTATAGTTTCGTTAGGAGTATCTACACTGGTATCAATTTCAGTAATCTTTCTTTTCCCAAAAGTTGTTAATGTATCATAAAAACATATTCCTAAAATTTCACTAGCAATATTTTCTTGGATTTTTTCACTAGCATAGTTTCGTTTTGAATATTCTTGAATAAGTGAATATGGTGATCTTCTTAGTACTATAACAAAATCAAGCTCCTTTTTTTTTATTATATAGGGTAGAAGATGACCAACAATTATTATTTTTTTTTTAATAACTCATTTCTCATAATTTGTCTCAATTTTTGCATATCTATATCTATTGCTAAATCATTTTTTTTAATAAATGTATTATTAGAAATAATTATATTATTGATATCTACTATTGCTAAATCCATTTTTTTTGATAATAGTTTAGAAATAGTATGTTTTCCTACGCCGGGATTTCCGGTAATTCCAATGTTTGTCATAATAATATTAACCATATTAGATTTAATTATAAAAAACTATTAATTCAGAATGTAAAAAAAAATTGTTAATTGTACTTTTTTTAACCTTCTTCCCAGCCTTTATCAAATACACCGTTCTTGTGTAATGGTACAGGTTGGCCTGGAGTATATTCCATTGGTCTCATCCAGAATATTGCATGTGTTGGGCAAACTCCTACACAAGCACCATCAGATATACATCTTTCTGGATAAAAGACAAATGCCTTACCTCTTTTCCAGCCTTCTACTGGTTTTACCCTAAGAACATCTGGACCAAGAGCAGTACAAATTTCTACACAAAGTGCACATCCTATACATCTTTGCTCATCAACATCTGGAAGTATTGCAATTGTCATTCAATATTTCACTAAGGGTCCGATATTTGTGAAACTATTTAAACCCTCTGTCAATACCAAAACAGTGTTATAATGATATTACTTTTTATTCAAAAAATTGATTATAAAAATTAAAATTATACCACTTAGCCTATATTTTCTAATCCAGTTTACGTATATCGATGTGTCAATAAGAAAAAATATTTGAAAGCATGCTCAATAATGTAATTTGATATAACTCTTAACCAATACAAGATCTATTTAATTAAAAAACATATGATAATTGGTATACATAATAAAAAAATAAAATTAATTATCTAAATCTGGGATTATTATTTATTCATTCTTAGAACATCAACTTGACCACTATGTAGCCAGTCTTTTAATTCTTCATGAGATGGCTTTGCATCATGTTTGCCTGCCAAGTGTAAATGAAGAAGTACATAATTAACTTGGTTCAAAAGAGGTTTGTTATTTTCATCTCCTTTTCGTGCCTTTTCCTTTAAATCTGTTGGAACAGTATTCCACCAATCATTAAAATTTCTACCCATAGTATGTGTTAATACAATAGATTAATAAGCCTTTTGGGTATTTCTAACAGCGTTATAATCGATAAATTCTTTTATTAAATCATAATCTATAATAAAATATATTGTATCTAAATATATTCAAATTTGTCTTTTTCACTAACTGAAATTTTAAGGGCTAATACTCTGTATAAACAATTTAAATCGCAAGATACTCCTATGCATCATGAAAGGTTTATTTTTCCGCTATTTTCAGGCACGTATTTTTGTTATAAGAAAATAGATGTCTTACGAATTGTTGCAATTGCAAAGGCGCTTTCTTCAAATCCTACATTTATTGATATTGGTTGTGGAAATGGTGACTTTTTAGGAAAAATAAGAACATATTTACCAAATGCTCTAGGAGTAGAACAAAACTTGACATTATTTTATATATTAAACAAACAAAAACCTTGTTACATTCGCTCATTTCCACTGGAAGTTCTGAATCTTAAAAAATATTCGTTTGATATTGCATTCGTGGGTTGGATGCAACCAGGAACTGACTTTCGTGCACATGTAGCTAAGTTATCTGAATGTATAATTACTACTTTTGATTCTGGAGGTCAATGCGGAATAAACGGTGGATGTGAATATGAAGAGTTCGGTTTTCAAAAAATAGCATCATGGAGAACCCCCTCTTGGATTGATGTAAATACAGAACTAATGAATAAATTTTATACAAAATCTATAAAATCTAACTTTAATTTTTTATCAAGTCTACGCACAGCTAATAATCTTTGGTATGTATATTCTACTCCAAAAAAATCTGAAAAAATTATTGATTCTCTAAAAAATCATTTCATAAAAGAAAAAAATATGTTTTATTGGCAAGAACGTTATGATTTTGAAGATTTATTGGATGAATTAGGATTTTGTTATGGTGAAAAGTTGGTATTACAACCATCTAAACATGATTTATGGAAAATAAAATTTCACTAATAATATAATACATAAAATATTTCTAATTTAGCCTAATTCATACAATTTAGGAATCAATATGTTGTATAATACCCTCATAAAGGTCAAACTTTAATACTGAATCGAATTGTTGAATAGTTTACGGGAATCAAATTATGAAAAGGAATCTAGGTAGTAATCTTAAATGTCTACAACCTGTATAATAGATAAATAAAATAGATCATTTCCTTTAATTATATATTCCTTCATCTATTTCACTATAAATCCAAAAGGGAATAGAAGTAGATTTTTTATTTATCCTATAGAAATTGGTCTGGTTATAGCTCCTTCTGACGATGATTTAACTAATGACGCATATTTTGCAAGTACGCCGGTTTTGTAATGTGGTTTTATTGGTTTCCATTTTTTTGCTCTTTTGATATATTCTGTTTTAGATATAAGTAAATCTATACGTCCTTTCATTATATCAATTCTTATCTTATCACCATTTTTTACTAACCCTATAGTACCACCCAACATTGCTTCTGGTGAAACATGTCCTACCATTAATCCTCTCGTTGCACCTGAAAACCTACCATCAGTAACCATAGCAACTTTTTCTCCTAATCCTTGTCCTACTATAGCAGCAGTTACTGCCAACATTTCCCTCATTCCTGGTCCACCTTTCGGACCTTCATATCTAATAATAATAACATCTCCTTCGACAATTTTCTTCTTCTCAATTGCCTTGAATGCATTTTCTTCATTTTCAAATACTTTAGCTTTTCCAATAAAATTCGTTAGGTTCACTCCCGCAATTTTTACTACAGCACCTTCTGGAGCCAGAGAACCTTTCAAAATTTTAATAGTGCCTTCACTATGCAAAGGTCTATCAAATGGTCTTAAGATATTTTCATCAACATTAGTACTTTCTGTAAATAATTCTAAATTTTCCTCCATACTTTTTCCTGTTACTGTTACTGTTTTTCCATTGATCAATCCTCTTTTTAACAAACTCTTTAAAACGATAGGAATGCCTCCAATTTTATCCAAATCAAGCATTACATATAATCCACCAGGCCTCATGTTGACGATATGAGGAGTATGTTTTCTAATCCTTTCAAAATCTCTTAAAGTAAGTTTAATCCCCATTTCTCTTGCTATAGCTAACAAGTGAAGAACTGCATTAGTTGATCCCCCTAAAGCATTTATAATCGCTATTGCATTTTCGAAAGACTCAAAGGTCATTATGTCTTTGGGACAAATATTATTTTCTATTAAATTATTAACCTTCTTCCCAGTCTCATAGCAAACTTGATTTCTCCTTTCACTTTCTGCTGGAGGAGAAGCACTTCCTGGTAACGACATTCCCAAAGCTTCGCTTACAGATGCCATTGTATTTGCAGTATACATTCCTCCGCATGATCCTGCGGAAGGACATGCTACATTTTCTAATTGGATTAGCTCTTCCAATTTCATATTTCCAGCTTCGTATGAACCAACGGCTTCATACACATCCTGTATAGTAACATCTTTATTATTCCAGTTTCCAGGCATTATAGTCCCACCATACACAAAAATTGACGGAAGATTTAACCTTGCCATTGCCATTAAAGTTCCAGGAAGGCTTTTATCACAGCCAGAAATTCCGACTAAACCATCATACTTGTGTGCTCTCATCATTATCTCTATAGAATCTGCAATTATTTCCCTGCTGACTAGAGAAGCCTTCATTCCTTCATGACCCATAGCTATTCCATCAGATACAGCAATTGTTGTAAATTCTCTAGGAGTACAATTAGAATCTGATACTCCTTTTTTTGAAAATTGTGCTAGCTTCCCTAAATGTATATTACAAGGTGTAGCTTCATTTGAGGTAGAAGATACGCCAATAAGAGGTTTATTTAGATCCAGGTCATTTAGTCCCATTGCTTTGTACATCGCTCTATGTGGAGATCTTGAATATCCCTCTAGTGTCTCTCTACTAGGTAATTCCATTAAAAAAGGATCTAATATTTTATTTTTATACTCTTTGATTTGTTAAATAAATTTAGTATATGACATTCTTATAAAACACTATGATTATTCTATCAAAGCAGTAATCTTTATAGTATCAAATCCTTCAATCTTGAATATAGTTTCACACATACCACATGGAGCATTACCATTTGTTAAATCAGCCGCAGATATTTCATCATTCTGATATTCACATTTTGGACATTTGAATGATACAGATACACTAAAATCATCTATATTCACAGCTTCTGCCATAATTTAAAAGATAGGACAGGATGGTTGTATTTAAAATTGGCTATTTCTAGTAATGGATATTTACTAATTTAGAAGCTGAATGTTTATACTTATTAGCAGAGAAAATTCCTTTAAAGATTAAACATTTCCTCATCGAACTACATTATATAAAAATATAAATCAAAATGATATTTGTTATATCTGCCATTTAAATTGTTTCACACACTAATATAAAACTACATAGATGTATTAGCTATATAACTTCTGCTCAGGGAATCAATGATAAGATCCATTACTTTCCATTATTCAACTAATAATAAATCGTTGACATTGCCTAATATCAAGGATTAAATAACATTAGCATCTTAAAAAAGAAAATTATTATGAATCATGATGTTGATAATTCATGTATATTCTGTTCCATTATTAAAGGCAATATTCAAGGCACTATAGTCTATGAAGATGATGATTTTTTAGCCATAATGGATAAATATCCTATCACAACTGGACACACTTTAGTTATTCCGAAGAAACATTATGATACATTACTTTTTATGCCACCTAAGGAGGTTGGAGAATTATATTCCTTAGTAAGTATAATAGCAAAAGCCGTGGTATCAGCTATCTCCGCAGACGGATTTAACATTGGACAAAATAATGGAAGATCTGCAAATCAAATTATTCCACATGTACATGTTCATATTATACCAAGGTTTAAAAATGACAATTCTAATGGAAGATGGCCAATACGTTATATCGCTAGTGAAATCGAATTATTGAATTATTCAGAAAAAATAAAAAATCATTTAGATCAAGCATTGCTATCGAGCTTTAATTATTAGAACTGTAGTAATGATCAAAACGAGAATAATCTAAGATTAATTGAAGTGATCTGTTTCTTTTTGGGAATTTGTTCTAAATGCCAGATTTTATATTACTGTTTTACAAATAGTCTATTCTAATAATTTCTATTCCTCTAACAAATAAATATACAGTAATTTCATAATGAAATTGTTCAAGATAACTTGTAAGAATAAATTTCACTTTTCATATTATCTACTACATGTATACATGTATCTTTTGTAGTACTAAATTTATCATATATCCATTCTCTCCTGCTTGTTATCTCGATGGTACTCTAAAACGGAACAGTAAATATTCTAACACAATTCAATCATGAAATCACTAATTTATGAAAATGCGTTGAAACAATATTTATGACTCACACTTTTATTCAATTTTCTATTTGTCTATGTAATTAAAAATATGAAATATTTTAGGCAGCTTATATATAAGAATAGATAGATATGTAAACATTCTACTTTGTTCTATTCATCGATTCGACTCGTTCTACTATTATCTATGACATTAAAACTACGTTTAATGAATTTAATAGAAACTTAATTCTAAATAACTCTAATTCAAATGATCTCACAAATTATATATTACAATATATAATGAATTAGTCATTTTGAAACAAAATAATACTTACAAACTCCTCATAGCCTTCAATATTATTCTTAACAACAATAATCATTAGAATTAGGTTTCTAATATTATAATTCATAAAAATTATGTTATATTCATATAAATATTTTGAATGAGTCCATAATATAACTACTCAACTAAAAATTTAAACTAATCAATATTTAGTTTAAGAATTCTATTCATTTAAATTTTATTATACTATTTCCCCCAATATATTTTTGCAAAACATCTGGAATTATAATGCCATCAGAACTTTGATAGTTTTCTATTAAAGCTACCAAAGTTCTCTGAGTTGCAACTAGCGTACTATTTAACGTATTAACCAATCTAGTTTCTTCACTTGTTTTATCTCTGAATCTAACTAATAGTCTTCTAGCCTGATAATCTGTACAATTTGAACACGATACTATTTCTCGATATTGTTTCTGGGCGGGGATCCAAGCTTCTATATCGTATGTTTTGGCAGAAATCTTGCCCAAGTCAGATGAACATAACAACACAACTCTATACGGTATTCCCAGTTTTTTGTAAAACTCTTCTGCAATACTTAACATACGTTCATGTTCTTCCCATGATTTTTCAGGGCGAGTAAAAACTAGTTGTTCAACCTTGTCAAAATGATGTACACGAAAAATTCCTTTCATATCTTTACCATGCGCTCCTGCTTCTTTTCTAAAGCAGGGACTAATTCCAGCATATCTTATAGGTAATTTTGAACCTTCTAATATCTCGTTCATATGCATAGAAACCATGGCATGTTCAGAAGTACCAATCATAAATAGATCTTCACCCTCAATTTTGTATATGACATCCTTAAAATCTTCTAATATGACTGCACCTTCCATTGAATTTTTTCTAATCATATATGGTGGTTGTAGTAGGGTATATCCTCTTTCAGATAAAAAATCTAAAGCAAAACTAATCAATGCCTGATTTATTCTTACCAATTGATTCTTAAGAAAGTAAAATCTAGAACCTGATATTTTAGCAGCTCTATCAATATCAATCAAGTCTAAATCAAGACCTAAATCAATATGATCCTTTATAGGATGGTAAAATTCCTTAACTGTTCCGTACTTTCTGATTATAACATTATCAGTTTCTGAATTTCCGATAGGAACAGATTCATGAATTAAATTAGGAAGTAACATAATATGACTTTTAAATTTTGAATCTACGTCAGATATTTCATTTTCTAGTAGTTTGATTTTATTTCCAATCTGAGACATCAATTGAATGTCTTCTTCTATGTCTTGCTTATTTTTTTTTTTTGAAGATATTATATTTGCAATATTGTTTTTTTTATGTCTTACATCTTGTAATTCTATTATTAATTTTCTTCGTTTTCTATCATTTTCAAGTAAATTTTCTATCGGAAAGCTTACATTTCTTTTTTTTAACATATCTCTTACCTTATTTACATCATTTCTTAACAGTTTAGGATCAATCATGTTCTATCACTTTTGTAGCAATTGAAATATGATTTAAAATTTCATCTGTTGTGTTTATTAATGTAGCAATATTTGTAGATTCAATATTGATAATCAATGAATTTTTTTTTGATGACATTTCCAAATTAAATCCACTTGGAAAATTAATATTATCTGGTAGTAAAGCTTTCATAATTGCATCTTTTTCTTTATTTTTTGAAAACTCTACCTCAATATTAATTGATATTTTAAAAACATTTTTATCACATGTCTTCATTTTCAGATAATCTTTTTCTCATTAAGGAAGAAAATTCTTCAACTTTGGAGAAAGGGATATCAATTATGACTTGGTCATCAAAGTTTTGAACCTGATTATCATATCTTTGATATCCTCGTAGTAGATAATCCAGTTTCTTTGAATTGTAGTCAACACCTTTCTTAATGTAAAATTTGTACTTTTCATCATTTGTTAATGTTCTGAAAAATAATAACTTTTTTTTAAAGGCTAGAGATTCACCAAGGATCAAAGAAACATCATTAATTATTTCATTATTTAGAATTCCTTCTCCATGTACAAAAACCATATAATCTCTATCCAAGATCCGCCATTTTTCTTTAAATATTTTTTCAAGTGAATTCATAATATTTGTCTTATAATGTAAGACTAATTCTTCAATTTCTGTTAATGTATTGTTTCTTTCTCCCATACAAATACCTATAGCTAATCCAGTTTTTTTGTAATTAATACAAGATTTTATTGCAAATACAAAATCCATTGCATTTTTCAAAATACTATTTATGTCTTCTTTTGTAAATTCAAATATACATCCAATTAGGTTATTGGCTATTTTTTCAATATGGTTGCTCATATCGTCATTTCTAGAATGAGATAAAAATATAAATTTAGTTATAGCATCGAGTAACATATTCTTTTCCTCCTCTGATATTTCTGCAAATGTTTTCATTTTTCTACCTCTATTCATGACTATTCCGGCATTCTTCAAAATTCTGTAGCAATTTTCCTTATTCCAAGTAATTCCTTCAATGTAAGGAGAAATATTGTATGCTAAGGCTTCAGGTAATGATTTTTGATCTAGCTTGTTAAATATAAGATCAGTTCTTATACTTAAAATTCCCATTGATTCAGCCATAGATGCAATTTCTGCGTTCAACCCAATTAGCGATTTTTTAGGTCCTAAATTCTGGTTTTCTGCTAAAGCAGAAACTATCGGTAATATAGATAATTTTTTATTTTCTCTGTTAATTTTTTCTGAAAGTAAAAATGTTAACCCACATGAAGTTATTTCTCTATTTCCATCAATTCCATATAAGTAGGGATTAATTTGCTTTTCTTCATATTCTTTTATTTGATCTTTAAAAGCAATATCATGATTTATTATTATAAATTTATTTTTAAATAAATTATTAATTTTTGAACTTTCCATAGAACTAAAATCAATAAAAATGTTCAAATCATGGTTTTCTGAAGCTATTTTTGAAAGTACATCAAAATCTAGATCATCTTCTAGTCTCAACGTAAACTTTGTATTTGATTTTAGTAATACATATGAGAAAAGACTTCCTGCAGTAAGTCCATCGCAATTCTTTTTTCCAATTATTATTATGTCTTTCTCAAGAAATTGATTTAGCTTCTCTACAATAATTTTAAGAGCTGTATCAAATTCATTTTTACTCATTACTATCTATTCTAACTGTGCAATAATTGCTGAATATTTCCAATTTGTAGGTATTTTATTACTCTTCTTGTAATACCTTGAAATTCTATGAATTTTAGATTCAATTAACTCAAGAGATCTGACATTTCTATGATCGCTATTATGTACCTTAAGATGTTTCTGAAGGGCAAGTGCTTTTTGTACCAATTTATTTAAATCTTCTGGCATTGGTTGTGAAATATTATTTTCATTCAATATCTGAGTAATGGACTTTCCAAGAATAGCTTTTACCAACGGTATTCCATATTCATCTCTAAGGTGCAAACCAATTTCACTAGGAGATAATCCATCTTTTGATAATTTAAGTATAATTTCTACTATTTCTTTTGGTTTAAGTTCTATCCAACTAGGGGCGTCTTTGATAGCTGGTCTAGTAGAGTGAGACTTACCCTGAGTATGAGCATGAGTACGTGCCATATTGATATTTGTTTTTTTACATATCTTAAATGTTACTTAATTAACATTTTACATAAAAAAAGTTAAATAATTGAAGCTGAAAGATGATGTATAGTATGAACAAATCAAATATCTCGATGATTACTGCAATAGTATTATTGACTGGAACTGTCTTAACTTTAAGCAGTTTTCACTCAGCCATGGCTCAATATACTGGTGGAGAAACAACTGCTCCCAGTTCACTTGAAGAACAACTAAAACTAGCCCAAGAAAAAGTTTCAAATGCTCAACAAACTGGAGCATATGGTTCAGGTACTTCAATGGTTAGTGGTAATTCAATGGAAACAGCTATATTTATTGGTGTTCTTATAGCCATCTTTGGCGGAGTTGCAGCTGCATTCTTTGCAATGAGTAGAAGTAGACAACGTCAGAAAGAAACATACTAATTTTTTTTATTTTTTATTACACTAAAATAAATACAATTTCTTAAATCATCCTTATATCTCTAAAATTTCTAAAATAAATACAATTTCTTAAATCATCCTTATATCTCTAAAATTTCTAAAATAAATACAATTTCTTAAATCATCCTTATATCTCTAAAATTTCTAAAATACCAAAATGTATATATCATAGACTTTGATTGCTATATGCTATGGTAGTAGATGCTATCACCAATCTCAGTGCAATGGTTAGTAATGGCTTCCACAGTCTCATTCAACAGATAGGTCCAAGCTATGATCCACTGTTCTACGATGTTATGGTGTATATCTTTGGAACAATACTCTTTGCTGTCTTCCTTCTTGGAGTAATTTCTTTTTGGCTTCGAAGAAAAGGACTCGGCGGTCAATCTGCAAAAGAGAAATGGACTCAAGAATTAGAAAAGTACTTTGAACGAGAACAGATTGGTAGAATACCAGACGAAAGACATCACTGGTAAACCATTAATTTACTATGTTAAGTTACAGACTAAGTTTAATCTTTTTTTTATTTTGCCTTTTACAATATTATGAAAGATAATATCTACTTACCAATTTTATTAATTTAGAAGTTAAATCGATCCTGTTAACTTCGGACTATTCCACCTCCAATTTCGAATAGAATTGTATTTCTGATTCTTGTATTATACAGATAAATCAATAATTTTATCCAAGTATATACATGCTGTAGCTCAATATCTATTTTGGTTGTTGATACATGGATAGTAATAATCAAAGGATTCTGTTCTATCTTCAAAATACTGCATTAATCTTTCAATAAGGCTTTTCTAAGGATAATATGCAATCTATGTTGTAGATGCAAAAAGTTACAAACTTGTAGATACCAATTACCACCATCTGTATAAACAGTATTTTACCATATTTCTCAACAAGAGATCCGATGAATTGCTCTGCTACAAACATATTTCTCCTCAGAAATATAGATTCAAAGTACACATATCCTAACTGGTTCAATACAAATCCACTACCAGAAATGTTGATTACAAGTCTGAATTATAGATAGTTTCGTCTATGATGAATGCAGATAACCTTTTTCTCTAAATATTACATGATCCAAATCTCTGAATCCAATTCAAGACTACAACATAACTACTTTTCTTATCTCTAAATACTCCTAATGCCGAGTTATTCCTTAAACTCAAACCAAGAAAATACAAATACAGTAAATACATTACAATAATAGAGGATGTTCTTTTTCTGACAAATCTTAACAACATACCTTGTTACAATAGAACATCTATAGCTAAAGCTCTCGTTAAGTTAACACAACCTATTTTATCATCCCAACGAATTTGATAAAAATATATTCTACTTTTTGTCAAGCTGTTACCTTTCAATTGGGTTAAATTCACATACACAATTTTCTAAGATTTAGTTGATATTCTGTGGGGTATTACGTTCTGAATTTAAAACCAATACAATTTTACATTAGATCGATAAATTCTATTTTAAACTTAGACTATATTTACAGTTGAGTAACTTCGTATTTATGATCCATATGACCAAACCAACAACTTCAGATTCTATCTTCTATGAATTACAAATTGATTCTTCAGGTTTAATCTTTAAGAACCTCTGAAATTCTTTACCATTTATCAAAAGAAATCATTATCTACTTGAATTGAAATTCAGTAATACAAACAAAAGAAAACATTTCAAAAAAGAAAATAGACGGATTTATTATTGAAAAAACAAAGATAATTACTGACCGATTTCTGAAAGATCTACTAAAAAGATATGAAAAATTTTGTATTCACAAGTTACAGTAATTGGTATTACCAAGTATGTAAATTTCTGAAATTAGAACATATATAAAAAGAAATTATTGAAAGAACGATACAATATCTAAATGATAGGACTGAATAGTTTGTGATTATTTTCCGTATAGAAAATACTTGAATTTTTAATATGTACAATATAGTCATTCCTAATGATCAAATAAGACCCATTGTTATATGAATATCTTTATTAACTCACTATTTGCGAATCCAATCTTTTTAAAAATTTTTATTTATATTTTTATAAATTTTCAAAATTCATTTCTTTAAAAATTTTTACTTAAGAACAAAAAGTAATTTAGATGATAAATGTATTAAATAAATATATAAATAAAAATAAGATACCCAAAGTCGTTATTAATTTGTTGATAGATAATAATAATTTTTAAATTATCAGATTAATGTTAAAATAAAAAAAAGTAGGTTGTTTTAAATTACTTGCCAAGGTCTGGTAGCAAAGGTTATTCCTAACCCAGCACCAATCAATATCATTTGATAAAACACATTTTGCCATGGTACTGGTTTCAATATTGCTTCCCCGGAAACTTGAACAGTTTGTCCTGGACCTAAACCTGGACCTACAGTTGCAACGTTAAGCTGTGTATGTACATGATAAATTCCAGGTTCAAGAGCTTTTGCAGTCACTGTATATGGAATTGTAGCTTGTGGCTGAATTTCGAACACGTTTCCTGGAGGATCTCGTGATGTAAACTCCCATCTGTTACCTGCATTTGTAGACTCACTAAAAAGTGATATCCATGCTCTAAGTGGCCTATTGACTAAGCTCTGTAATTGCCCAGTTACTGTTAATTCTTCGCCGGTTTGTAAGGTTTGAGCTGAAAATGCTTCGTCTTGGATTCTTATGAATCTACTCTGAAGCTGTGCTTGGACACCATGACCTTCCGCGTCTTCAATAGGGATAAGGGTAATTGCAGTGGACATCACAATAACTATTCCAATAGTTACCGCTAATGCACTTTTCATCATATTCGTATACTAGGGAAGATGAATAACATGGATATATGTTTTGCTGTTTTTTCTTTAAAGTATTTTATTAAAAAATCTGTTTGATTTAAAAAATCCCAAATTTCTAGACAAATCCAATGCAGATATTGTCATAATATAAATAAATAGCAAAATTTAAAAGGGCTGATGGATTCAGTAATAGCATATGACTTTACCAAAAGGATACAGCAGCGACGGGAGAAGAGTAGATGGTGGAAATCGTGATGAGATAGAACGAATGATTGGCCGTAGAGTCGAAAACATGAAAGGAATTTTTGTTCTTGGTTTCATACTGTGTTGGGTAGCGACTGCAGGGGGAGTTTATGTAGGTGTAACTGTATATCCATGGGCATATCCGTTACCTAGTGGGATTTACGCATTATCTGTTCTGACTGTCATAGAGGCATTGGGTTTTATATTTATAATGAAAGTCGCAGGCGAAAAACCAGTCCGTCCATAAGCATTTTTTTCTATTTAACTTTTTTTTATTTTAATTACATAAATTCTAATTTACTATTATGTCGGGTACATATTATATTGAATAAAAAAAATAAATTTTATATACAACTTTCAAGCGTAGGTTGTTAATGGTCTGGCTACGACGTACAACGCACTATCTATTCATAGTGGTAGTTGCTGTTAACAGTACATTATTGACAATCAATGCTGGTGACTATATCTTCTATACCGATTGGGCTTGGACTTCATTTGTCGTGTTTTCTATTTCACAATCTACTATGCTTGTGGTAGGAGCGATTTATTACATGCTCTTCACAGGAGTTCCAGGTACAGCCACATACTATGCTACAATTATGACTATATATACATGGGTTGCGAAAGGTGCATGGTTCGCTTTGGGATATCCATACGATTTCATAGTAGTACCAGTTTGGATTCCTTCTGCAATGCTATTAGACCTGTCATACTGGGCAACAAGGAGAAACAAACATGCTGCGATCCTAATTGGTGGAACACTAGTTGGAATGTCACTTCCAGTATTCAACATGATAAACCTCTTACTGATTAAGGATCCTTTAGAAATGGCATTCAAGTATCCTAGACCCACATTACCGCCGTATATGACGCCAATAGAACCCCAGGTCGGTAAGTTCTATAATAGTCCAGTGGCTTTGGGAGCAGGAGCAGGAGCTGTTCTTAGTGTTCCGATAGCTGCATTGGGTGCTAAACTCAATACTTGGACTTATAGATGGATGGCAGCCTGGAGTAAATGGGATTAAAAATCCTTCATTTTTCTTTTAATTTTTTTGAACAAATTTTATAATATCTCTGATTATCATAAAGCATAAACAAAAATTTTATGTATTTGCCTGCTGCAAAAATTATCTACATGACAACAAATATTCAAACTATAATTTATTCTATTTAATACTAAGGATGTTTTATATTTATATAAAACAGAAAGTAAAATGAATATGTAATTTTCTAGGCTAGTTATTTACCTACATATAGAGATTCTAATATTTGATCTATTTTGGAGTTTGTTTTTTGCTGAGAGCTTATTTGTTGTTTAGCGGGAGGATACTTTAAATAATTTTCTATTTTTTCAGATATTCTTTCTTGATATGTTGGTATGTGCTCATTTCGGTAAAATATTCCAATAGGAATTTTATCATTCCATTCATTTGATTTTTCTATAACTTTAGATGCTAAATCATAATATTTTTCGGGTTCCCTTAATGTTCCATCGTATTCTGTATTGTCCAATTTGTATATCCTAGGTACAACTTTTCCAGAATCCTCAATTTTAGTTCCTTGAAACCATTCTTTTGTATTAATATCGTTGTAGGTAGGACATGGTTGAAGTATATCTACAAAGGACAATCCTTTATGTTGTATTGCCTGTTTCAACAGATCTTTAAGATGTCTAATGTCATAGGCATATCCTCTGGCTATAAATGTAAATCCAGAAATAAATGCTAGTGCAATAGGATTTATTGCATCATTTACATTAGGCTGAGTAAGTGACTTTGTTTTCATACCTAATTTTAAAGTCGGTGAAGCTTGTCCCTTTGTTAGTCCATATACTCCATTATTATATATGATATATGTCATATCAATATTTCTTCTTCCAGAATTAATGAAATGTCCTACTCCTATACCTAGTCCATCGCCATCTCCTCCAACAGCAATTACCTGTAAATCTGGATTACATAGTTTAGCGCCTTGTGCAAAAGGCATTACTCGTCCATGTAATGTATGTATTCCATATGTATGAATGAAATGAGGAGTCTTTCCAGAACACCCTATACCTGAAAAAATCGCTGTCTTAAACGGAGGTATTTGTAACTCAGCTAATGTCATCTGTATTGCATTTAAAATCCCAAAATCGCCACAACCAGGACACCAATCATTGTGAACATCAGTTTTGTAATCTGAAGGCTTAAACCCCATGATCTAACACAACTCTTTTGTTATTAATATTATTATTCACAATTTTTTTTAATGTGACATATAGTTCCTCGATAGATATCGGCCTACCATTATACTTTACAATCTCATAATCAATATCTTTATCTAGATTTTGTTTGATTAGTTTTGCTAATTGTGATGAATAATTCATTTCAATATTTATGATCGTTTTTACATTATTTAGGAGTTTTTCTAACAAATTTGTAGGGAAAGGATTCAACAATTTAATTTGAATAAATCTAACTCTAATACCTTCGTCCCTTAATAAATCTAATGTGTCCAAAATAACCCCTTTTGTTGAACCCCAACTTGTAATTATTATTTCTGAATTTTCATAAAAAATTTTAATCTTATCTTCATTACTTATTTTTTCTGACATTAAATCAAGTTTTTGCATTCTTTTATTCATCATCTTTATACGCATTTCGGGATCTTCTGATATATGTCCCTCTTCATTATGTTCATCACCAGTATTCCAAAATATACCATGTTCTGTACCAAGAGCAACCCTGTTTGAAATATTATCTTCAGTTAATTCAAATCTTTTGAAAGGAGATCTAGAGGAATATACTTGGTTATCAAATTTCTCAATCAGATTTCCACGATTTATATCTATTTTATTGGGATCAAATTTCTTGAATGTCATTATACTACTAGCTATAGCTTTATCCAACAAATGGATAACAGGTACTTGAAAAATCTCTGCGAAATTAAAAACGATAATTGTATCATAAAAACTTTCTTCTATGTCACCAGAAGCGAAAACAACTCTAGGAAATTCCCCATGACCTGCGTTGATTGCAAATAATAAATCCCCCTGTTCATGTCTAGTAGGCAATCCTGTTGATGGGCCAGCTCGTTGATATAAGGAAATAACTAATGGTACTTCATTTATCCCAGCCCATCCTAAAGCTTCTGCCATCAATGAAAAACCTGGTCCTGATGTTGCGGTAGAAGTTCTTGCTCCTGTTAGAGCTCCACCTATAGCCATAGTAATTGCTGCAATTTCGTCTTCTGTTTGCATTACTAATATTGAACCTTTTGTTCCATCAAGTTGTTCTATTATCTCATTCAATTCCAAGAATTCACTATCTTCGCTAGCAGGAGTAATTGGATAATATGTTTGAAATCTACATCCTGCAACAATTTTTCCTATTGCTGATGCTTGACTTCCTTGTACTAAAATTATGTCTGAAAAACTCTGTTGGTTACCATTAAAAAGAATTTTCTTGTTCTTTGATAGTTGAGTTGTATAATTATAAGCATATTCAGCAGCAGCAATATTGGTCTCTGCTATTTTTGGTTTGGCATGAAATGTATAATTTATTGCATTAAATAATTTGTGTTTATCAAATCCTATCATTGCTAATGAGATTGATATAGCCATAACATTGATCATTCTGGCTAGTTTGCTTAACGATGGATTCCCAATTTTCTCTGAAAAATCTTGTAATAATTTTAAAAAAGGAATTTCATAACATGTTACCGAATTTTTAGTTACATATTCAAGTATTTTCTTTACATTAACTTCATCTTCATTGTTTCCCAATTGTTTGGCTATTTTTTTATGTATTTCTTCATCTAGAGTAGGAATTTCATTCACTGAGGTATTAATTGATTCTAAATTACAAATAATTATTCCACCATGAGAAACTTGCATCGAATGACGAAATATTGTTTCTGCATCAAAAGATATCAAAATATCTATTCTTTCTCTATGAGATCGTATTGGTTTATTAGATATCCTAACAGTAAAATAGCTATGTTCTCCCTTGATATTAGAATAATACTCTCTTTTACCGAAAACGTACAAACCTGCTTCAGCACAGGTTCTTGAAAATATATTTGCGGCTGAATCTACACCGCTTCCTTGTGCTCCACCAATGACCCAAGAAATCTCTTCAATTTTATCTTCCATTCAGTATTTTATTAATAGATTCTTTCTATTAATAGTGTTTGGAGAATCGTATATATTATCCTCCTCCTGTTGCTGCATCATGTAAACAACATTCACAGGAATCTCGTTCACCACAATATGGACAGACACACATGCATATTTCAATATCATTTCCACAACATTCACAAGAATTGTCTTCCTTGTATTCACCAGTTTTCGAAGTGTCCCCCATTTTATTATTAATGAATATAATTTCTTATAAATTATTATAATTTAAAACAAGTATATTTATGAACATTAAATTTTAAAAATTTTATAAAATAAAAAGAATATATATTTTATATTTATAGATATTGTTGTTCTATGTCAAACGATCTTAATGAATTTGAAAAAGACATTGAAAATGAATATGATGAATTTGATGATGTAGACGACTTTGAAGATACTTATCAAATATAAAGATTATATTATATCCATCAATCTTAACATTTTTAAAAGTTATATATCAAATAAAATAAAGAGATTTCATGTCTTCCAATAGTTTAGAGTTTGATATTCTTTTCAAAAGAATTGATTCTTTAGTAAATGAACTAAAAAACGAGGGAATAGACATTAAAGTCAAGTCTGATTGCGAATCTGGCTCCCTTAGATTGTATACTTCTAATTCTGATATATTAGAAATAGCTAGAAAGAGTTTAAAAGATGTCTTAGAACTTTCGTATACTACTGCAGAACATCATCCATATTGGAATATACTCTATAATAGTTCTGAAATTTTAAATACTATTTTAGAAAGATGGGATACATATATTGATGATGATCAAGTAAATGAGATGTTATGGAGAAATAACGAAGTTAGGTGTAATTTAACTAAATTAGAGCCTGATAAATTTAAGCATTAAAGTAATTTTTGATTGAACTACTCTAAATAAACTTAATAGGAAAAGGCATATGAAAATAATCACCTAATGAAATGGTTTATTATTTTATTTGTTCTAACCCTTTCATTTTTAATCATATTCAAAATTATCTTTCTAGGCGAGTCAACCCCTTTTTCAAATTTATATTCTCAATTTGGAAATAGTAATGATACATCTTTTAATCTCAATGGTACTTTGTTTTCTTTAATATTATTGGATGATCAAAATCCCATGGAAAATTATAATAGTTTTCCAAATCTATTGTCTTTTAATGAAAATAAAAAACAAACAGAACTCGTCGATCTTCTTACGTCGACTCTGCTAAATATACTTACCAATAAAGAATCGAGTATCTCTTTAAATGAACTACTTCCTAATTCTGAGATAACAAATGATAACAAATACAAAACTATGGATAAATTATTAGTTCTCAATGGCAGTTGGATGCTAGATGTAAGAAATGGAGATATAATCACTTTTAATGCCAAAATATCAAAAATTTCTAGAGAGGGAATTTCTCCTCACATATTTGAAATTATTAATTTTATAGCAGAAAGTCATACTCATATTCGATTGTCTGACACTGAAAATAATGTTATTAAAGGCAAAGCTGAAATTATTACTCCTAGAGGAATAGTAGATATTAATCTTTATTTAGTTCTACAAAGAAATACAATAAGCATTATTTTAGAACCCAAAATACTAGATAGTAATTATCTAGGACAACCAATATATGGTTCGACAAAATATATTAATCCTTAAATTTTCGAATTTGGAAATAAATTCTACGGACGATGAATATATTACTTCAAATTCGGATAATGTATATTATGTTAAATAATAATATTGTATTTTCAAATTAACCTCAATAATTCTATGAATTCATTTTTTGTTAAAAACTAAACCTATAATAGATACTTTTTTAATAATTGTAAAACATGAATATCTCTCTTGTGGCAACAGAATCTGAGCCCAAGGGCATAAAATTTAAGGATGTAAAAGAGGGACAAATAGTTCAAGGAACTACCTTGGTAAAACGAGGTTTTGCCCATATGCAAAAACATGGTGTCATAATGGATGTTACAACAGTCGAACAAGCACAGATAGCAGAGGATTCTGGAGCAGTAGCAGTCATGGTGCTAGACAAATTACCATATGATGTTAGAAAAGCAGGAGGAGTAGCTAGAACCGCTAGTATCAAGATTATAGAACAGATAATGGATGAAATCACAATTCCGTTAATGGCTAAATGTAGAATAGGTCACATCTCAGAGGCCAAGATGTTAGAATCTGCGGGAGTGGATATGATAGATGAGAGCGAAGTTCTTACACCAGCAGACGAGGAAAATCATATTTGGAAATGGGATTTCACAACTCCATTTGTCAACGGTGCAAAGAACCTGGCGGAAGCTTTACGTAGAATAGAAGAAGGTACTTCTATGATCAGGACGAAAGGAGAACCAGGAACAGGAAATATTGCAGAAGCAGTAAGACATATAAAAAACGTAAATAACGATATTAGAAAATTAAATTCAATTTATCGTGATAAAGATGAGCTAGAGTTAATCAAATTCTCTAGAGATTTAAAAGTCTCATATAATCTAGTAAAAGAGACTGCTAGACTAGCTCGTTTACCTGTCGTAAATTTTGCCGCTGGAGGAGTGGCAACACCCGCTGATGCGTCTTTAGTTATGACTTATGGTTGTGATGGCATATTTGTTGGCTCTGGAATTTTCAAGGCAGAGGATCCAGAACAAAGGGCAAGAGCCATCGTATTGGCTACAACTTATTATGATGATCCAAAAGTGGTAAAGGAGGCTCAAAAATTAGTTGATGAAAAAAAATCTTTATTGGGTTTAGACACAAAAAATCTTGAATTACGTATGCAAGAAAGAGGACCATCCATTTGAACGAATTAAAAATAGGAATACTCGGAATACAAGGAGATATAGAAGAGAACATTAATTCTACAAAAGAATCTATAACTAATTTGAATTTAAAAGGAACAGTAGCATCAGTTAGGCATCCAGAAGAGATCAAAAATTTAGATGGCTTAATATTACCTGGAGGCGAAAGCACGGTTATAGGAAATCTAATTTCTATGAATGGACAAATTTTTCAAACTATTAAAAATCGTATTTCTAATGGAATGCCAGTAATGGGTACTTGTGCAGGTTTGATAATGTTATCAAAGAGAGTGTATGATAAATTTATTGGACAGACAAAACAACAATTGTTAGGAGTATTGGATATTGTTGTAGAACGAAATGCATTTGGTAGACAACATAATTCATTTGAGACTAACCTTAAAATTCCAACTTTGGGACCAGTTCCTTTTAAAGGAGTATTCATAAGAGCTCCTATAATTACCAGTGTTCAAGATAATGTTGATATTATATGCTCATTTGATAATAAAATAGTGGCTGTAATTCAAGATAATATTATAGCGACTTCTTTTCATCCTGAATTGTCCCTTGATACTAGGATACATGAATTGTTTGTAAAAAAAGTCAGAGATTTTAAAAAATCTTATAATTAATTTCTATGTACTGCGGGGGGTGGGATTCGAACCCACGAACCTCTAAAGGACGGGATCACCAATTACCTCGATCTTAAGTCCCGCGTCTCCAATTTTTTTTATTTATTTGGCCAGGCTCTACAACCCCCGCCTGTATTGCAAGTCAGATAATCCTGAGATTATGCAGTGTTGTCCTCACTATAGCATTTAGAAATAATTAAAAACTTTATAATATAATTCTATTTTAAATTTATGGAAATGGTACTGCATTAAATGGCAATATAAATGGAATATCGTTTTCATCATCGTTTTCATCATCGTTTTCATCATCGTTTTCATCATCGTTTTCAAACAATTCTTTTAATGAATTTTCTCTTTTATCATTCCCGTCACCATCACCCTCATCATGCTTAGCTTTTTCTCTTTTATCATTCCCGTCACCATCACCCTCATCATGCTTAGCTTTTTCTCTTTTATCATTCCCGTCACCATCACCCTCATCATGCTTAGCTTTTTCTCTTTTATCATTCCCGTCACCATCACCCTCATCATGCTTAGCTTTTTCTCTTTTATCATTCCCGTCACCATCACCACTATCACTACCGTATACTAAATTATCATATGAAGAAATATCAATAACAATTAATAGTAATAAGCTTACTAAGAATGAAATATATGTTTTTTTTCTAAGCAATTATAGTACCAATAATCATAAATTTCAAATTATATTAGGATTAAGTAATGTGTTACTATATTATAATACTGGTATATTTCATGGAAATTATTTATAGATAAAACTTTCATGATATTGTTTGTAAATTCAATTATAATTCAATAATTATTTGATTATTATCCTATTCTTTTCATCTTTGAACCACATTTTGGACACATCAAATTATTGTGTTTCATACCACAGACCATACAAAAATAATTTACTTTATTTGAATTGAACATTGAAAAATTTTCTAATTTGAATTTAGTCATCTGTCTTTTTCTAACATAAAAACTTATACCCAAAACTACTAAAACAATGACAATCAATGAGTAAGGAAAGGGTATTATTAATGAAATAATAAAACTAATAACAAAATATACCGCTATCCATTTGAGTTGCTGATATATAAAATCTTTATTATTCAATAATTAAAATATAGTTTATCTAATAAATAAATCTTAAATAACATTTGATAAATGTCAAAGTTTTTATTGAGATAATTTAGATTGAAGGTGGATTAAATCAAATATGATTGATATTACTTTAGGACATACTCCGGATTCGGACGATGCTTTTATGTTTTATGGATTAGCAAGTGGAAAAGTCAGTTCCCGCGATTTTCGTATTACTCATATTATTGAAGATATAGAAAAACTCAATAAGCGTGCCTTAAATCATGAGCTAGACGTTACTGCAATTTCTGTTCATGCGTATGCATTTTTAAAAGATTATATTGTTCTAAGGTCTGGAGGGAGCTTTGGAATTAATTATGGTCCTACTATACTTGCAAAAAAAAAAATTTTACCAACTGAATTATCTACAAAAATAATAGCCATTCCAGGAAAAATGACTTCTGCAAATCTTCTATTATCACTTTTTTCATCTCCTACTAAGATAAAAGAGATTCCATTCCATTTAATTCCTGATGCCATAGTGAATAATGAGGTTGATGCTGGAGTTGTAATACATGAACTCCAAGTTACATATGAACAATTAGGACTTCATAAGATTATTGACTTAGGTGCATGGTGGCATTCTATGACAAATGGTCTACCAGTTCCATTAGGGATAAATGTCGCTAGTAATAAAACTTTAACATTAAAACAAATACGAGATTTTGATACTATATTCAACACGTCGATTGTCTATGGACTTAATAATATGGAAGAAACTCTAAACTATGCAATGAAGTATGCAAGAGGGCAAACACAAAATATAATATTAAAATTTGTTAATATGTATGTTAATGAAATAACAATCGATATGGGCGAAAACGGGAAAAAAGCAATTGAAGGAATATTCAGATTAGCTAGAGAAAAACATCTGTTACCCAAATTTCCAATTAATTTCGCCTAAAGCCTATAATTAAATAGTTTACAATTTTATCTATCCAAAGTTAGTATTTTTTTATAATGTTAAAAAATGTATCTCTTTGCACTGGCTGTCTATTTATTTCTCTAGATAGTCTAGCTAATTCTTCCATAGAAGTACCACTATTTTTTCCTGCAGCTTTAAAAATTTCTTCAGAAAATGCTGTACCAACAAAGTCGTTTCCGCCATATGACAATGCAACTTGAGCTATTTTCTTTCCTAATGCTACCCAATAAACTGAAATATTATCTAAAATATTTGCTAATAATATTCTAGATATTGCAATAACTCTAAGATCATAAATTGATGAACTTTCTCTCCTAATCTCTCCTGTCTTTTCTAGTTCGGTATTATCTAAACTAAATTTCAAGGGTATGAAAGTATTAAATCCTTTAGTTTGTTTATGTAGATCTCGAATTTTTAGAATATGATCAACTATATGCTGTGGTTTCTCAATATGACCAAAAAGCATAGTTGAATTAGTTTTTAATCCCATTTCATGAGCTTGTCTAGCAGTATCTAACCATTCATCACCAGAACATTTCCCCCTTGTGATCTTATTTCTAATTTCAGGACTAAAGATTTCTGCTCCTCCTCCTGGAAGTGCATCCAAGCCAGCACGCTTTAGTCTATCTAAAATTTCCTTAATGGAATTTTTCGTTAATTTAGATATAAAAAATATTTCAGCAGGAGTTAATGCTTTAATTTTGATATTAGGAAATTCTTTTTTGATACTCTTTATCATTTTTTCATAGTAATCAAGTCCAAGTTTTGGATGAAATCCTCCTACTATATGTAATTCAGTTACTCCCAATTTTTCAATTGCAAATTTAGCACGGGAAACAATTTGTTCTGTAGTCAGAGTATAAGCATCATCTTCATTTCCTTTTCTATAGAATGCACATAAAGGACAACTAGCAGCGCAAACATTTGTATAGTTTAGATAATATGAGGATACAAAGCTAACTATATTTCCTTTTTTTATATTTCGAATATAGTCGGCAGCTGAACCCAATGTGAAAAAATCCTCTTCAAATAACTCAATACCTTCTTTATGAGACAATTCTTCTCCAGCTAAAACCTTTTCTATTAGATCAGCTGATTTGATACACAATCTATCAAACAAGTTTAATTAATCTTATCATATCCTTTGTTGATATATATATTATTTCAGATTATCCAAGTCTTTGTAACGAATAAATAGAATGAATCAAATATAGTCAATAATTGCAAAACATATTATCTTCAATTACTACTGATTCAGAAATTAGAGATATTTTAAATGATGTTTTGGAAGGAAAAACTCTTAATTTCAAAGATTATAAAAAGCTTTTAATTTCAGATGATATTTATGCAATAGGACTAGTATCTAATAAATTACGACAGAATCTTTTCGATACAACAGCCAGTTTTATAAATAATATTATTCTAAACTATACGAATGTATGTATAACTTATTGCAAATTTTGTGCCTTCTATCGACCTCCTGGGCATATCGAATCATATACTCGTTCAAAGGAGGAGATACTAGAAAGAATCTCGATTTCAAAACAAATGTTTGGGATTACTCAAATTCTTTTTCAAGGAGGCCATAATCCCACCTTATCTATAGAATATTACGAAGAAATTTTTAAAGAGATTAAAAAATCTTTTCCATTAATCTCAATTCATGGTCTTTCTGCCTCAGAAATTGATATGATATCAAAAGTTGAACGAAGTAGTACAAAAGAAGTATTAGCAAGACTAAAGATGGCAGGCTTAGATTCACTCCCAGGGGCTGGAGCAGAGATTCTAGTTGATGAAGTTAAATCTAAAATAAGTCCACTAAAGATCAAAAGTAATGATTGGATTAGAATAATGAATGAAGCACATGATCTTGGAATTAGTTCTTCTGCAACTATGATGTATGGCTCAGTAGAGAATGATGACGATGTTATACAACATTTTATGAAGATAAGTGAACTGCAAAATAAAACAAATGGCTTTATCGCGTTTATTCCTTGGGGATTCGAACCTAACAACACTCAAATGCAATTAGAAGGGCTGACTAGATATTCTTCTGGGGGACTGAAATTATTAAAGATGATTGCAATCTCTAGAATAATATTCAATGGTTCAATACCTCATATTCAGTCTTCTTGGTTGACAAATGGGATAGGAATGGCACAATTAGCATTATTATTTGGAGCTGATGATTTTGGTGGAACATTGATTGGTGAGGAAGTTGTTAGTGCCACAGGAGCACGTTCTACGGAGCTAACTTCAACTAAAATAATCGAATCTATTAAGCAAATTGGATTTAAAGCAGCAGAACGGGATAATTTTTATAATATTATTCGTTTTTTTTAGTATATTCTAGAATTCTATTTTCTGTAAGAATAAGACATCTTTGATATATTTTTTTTACAATATGATAATAAAGCCAAAAATTCTCTACAAATTGTATATACGTTTAAATGGCCAAATAGCGAACTAGGCTTTAATATGTCTGTAGGTATCGACGATATGGCTATTTATGTTCCTAAACTATATATTGATTCAAAAGACTTTGCAAAAGCTCGAGGAATTGATCCACATAAATTAGAAAATGGGATAGGTATGAAGCAAATGGCTATTGTTGATACTAATCAAGACCCTGCATGTATGGCAGCTAATGCATGTTTAACTTTAATGCAGAAAAATGATTTGAAACCAAAAGATATAGGAAGAATGTATGTAGCTACCGAATCAGCTCTTGATGAATCAAAAGCAATGAATTCTTTTGTAATCGGTATGCTAGAACAGATCTATGGAGAAGGATCGTTTGAACATGCTGGCGGAATAGAATGCAAATTTGCATGTGTTAGTGGTTCCTATGCTCTATACGATAATGCTAACTGGATTAGAGCAGAAGAAAACAATGGACATGCAGCTATTGTAATAGTAAGTGATATAGCAAAATATGATCTGGGTTCTGCTGGAGAATACACACAGGGAGCAGGTGCCATTGCAATGCTTGTTAAAGAAAATCCACGATTGGTTGTTTTCGACCCAAAAGTTACTTCTACAATCATTAAAAATGAATATGATTTTTACCGTCCTTTTGGAAGGGAAACACCTCTTGTTAATGGCAATTATTCCAATTATTTGTATTTAATACAAGTTAGAAAAGCTTTTGACAGTTATAAAGAAAAAGTTTTAAAAACTGGTTTAATCATGATAAATAACGATGAGTCAATTACAGATAAAATAGATTATTTTAGTGTACATATTCCCTACAGAAAGATGGGTGAAAAAGCATTAGCATACCTTTTACGACATGAATGGAGACACCTAAAAAGATGGAAACAAATAATTGAAGAAGTTGGGTTTGAAGAACCAATAGCTAAAGATCCTCGAGGAACAATTGAATCTATATTGGCGGATGAAGATTTTATGAAATCAGATGAAAAATTTAGACGTGCTTTTATAAAAACTAGTTTCTTTAAGCAAGTTTTTGAACAAAAAATGTCAAGTTCTCTTGAAGCATCTGCGATAATAGGAAATCTATATACTGCATCGATGTATATGGGACTACGAAGTTTATTAGAGTTTGAATACAAGAAGAATATTGACCTAACTAATAAACGAATAGGATTTGGTTCATATGGAAGTGGTAGTAGTGCTATGGTCTTTAGTGGTGTAATTCAAGAAGAATATAAAGAAATCGTAAAAGATATGGATCTTGGATCAGAAATAGGAAATCGAACAAAATTAGATATGACAGAATATAAAAGACTGCACTCAAATGAACTAAAAATTAATGAATCATTTTCGGATCATAAAAAAGAATTCGTTTTAGTAAAAATCGGTGGAAATACAGCCGACAAAGCAGGAAAACGAGACTATCTATTTTGTAATTAGATTATTATTTATTCATATTCTTATATTCCTTATTTGAATTTGTGATATAAATTTTATCGATCATAACAAATTCTAAATTCTTTCCATTCCTTAACTCTTTTAAATTAGATTCTTTAATATTGTTACTACTTTTTGTGATAATACTTGACTAGAAATTCCAAGATGCTGACATATACCAAATAGCTCATTTTTAATTTTAAATTCTAAAAAGCAAAAATATGTTGTATTCTTTTTGAATAGGTAGAAAGATATGAATGTCTTATGTATTTAAAATCTAAAATTAGAATATATTAAATAACAAATTAAATAACAAACGATATAGAGAATTTTATTTTTATTCACTAATTAAATGGTGGTTTATGAGACATCGATTAAAAAGGATGTAAGAGGTATATCTGAATGAATTATATCAATATGTTGTATCGTTTGAAATCTCAATTAAATTTATACTTAAAATCGTGCCATAAAATTTCGATTGTTGGTAATTCTGTCAAAAAACCAAATTAACCTTTTGATCAAAATATAATAAAAGTGTATAAAAAATACTGTGATAAACCAACAAGATCTAGTTTATTAATTCTATGTAAATTACAAAAAAATGTTTCCTATTAATAAAATATAATGAAATAGTAATTTGTATTAGTCAGTCGATCAAATAAGATAAAATTCATTAGCTAAATTTTACACCAGAATCAAGTAAAGCTGCAAACAATAAAATAAATACAGAAAGAACTACTATTAATCTGCCATAACCAATTAATTTTGAACGAATAGATTTTAAGTATTGTGGGTCATGATCCTCCAAAATTTTATTTTCAATTTCTTTTCCAAAAGTTTTGATATGAATTATATAACTAATAAAAGTAATTATTGTCAATATAATTTTGATAAAAAGCAATATACCATAATCACTTTCAAAGAAGTTATTTGGGTTTTCGAAAAACAATCTAGAATTGTATATTCCGCTAACAATTAAAATGATGAAAGAAGGAAAAGCAAATTTATTAAACCTTCTACCGACCTTTATCATTAAAGTAAGTCGTTCTTCAATTGAATTTCCAATATTTTTTAACATAGGTGCAAGAATCAACCCTATAAAAATTGAGCCACCTACCCAAATACAAGCAGCAAGAAGATGGATCCAAATAATGATACCATCGATTAAAATCATAACAAATAAAGTTCAACTACATGATATAAACTACTTGAGAAACTATACCAGTGCTATTAGTACAGAAACATTTTAATTCTTTTTACAAAATTCAATAATAGTATTTGTATGTTCTTTAGTAAACGACGAATAGTTCTATTTGCAGTAATAGGTGCATTAGCGTTGACTATAATTCTTCTCCCAGAAATTCAATATCTTGTTAACGCTCCTGATGCAGATGCAATAGAATTCAAACTAGCTAATGTAGAAATAAATAGTATTTCCAACGATACTAATAATGTAGAATTATTACTATCATTAGACGTTTATAATCCAACTGATAAAACTGCAACTACTTCTAAAGTAGAATATGACTTGTTTGGAAATAATGAATTCTTAGGTCATGGTGTTCTGTCATATGAAGATATTCCACTAAATGGTAGACCACAATTGTCTCCTCAACAAACGACAACCTTAAAATCTACTCTAATACTTGAACCAACAAATTCTAATTTAAACTTGATTCAAGATTTAATAAAAAATTCTACATCAATGAGGGATTATATTAATTGGGAGGTTATTGGCAAAAGCCAGATTGAATCAGCTTTTGTGATTATAGAGAAACAATTTGAGAGTAAGTTATAATTTTACCATTTTACCTTATTTGGTTAATTATAAAAATATTTTATTTAATTTCGTCAGAACCTCGTTTTTGTGAGTCACTTACAACCCATTGTTCTATCCAAACACATTTGGAAGGACTATATTGGCTAGTTTCATCTTCCGTTGAACATAAGTGTTGATATGAACAACTAAAACATGGTGCACCTTCTACACTATCTATCTCAATAGGTTTTTTATCTTCGTCTTTTAAATGTGGTATTTTTTTTACTATCAATTTGTAGGTCCATCTTCCTTTATACAAAATTTTCTCTCTAGAAATAAGAGACTGTTTTTCCAAATTTCCTACCAACCTTGAACCATCTCTACTATCTATTGAAAAAGATTTACAAAGTTCAGTTTGGAATATCCCATTATCTCCACCTTCTACTATAGCTTGAAATACCTGTTCAGCCAATTCACTTTTATTTTTAGGAGCTTTAGGTTTACTTACATCAGTTGACAAAAGATAATAATTTTTCGTTTATTTCATATAAAAATCTAATGTCTATTAAATTCTAGTCGTTTATGCTTAGAATTTTTATATTTTGGACATCTGCTAAAATATTTACAAATTATCATAAATTAAAATCCTACTGACGTTGTAAACCTAAAATCTTATTATTACTATAAAGCTTAGATACCATCTAATTAATTGGCCAAAACTCATACAAGTCAAAAAAAACAATTATGGAAAATAGATGAAACACTCTTGATGTACCATAGAGCTTAGCCTGTATAATAAATTCTATTACAAATTAAATACACTTTATTCTGTATTTCTATGCTACCTTATCAAGGTGCATCTAATCCAAACTATTGAACTGTTATTAATTTTGGAGAATTATAGTATATACCTATTTTCCATTTGTGTATTCTAGATTTTTTTAAAATTTGTATGTACTTTCAAATTTATCGTTGATTTTAGCATGAATAAAACTTCAAATCAAGTGGAAAAACAACATAATTTGTATTTTCTTGTTATTTTCCCTTTATATTATTAAATGAGTATTCAACATAATTAAAACACCTATATTTTGAAGATGTTATATTTTTAAAGAAATACAACTATTAATATACAAAAATAAGTTTGGTTTAACATGAATTTTATTTTCCACTATATCAAACCTTCTGGCATAACTTATATCATTTTATATTATAATTAACAAATTACGGATTTCCATCAAGAATAATATAACTAAGCCTCTATAGATTAGTATTAGAGAACTTTAATTTTAGAGAATTATGATTATTAAAAATCGAATCATTAGTATGATATGTTAACTATGATGATGACTATTATCATTTAATATAACAATAAATGATGCGAAAAAATAATAATGACATTCTAGTAATTAATTCGATGAAAAAATTTCTAATAAAAAATAAGAAAATGAGTTCAATAATTATTGCTTCTATAATAATGGTTGGCAGTTTATCCTTAGTTTCTTTTGAAAAAATTCTGGCATTCCCACCAGAGATTGTTGACGATGATTTCATCTTTGGAAATATTGTTGGAATTGTAGAGGAAAATGAAAATCCAATTTGGGTAGTTTTTGGTAATTGGAAAACAAATTTGAACAATCAGACACAGAATGAAAATGGTCTGAATATTTATGATGCTTCTATTGAGATGATTAAAACTGACGGGACATCTAGGCATACCCATACTCTTACGAATTTTGACCTAGGAGAGACTAAGAAACTAAATGAAAATACTCTGCTTATCAATGGAACTGCAACCATTAGTATGAAAGATGAACCTATAGAAAAAGTACCAATAGGTATACAAATTATTAATAATACACTTGTAAGCACATGGATAGATCCAGCTAAGGTAAATAGTCACTTCGGCAATGATTTACTCTACGGAATAACCAATACTGACAACCAAAACCGATAAGAGTAGACAATATATTCTGAAATCATTTATTTTTATAGTTATTTAATTGATAGCCTCAGTTACATAACTTGTTGATGACGCCGTATTAAATTATTTTCATTCTTTATTCCAGTAAATGATTATATAAACTATCTATCACACAAATTTGTTTTTTACTATATATATCTTGATTATATCTTGATTTGTCTTATACTATGTGTAGATTATATTTAAAAAATAAATTTAGGTTCTTCATTTTGTTCAGATGCTCTAGTGATGATATTTTTTATAATAATATTCTAACTATTAAAATATCATGAATTTTCGCATATTGCTTTATATTAATATCTTACATGATTGCATACTTGGTTAAAGGAATCATCTATGTCAATTCCAATATTTCATAATTTCTCTAAATAATTATCATAGTTTTAAAACTAATCTGCTATTTTTTCCTCTAGTTAGAATATACTCAAAAATAGAGAAAAATCATATTCTAAGATTTAATAGAAATAAATTATGAAATTTTATAAGAATGTTAATATAGTATTTATCAAGTTAACTCTCTATGAGATCTCAACCTAGAATATTTATCATTGGTTTCGTGATCCTGTCCTTCTTAATCTTAAATATTAGTCTGGTTGATTCATTTGGGGCCACAGAATATAAACATACAGCAAAATGGGGTTCAAAAGGAGTTGCTATAGGTCAGTTCAATCAGGCAGGAGGAATTGCTGCAGATTCTGAAAATAATTTATATGTTGGAGATTTCACAGGGCGTTCAAATCTTATACAGAAATTCACTAATAATGGAACTTTTATACTTGGTTTTGGAGTTCTCGGCAATGGTCCACAATATTTCACAAACCCAGCAGGTATTATCACTGATTCTGAAAATAATGTCTATATTTCAGATTTTGGAAATCCAAATTACGCGATCAAGAAATTTGACAAAAATGGGAATTTTATTACATCATTTGGCACATTTGGTTTAGGAGCAGGTGAATTTATTAGTCCAGGTGGATTAGGTGTCGATTCAGAAGATAATGTATATGCAGTAGATTTTGGTGAAAATGATAATGTTCAAAAATTTGACAAAGACGGTAACTTTCTTATGAAATTTGGAAAAACCGGATTTAAAGATGGAGAATTTAGAGATCCTACTGCAATAGCAGTAGATTCATTGGGAAATATTTTTGTTGCTGACTCTTCTAACGATCGTATACAAAAATTTGACAAAGACGGTAACTTTCTTATGAAATTTGGAAAAGTAGGTAACGATGACGGAGAATTCAACTTTCCTTTTGGTATCGAAATAGATTCATCTGATAATGTCTTGGTAGTTGACAATAAGAATAATCGTGTTCAAGTTTTTACTAATGACGGTGTATATGTTTCTCAATTTGGAAATGAAGGTCCAATCTCTGACAGACTTCAAGATCCTTCAGGAATAACTATAGATACAGAAGGTAATGTATATGTTCCAGATGGAAAAGATGCAGATATACATGTATTTAGTCCAGTGAATTAATAAAACAGAATAATCCAATAAGAAAACATTTTTTATTTTTTATTCTTTGTTAAAATTATTCTTTTACAAAACTGTAATAATCATATTATTTTTACTATCTTAATATCCCCCACATCAGATTTTTATAAATTACAATGTTAATAACCATCCTTTAGTATATTAGATGTTTTGCGTAATAAGCAACAAGGTAAAATTTTACATAATTTAATATGTTCCATTGTCAAAATTTACTTTAGATATAGAATAATTTTATTATTTTATATT
>Ga0315534_1000213_pt1 | contig 37379 bp, 34 predicted proteins | sample SalMarSW160240MG_FD_203094 | JGI IMG/M metagenome (GOLD analysis project Ga0315534, IMG submission 203094) | Salt marsh sediment microbial communities from the Plum Island Ecosystem LTER, Massachusetts, United States - Salt Marsh Sediment SW1602-40 ... | reverse complement strand
CCAGAAGATCGTCCCCGGCATCGGCCCGGTCGAAAACGAGGAGATCACCAAGGGCTACGAATACGAAAAGGGCAAATATGTCCTGATCGACCAAGAAGAGATCGACGATCTCAAGCTTGAAGCGAAGCAGACCATCGAGCTTGTGCGTTTCGTCGACGAGGACGCGATCGACGCGCGCTTCTACGAGACGCCTTATTATCTCCTGCCCGACGGCGACATGGCAGACGAGGGCTACACCATCATCCAGAAGGCGCTGAAGGACACCGGCAAGGTCGGCGTCGGCCAGTTCATCCTGCGCGGTCACGGCAACATCGTGGCGATCAAGCCCTTCGGCAAAGGGCTTTTGCTCGAAGTGCTGCGTCACGCCAACGAGGTGCGCGATGCCGCGCCGCTGTGGAAGGAGATCACCGAGGTCAAGACCGACAAGGAGGCACTCGATCTCGCCAAGGAGCTGATCAAGCGCAAATCCGGCAAGTTCGAACCCGAGCAGCTCAAGGACGCGTATAACGAGGCGGTGTGGGAGCTGATCCAAGCCAAGCTCGAAGACCGGGCGCCCGAGATCGTGACCGAGATGCCCGGCAGCGCCAAGGTCATCAACATCATGGATGCGCTTAAGAAGAGCGTCGGGCAAGGCAAGGGCGCCAAGGCGCAAGGAAAGCGCAGCACGGCGGCGCGCGGCAGGAAAACGGCGAAGGGCGCGGCCAAGCGGAAGTCGGCGTAACCGATGGCCCGGGCGGCAAGCGGGGAACGTCTCGCCGCCTATAAGGCGAAGCGCGACTTTGCCAAGACACCGGAGCCCAAGCCCAAGTCAAAACGAAAACGCGGCGACAGCTTCGTCATCCAAAAGCATGCCGCCCGCCGTACCCATTTCGATTTCAGGCTCGAACATGACGGCGTGTTGAAGAGCTGGGCCGTAACACGAGGCCCTAGCCTCGATCCGAGCCAGAAGCGTCTGGCGGTGATGACCGAGGACCACCCGCTCGAATACGGCAAGTTCGAGGGTGTCATCCCGAAGGGCGAGTACGGCGGGGGCCCGGTGATGATCTGGGACGAAGGCACCTGGGAGCCGCTGTCCGATCCCGACGAGGGACTGGCCAAGGGCGATCTCAAATTCCGGCTGCACGGCAAGAGGCTGAAAGGCGACTTCGTGCTGGTGCGGATGAAGCCGCGCAAAGAAGACCGCGGCCGCCAGAACTGGCTTCTCATCAAAAAGCGTGACGCCTATGCCGGTGACGGTGTCGAGCCCACCGAGGAGTTCGACACGAGCGTCAAAAGCGGGCGCACCATGGACCAGATCGAGTCCGGGGACGTTCCGGTCTGGACATCGAAGGCTCAAAAAAAAACGCCGGCAAAGCGCGCAAAGGGGCCCGCGCGAAAAAAGCGCGCACGGTAGGTCCCGGCTTCGTCGAGCCCGAGCTCGCCACGCTCGAAGGCGAGCCGCCGGCAGGAGCGAACTGGTTTCACGAGATCAAATATGACGGCTATCGCATCCAAGGCCGTAAGGCCGGCGATGACATTACGCTGTTCAGCCGGAGCGGGCTCGACTGGACGGTGCGGTTTCCCGCGATCGCCAAGGCGCTGCTTACCTTTCCGGCCAAAGCAGCACTGCTCGACGGCGAGATCGCCTTCGTCCTTCCCTCGGGCCTCACCGACTTCAAATCGCTGCAAGAGCATATCGACAGTCCACACGGCTCGATCCGCTACTTTATCTTCGATCTGCTTTCGCTGGACGGGAAGGACTGGCGCAAGAAGCCGTTGAAACAACGCAGCGCCAAGCTGGCCGAACTGATGCGTGCGAAAGGCGTGTCCAACTTTCTTGTTTATTCGGACCATGTCGAGGGCGCAGGGCCTGAGTTCCTGGCGCAAGCTTGCGCCAAGGGTCTTGAGGGTATCGTATCGAAGCGTGCCGACCGGCCTTACATCTCCGGGCGCGGCAAGGATTGGCTCAAGATCAAATGCTTACGCCGCGAGGAGTTCGTGATCGGCGGCTATAGCCGGTCGGAAGCGAGGGGCAGGCCGTTCTCGTCGCTGCTGCTCGGCGCGTTCGATGACGGCAAGCTCGTCTATGCCGGCAAAGTCGGCACCGGTTTCGATTCGGGTGACTTCAAGGACCTGTCGCGAAGGTTCAAATCGCTTGAACGCGCGACGTCAGCCTTCGCCGAGGTACCTGCCGCCGAACGCAAGCGCGCGGTATGGCTCACGCCGAAGCTCGTGTGTCAGGTTGCCTACACCGAGAAAACGCGGGATGGATTATTGAGACATCCGAGCTATCAAGGACTGCGCGAGGACAAGCCAGCCCGCGCCGTTCGCAGCGAGCCGGCTGAAGACAAGGCGGCAAGCATGGCCAAGTCGAGCAAAGGTGCAGAGGACGACGTCAGCTTCGACGGCGTTGGCCTGACCAATCCCGACCGGGTGTTGTTTCCGGACATCGACCTGACCAAGCTCGATCTCGCCCGCTATTACCAGACGGTCGCGCCCTCGATGCTGCCTTACGTGGTGCGGCGTCCGATCAGCCTCGTCCGTTGTCCTGAAGGCTACACCAAAGAGTGTTTCTTCCAGCGTCACGCCATGAAAGGCATGAGCGACACCATCAAGGAGGTCGCGATCGCCGGCGGCGAGAGCAAGAAGAAATACCTCTATATCGACGGCGAACCGGGGCTGTTTGGGCTGGTGCAGATCGGCGTACTCGAGATCCACGATTGGGGCGTTTCGCTCGATCACATCGCCAAGCCCGACCGGATCGTGTTCGATCTCGATCCTGACGAAGGTCTTGAGCTTGCGATCCTGAAGGCGGCTGCGATCGAAGTCCGCGACTTCCTCGCCGATCTCGGCCTCAAGAGTTTCCTCAGATCGACCGGCGGGAAAGGCTTGCATGTCGTGGCGCCGATCACGCCGAAGCGCGGCTGGCCCGAGGTCAAGGCGTTCTCCAAGGCCGTTGCCGATGCGATTGTCAGCGTTCGTCCCGACCGCTACACGGCGAACCCGCTGAAAAAGACGCGCGAAGGCAAGATCTTCATCGATTATCTCCGCAATCAGCGTGGCGGCTCGGCCATCGTCAATTACTCGACCCGGGCCAGGGAAGGGGCGCCGGTCGCCTGTCCGCTCCGCTGGGACGAACTCAAAGGCCTGAAGCGCGCCGCGCCCTACACGGCAAAGACGCTGCCGGCCCGGCTTAGAGCGCTTAAGCGCGATCCGTGGCAGAAGTTCTTCTCGACCCGCCAGTCGATCACCGCCAAGGCGCTAAAAGCCCTCGGTCTTTAAATTGCAGGCAATGTAATCTGTTGCCTTGCCACGGGCGAGGCGCAACGCGAAGATCATGCGGGACGGCAAGGAGCACCGCCATGGCCAGATGGACGCCAGACCCGACATTCTATCCCTCACCGCGGCTCGCCGCTAAAGCGCCGGCCGAGACGCTTGCTTACGTTGCTGCGTTTGCGCCGGAGCGCGACGTTCCCGATTCGATTGCCGTGGTCGATGTCGATCCCGCCTCGCCGCGCTATGGAAAAATCGTGGGCGGCGTCGATATGCCGAATGTCGGCGACGAACTTCACCACTACGGCTGGAACGCATGCAGCTCCTGCCTCTGCCCTAACGCGCCTCATCCCCATACCGAGCGGCGCTATCTCGTCGTCCCGGGCTTACGGTCCTCCCGCATCCACATCATCGACACCAAACCGGATCCGGCAAAGCCAAGCATCGTGCGGGTGATCGAGCCTGGCGAGCTGATCGAGACCACCGGCTACAGCCGCCCGCACACCGTCCATTGCGGGCCCGAGGGCATCTATGTGTCGGCGCTGGGCGACGCCAAAGGCGAGGCGCCCGGCGGCATCTTTCTCATGGACCCCGAATCGTTCGACGTGCTCGGCCGCTGGGAGGTCGATCGCGGCCCGCAGCAGCTCGCTTATGACGCCTGGTGGCATCTCGGCTACGACACCATGGTGACCAGCGAGTGGGGCACGCCCAACACTTTCGAGAACGGCCTGGTTCCGGAGATTCTGCTCGGCGCTCAATACGGGCGCCGTCTGCATTTCTGGGACCTGCATAAACGCAAGCATCTCCAAGAGATCGATTTCGGTCCCGACTATCAGCTCGTGTTCGAGCTCCGCCCGGCGCACGACCCGACCAAGGCCTATGGCTTCGTCAATAGCGTCATCAGCCTCAAGGATTTGTCGGCGTCGATTTGGACCTGGCATCGCGACGGCGACAAATGGGCGGTCAAGAAAGTGATCGAGATCCCGGCCGAGCCGGCTGATCCCGATCTTTTGCCGCCGATGCTGAAGGGCTTCAAAGCCGTGCCACCGCTCGTCACCGATATCGATCTGTCGATGGACGACCGCTTTCTGTACGTGGCCTGCTGGGGAACGGGCGACTTGCGCCAATACGACGTGAGCGACCCGTTCGACCCCAAGCTTACCGGCACGGTGAGGATTGGCGGTATCGTCGCCCGCGCTCCTCACCCAGGCGCCAACGGCCAGCTCAACGGCGGCCCGCAGATGGTCGAGATCAGCCGGGACGGAAAGCGGGTTTATTTCACCAACTCGCTCTATAGCGCGGTCGATACGCAATTCTATCCAGACGGCATCGACGGGTGGATGGTGAAGCTCGACGCCGAGGAGGGCGGCGGCATCGCGTTCGATCCGAACTTCTTCGTTGCTTGGCCGAAAAGCCATCGGCCGCATCAGGTCCGGCTCCAGGGCGGCGACTGCTCATCCGACTCCTACTGCTATCCGTAAGCTTGAATGAGCGCGGGCGGTTTGTGGCCTTGGGCCGTCCTGATCGGGCTCGGTGCCTTTCACGGACTGAACCCCGCCATGGGCTGGCTGTTTGCCGTGGCGCTCGGGCTCTACCGGCGCAGCCGGAACGTCGTGCTGCTTTCGCTCATTCCGATCGCGCTCGGGCACGCGCTCGCAATCGCCGTTGTGGTCTATGCCGTGATCGGGCTCGGCATGGCGGTCGATCAGGACATGTTTCGCATCGTTGCCGGCCTGCTTCTGATTGGTTGGGGCCTCTACCATAGCCTCCGCGGACACCGGCACGGTTTGCGAATCGGATTGACAACCGGAATGGCCGGGCTTGGGGCGTGGTCCTTCACCATGGCGATGGCCCACGGCGCCGGCATCATGCTCATTCCGGTGCTGATGCCGCTGACGCAGGCCGGAGGGCATGCGCATCATCTGCCGGTCACGGGCTCGCTTGAGATCGCGAGTTTCGCCGTGCTGCTGCACAGCTTGGCCATGCTGGTCACGACCGGCGCGGTCGCGCTGATTGTCTATGAGTGGGTGGGGCTCGATTTCCTCAAGCGCAGTTGGATCAATCTCGACCTGATCTGGACCGCGCTTCTGATCGGCATGGGCCTGTGGCTTCTGCTGGCCGCGTGACGGCGCCTGGACACAAACAGTTAAGACCCTATTGAAACATTGTTCAGACCCTTGGCTGCATCTTAGCGGCCATGAGGGCACGGCTCTTTTTCCTGGTAGCGGGTTTGACCATGGTCGCGTTCGTGGCGGCGCTCGTCGGCTGCGCCAGCCGCGGCACGTTCAATTCGGGCCAGCGGGCGCCCTGGCGCGCCGAGAAAGAGCAGGCCTGCCTTGCCGGCGGGGCCGTCCACGCCTCCACCTATGTGCGGCCGCTAAGCACGATCGATGGGCCCGGCATCTGCGGGCTGAGGAAGCCCTTGCGCGTCTCGGGGCTTGCCGGCGGCAGGGTGGTGATCACGCCGGCGGCCACGATCGGCTGCCCCATGACGGCGGGGCTCGACCGCTGGGTGAGGAACGCGGTGCAGCCCGCGTCCTACCGCTATTTTGGGCGTCCAGTGGTCGAAATCAGGCAGATCGCCTCTTACGGCTGCCGGGGCCGCAATAGTAACCGGTTCGGCGCGCCGTCAGAGCACGCCTTCGGCAACGCCCTGGATGTGGCCGGCTTCCGCCTGGCCGGCGGCTATGAGATCACCGTGCTTCGGGGCTGGAAAGGGGACCCGCGCGAGCGCGCCTTCCTGCGGGCGGTGTTTAGCGGCGCCTGCGCAGAGTTTTACACGGTGCTGGGGCCCGGCGCCGACCGCCACCATTACAACCACTTCCACCTCGATCTCCTGCTCACCAATACCAAGAACGGCCGCCATCTGTGCCAGCCGTCCATCCGGGAGGACGTGCCGGTGGCGGGCGCCGGCCAAAATCGGGGCCGGGGGGCCTGGTCTAGGCCTCTATCCTTTGGGGGCTCCGGCGGGAACTGACGCAATTAGCTGCTCACTGTGGCAGGATCGTCACGTTCTGCGGCGCAAAATCAAGTATGATCGGCGAAGGGAGAATCGCACCAGGGGCGAAAAAAGAGCGAAGCCACCGGCAAATGGAGGGGCACGATGGCGGCAGAATCGTTGGTGCAAATGCTTGAAGAGATCGCCGTCGGCCTGAAGGCAGGTGACGAAGAGACCTATGGCTGGCTGCGCGATCAACTCAGGGAGTGCGGCGCAAGCGAGATTTCGGTCGAGCTTGCCATGGGCGTGATTGCCAGACTGTTGCCGGAAGAGGCGCAAGGCAGTCTCGAAGCGGCGCAGCAGCACGCGCGCCGCTGGGCTCATTGATCCCGCAGCGCAGCAAGGCTTGCGCTAAGCCGTTGCCACTCGTCTTCGCCGCCGGGAAGGCCGAAGCGTAGCCAACTCTTCCGCTCGGGGAAGTGCCGCACGAAAATTCCCTTCCGTCCAAGCTGAGCGAATAGCGCTTCCGCGTCATCGTCGCGCACCAATCGGAACAGAGCCGTGCCGCCGGCAATCTTGAGCCTTGCGGCTTGGAGCAGGTCGTCGAGGCGCTCCGCCGCTTCCTCGAGAGATTTGCGGGTTCTTCTTTGCCAATCGGTATCGGCCAGCGCGTTCGCGCCAATCGCAAGCGCTGCTCCAGACACGGGCCACGGCCCGAGCGCTGCGTTGAGCCGCTTAACGATATTTGACTCGGCAAGCGCGAAGCTGAGTCTCAAGCCTGGTAGACCGTAGAACTTGCCGAACGAGCGCAACACCACCACGTTTGCGCGCTCGACCTGGTCGCTCAAGCTTGCCGCCTCAGGCCCCGCTTCCATGAATGCTTCATCGACGACAAGAAGTCCGCGCCGCTCTTGCATGCGCGCGGCGAGATCGAACAGCGCATCCTTTGAGACGATCCGTCCGTCAGGGCTGTTTGGATTGACGACGACGGCGAGCGCCGCGTCCCCGATCTCCCCGACATCTGAAACCTCCGTAACGTCGTGCCCGGCAAATCTCGCCACGCGCGCGTGTTCGCCATAGGTCGGACCGACAACGGCGGCGCGGCGCACCGGCACCAGGCCGGCAATAAGCATCATCAAAATCTGCGATCCCGGCGCGATGGCCACCGTGCCGGCATGGGGCGCGCCATAAGTTGTGGCGGCGATCTCGGCAAGCCGCGCGGCGGCCTCGGGCTGAGGCAGTTGGGTGAAGACGTCGGATGGAAGCTGCGCGAAGGGATAGGAATGTGGGTTGACCCCGGTCGAAAGGTCGAGAAAGGGTTGAGGCGCGTCGGGAAACAGTCGGCGCGCCGCGTCAAGGTCGCCGCCATGGGCGAGCCGCGCCAGATCGAGGGACCCTTCCATGGCTGCGCCGCTCACGCTCCTCGCCTTGTTGATCGAACTCACGATTGGCTACCCCAACTGGCTGTCGCGTTCGATTGGCCATCCTGTCACCTGGATGGGGCGCCTTATCTCATGGTTCGACCGCCGCTTGAACCGTGACAGCGACGCCCCCGAGACGCGCCGCAGAGCTGGTGCCGTAACGGTATTGGCGTTGCTCATCATTGTCGGCGCGGTCTCCATAGCCATCGAGCTAAGCCTCACTGTTCTTCCTTTCGGAATCCTTGCTGTTGCCCTTGTCGCAAGCACACTTCTGGCCCAGCGCAGCCTTTTCGTCCATATCGCCGACGTCGCCGACGCACTTGAGGAAGGCAACATCAACGCGGCGCGCGAAGCTGTTGCGCGTGTCGTTGGACGCGACACGACGGACCTGGACGAAGCCGGCATCGCGCGAGCGGCGATCGAATCTCTCGCCGAAAATTTCTCCGACGGTGTCGTGGCGCCCTCTTTGTGGATGGTCGTCGTGGGGCTTCCCGGCGCGGCCTTTTACAAGGCCATCAACACGGCCGACAGCATGATCGGTCATCGCAATGAGCGTTATCGCTATTTCGGCCAGACCGCGGCGAAGCTCGACGATATCGTCAATCTTCCACCGTCCCGGCTTTCGGCTCTTCTGATTATTGCCTCTGCTTACTTCACCAGAGGGGCTTCGGCCGCATCGGCATGGAAGACGATGCGGCGTGATGCTTCGCGGCACGCTTCGCCCAATGCCGGCTACCCCGAAGCGGCCATGGCCGGGGCTCTCGGGCTCGCTCTGGGCGGCCCCCGTTCCTACGCGGCTGCGCAACATGACGGCGCGTGGATGGGTGACGGGCGGAGCGAAGCCAACACGCAGGATATCCATGACGCGCTCAGATTGTACGCCAGCGCCGATGGGCTCCTCATTGCCATCGTGTTCGTGCTCGCGGCAATCACCGTGCTAGCTTGAGAAGCCGGTCCATCGCGATATGAGCGCCAAGATGAGCGGCGAGCTTATCGAGCGTCTCATCGATCAGATCGTCATAGGCGACGGCAGCGGCTTCGCCCGAGGCAAGGCGGCTGAGCCAGGCGGCACGCTGCCGGTCGTCGGCGAACAGGCCGTGGATATAGGTTCCGGAGACGCGCCCATTGGGCGAGATTGCCCCTTCGGCCGAGCCGCCGGCGAGGTGGGCGAACGGGCGCTTGCAATCGGCGCCCTCGCTCACGCCGATATGCATTTCGTAGCCGGTGAAGGCAATGCCATCCGCCGTCGTGCCGCTGGCCGGTTCGAGCCGCTTGTCGCCCAAGAGCGTCGTTTCAACGTCGAGCAGACCGAGACCGGGCGCGCTGCTCCCCGCATCGCCCTCGATCCCTTGAGGATCGTGGATCGCGCGGCCCAGCATCTGATAGCCGCCGCAAAGCCCGAGCACCAAGCCGCCGCGGCGAAGGTGCGCGGCAATGTCGATATCGAAACCCGCCGCTCTGAGCGCGGCGAGATCGGCAATGGTCGCTTTCGAGCCGGGAAGAATGATCAGACCCGCATCGCCGGGAAGCGCCTGGCCCGGGCGTACGCGTAACAACTCGACCGCAGGCTCGGCGTCGAGAGGGTCGAAATCGTCGAAATTGGCGATATGCGGCAGGATCGGCACGGCGATCTTGATGCGCGCCCCGGGCTTGGCGGGCCGGGCACCGTCAAGCGCGAGAGCATCTTCGGCCGGCAGGAGCCGCGCCTCGGCGAAGACCGGCACAAGCCCGAGTGCCTCCCAGCCGGTGGCGGCGGCGATTTTCGCCATGCCGTCGGCAAACAATGTTGGGTCGCCGCGGAACTTGTTGACGATGAAGCCGCGAATGAGTTCCGCATCCTCGGCCTCGATCACGGACTTGGTGCCGACCAGGCTCGCGATCACGCCGCCTCTGTCGATATCGCCGATCAGGACCACCGGCGCGTCCGCGGCGCGGGCGAAGCCCATATTGGCGATGTCGTTGGCGCGGAGATTGATCTCCGACGCGCTGCCGGCGCCTTCGACCAGAACGATGTCGGCGTTGCTCTTTGCCCAGGCGAAGCTTTCCATCACCAACGGCATCAGCTCGGGCTTGATGGTTTGAAACTCTGAAGCTGGCGCCCGGCCATGGACGCGGCCTTGCACCACGATCTGCGCGCCGACCTCGCTTTGCGGTTTGAGCAGCACCGGATTCATATGCACGCTTGGGCTCGCGCGCGCCGCACGCGCCTGCAGGGCTTGCGCCCTGCCGATCTCACCGCCGTCCTCTGTGACCGCGGCGTTGTTCGACATGTTCTGCGGCTTGAACGGCAGGACTTTAAGACCGCGATCAGTGAGCGCCCGCGCCAGACCGGCCACGATCAGCGACTTGCCGACATCGGAGCCGGTGCCTTGGAACATGAGCACGCGCGCCGTCACGGCCTAGAACTCGATTCCTTCTTGTGCCTTCACGCCGGCGGCGAAGTGATGCTTGACGAGCGTCATCTCGGTAACGAGGTCCGCCGCCTCGATCAGTTCGGGCTTGGCGTTCCGCCCCGTGACCGCGACGTGAAGATCGGGACGGCGCGCCTTGAGCGCATCGAGGACCTGGTTGAGGTCGAGATAGTCGTAACGAAGCGCGATGTTGAGCTCATCGAGAATGACGAGACCGAAGCTTTGATCGGCCATCAACTCTTGCGCCTTCTCCCAGGCCCGCTCGGCCGCGGCAATATCGCGCGCACGATCCTGAGTCTCCCAGGTGAAGCCTTCGCCCATGCTGTGCCAGGAGACTTGATCGCCGAATTTGGCGAGCGCATCGCGCTCTGCCGTATGCCAGGCGCCTTTGATGAACTGCACCACGCCGACGCGCCGTCCCCGCCCGATCATACGCAGCGCAAGCCCGAAGGCGGCGGTCGATTTGCCTTTACCGGCGCCGGTGTGAACGATGAGAAGACCTTTCTCAATGGTCTTTCCGGCAACCTCCTTGTCCTGCACCTCTTTACGCTTCGCCATCTTGGCGCGATGGCGTTCGGCATCCTTGTCTTCGGTCGCTTTGGTCATGGGCTTTTCACCGGAACCGGCACACCGGCGATCATCATCACCACGCGTGCCGCCTGAGCCGCCAAGGCCTGATTGAGCGTTCCTTGAAGGTCGCGGAACCGGCGGGCAAGCGCGTTGTCGGGCACAATGCCGAGCCCGACTTCGTTCGAGACCAGCACCGTTGGGCCGGTCCTGTTAGACAGCATTTCCTTCAGGGCCGCGGTTTGGGCTTCGATATCTGCGTCCTGCTCCATCAAGTTCGAGAGCCAAAGGGTCAAACAATCGACCAGCACGGCCGAACCCGCCGGCGCGGCGGTGAGGGCTTCGACCAGGGCGTGCGGCGCTTCGACCGTATGCCAGTCTGGGCCGCGCCTTTCCTTATGGGCGGCGATACGCTCGGCCATCTCCTTGTCCTTCGCTTCCGCCGTGGCGACATAGATCCAAGGCGACGGATAGGTCTCGATCAGCCACTCGGCGTAGCGGCTCTTCCCGGACCGCGCGCCGCCGAGCACCAGGGTCAACACTGCCCCCGCCGCGGCTTTACCTTGTGCCATGGCTCAACGCGGGCTGATGAAGCGTTCCCGGAAAAGCCCGGCCAGCCCGCCGAGCAGAAGCCAGAACAGCAGCGCGGTCAGCGCGACGGCCACGACGAAGCTGTGATAAAGGCCCTCGGGGATCGGCGTTTCGTGGGTTCCCGGCTGCGGCGCGCCGATCAGATGCGGCGCGACGAGAAGCGCAATCGCGGCAAGAACGGCGATGAGTGAACGCTGGTAGACCAAGAGACCAAGCGCGATCGCCGTGCAGAGCACCGTCGCGACCCACCAAAGCTGCCGCTCGGCAAGGTCGGCGGCCGGCATTGCCGGAAGCTCCGGCGGAAGACCGAGTCCCGGGGCGAGCGTGAACACCGCGAACCCGGCAAGCCCCCAAAACAGGCCCTGGCGCCAATTGCCGATGCCGCCGAAGAGTTCGCTTGCGGCCACGAGCAGGAGCGCAAAACCGATACCGGTCACGATATTGGCAGCCGCCGTGAACGCCATCCGCTCGAAGCCGTCGGCCGGCGCCCAAGCCGCATCGTCATGCGCGTGCGCTGCGGTTTCATCGGCGTGACTATGGGCTGGAGCCGCGCCCTGCCCTTCGTAGGTCTCTGCCTTGAGAATGAGCGGGACGGTCGAAACCTGCTGGGCGACGGTCATGCCGAGGCCGGCGATCGCGCCAGCCAAAGCGGCAACCACAACGATGTTGCGGAAATAATCCATGACTTAGCCCTGCCTAGTGGCAGGGAAAGCCCATGGAATGGCGGTAGTCATGCGCGGCGTTGTGCACGGCCGCGATATTGGAAAAGCCGACGCCGCCGACTATGAAAGCGCCCAGCAGAAGCGCGGCGAAGGCCGGGACAACGCGAGAAAGCGTCAGCGCGGCAAGCGCGCCGTTAGCGGAATTGGTCGGTAAACTGTTCATCTTGATCCCCCATGCGCCCTCCACCCGATGGCGCGGGCTAGAGTTGATGCCGACGGCAGGTCTCCTGGCTTGCGGGTCGACGCCTACCCCCGGCCTTCCCGGAGCGACCGCTCCAGTGGCTGACTGGGGGCTGCTCGCCGCTCACAGTTGCGGGGGCAGCCGCGGATTCGGGCGCACCCTCACCGCGTTCCCTTCTTTCGTCCCGCAGCTCGCGGGAACCGACGACGCTCGGACTATAGCCGCGCTGCCGCGCTAAGCAAGAGCGGCGCCACCCGCGCATTGACAAAGGGCGCCCCGGACGCCTTAAGTGCCTCAACCGACGGTCTCTCTTAGGAGAGGAACAGGGAACGCGGTGAGGGTCATTCCCAAGTCCGCGGCTGCCCCCGCAACTGTAGGCGGCGAGCCCGAGCCATAAAGCCACTGGGAAAAGCCCCGGGAAGGCGGCAAAGGCTGAGACCCGCAAGCCAGGAGACCTACCGCCGGTTCTGGCCGCGTCCCGGGCGGGGTGCCTCGGAGTGGCCGGTTCTCGGCGGGCCTTGAGCGGCCGCCGCCAGCACCCTTTAGTCGCGGCGACGTGTAAGGAGCGGCTTAGGGTGACTCTCATCGCAGAAGACGACGATCAAGACACCGCGGCGCGCGCCGCGACCACGATCTATGTCTGCATCACCTGCCGCCGTGCGGGCGAGCCGGAAGAGGACATAAGACCCGGGCTTCGTCTTGCGCGCGCCACGGCCCGCGCGGCGGAAGGAACGGACGTTGCCGTGCGGAAGGTTCGCTGTCTTGCCAATTGCAGCCGAAGCTCAAGCGCCGCGATCAGGCGCGACGGCGCTTGGACTTATGTGTTCGGAGAACTCGACCCCGAGAAGGATGCCGCCGCCCTGGTCGAAGGCGCGCAGCTTTTTGCCGAAGCGCAGGATGGCCTGATGCCCTGGCGCGGGCGGCCCGAAGCGCTCAAGCGCGGGCTGATCGCCCGCGTCCCGCCGATCGATTTCGAGGAGGACAGCGAATGAGTGCGCCGCTTCAGCGCATCCCGTGCACCATCGTCACCGGCTTCCTCGGTTCGGGCAAGACGACGCTGATCCGCCACGTGCTTGCCAACGCTAATGGACGTCGGCTCGCCGTGATCGTGAACGAGTTCGGCGATGTCGGCATCGACGGCGAGATCTTAAAAGGCTGCGGCGACGCTTCCTGTTCGGAAGACGACATCGTCGAGCTTGCCAATGGATGCTTGTGTTGCACCGTGGCCGACGAATTCGTTCCGGCGCTCGATCAGATTCTCGCCCGCGAGCCTAGGGTCGAGCACATCGTCATCGAGACATCCGGTCTCGCTTTGCCCAAACCGCTGGTTCAGGCCTTTCATTGGCCTGCGATCAAGAGCCGCGTGACGGTCGACGGCGTGGTCGCGGTGGTCGACGGCGCGGCCTTGGCCGAGGGGCAAGTGGCTCAAGATCTTGCCGCGCTGTCGGCGCAGCGTGCCGCCGACACAGCCCTCGACCACGACGATCCCATCGAAGAAGTGTTCGAGGATCAGATCGCTTGCGCCGATCTCGTTGTGCTCAATAAACGCGACCTGATCGACGCGCCCCGCATCGGCAAGGCCTTGGCGGCGATCGAAGGTGCGCTGCCGCGCGCGGTGCGCATCGTAACGGTGGCTGACGGCAAGGTCGATCCCGCGGCGCTTCTTGGGCTTGGCGTCGGCACCGAGGACGATATCGAAAATCGTATCACCCGCCACGATTCCGAGCCCGAGCACGATCACGATGACTTCGACACCTTCGTGGTGGCGCTGCCGGAGGTTACCGATCCGGGCTCGCTCGCCGCGAGGCTCGCCAACCTCGCCGAGATTCACAACGTGTTGCGCATGAAAGGCTTTGCCGCGGTGGCGGGAAAGCCGATGCGGCTCTTGATTCAGGCGGTCGGTCCGCGCGTCAGCCATTATTACGACCGGCCCTGGGGCGAAGCCGAGACGCGCCAAGGAAATCTCGTGGTCATCGGGCTCAAAGGCCTCGACCGCGATGGGGTTACAAGAGCGCTGCTCGGGTAGGCCTATGCATCTTCTCCAGACCACATCCGCAAGCCTCGACGATATCGCCGAGCCGTGCGATCTGGGTCAAACGCCAGGAGATATCGTGGTCCTGTCGTTCGCCGACAGCGATCTTGCCGGCCTTGCGGCAGCTTGCGCGGCCGAAAAGGATCAGGTCCCCAGCGTGCGGCTTGCGCATCTCCGCGATCTCCGTCACCCGATGTCGATCGACCTTTGGATCGACACCGTCGCGCGCCACGCCAAGATCGTCGTCGTGAGGCTGCTCGGTGGGCTCGACTGGTGGCGCTACGGCGTCGAAGCGCTCAGCACTCTGGCGCAAGAGCAGAACATCAAGTTTGCCGTGCTGCCGGGAGAAGATCGGGACGATCCACGTCTCTCCGCGGCCTCGACCTTGCCGCCGGAAGAGCTCGCAGCACTGCTTGCCTTCTTCCGCGAAGGCGGCCGCGAAAATTTGCAAGCGCTGCTTCGCCGCCTGGCCGGGCATGCTGAGGGCTCTCACGATTTTCCAAATGCGAAACCGGTGCCGCGCATGGCCGGCTACCTTCCCGGCAAAGGGGCCGTGGCGCTCGACGCCCTCGCAACAAGTCTTACGCCGGGCCGGGCCGTGATCCCCGTTATCTTCTACCGCGCGGCGCTGCTCGCCGCCGACACCGCACCGATCGATGCGCTTTACGCCGCGCTCGAAGCGCGAGGGCTCGCCGCGGCCCCGCTGATGATCACGAGCTTGAAGGATCCCGAGGCGGGTGGGTTCATTCGAAGCGCGTTCGACCGGCTCAACCCTACGGTCATCGTCACCACCACCGCCTTTGCCGCTTGCGCTGAGAATGGCGGATCGCCGCTCGATTGCACGGATGCGCCAATATTGCAGGCGGTGATCGCCACCACGCGGCGGCCTGCGTGGCAGGAGAGCCCGCGCGGGCTCGGGCCCGCAGACCTTGCCATGCACGTGGTACTGCCCGAACTCGACGGCCGCGTTCTGGCAGGGGCCATCGCCTTCAAGGATGCGCTGCCGAAGGACGATGCGCTTTGCTTCACAGCTTTCGCCAGCCGGTCCGAGCCTGACCGCATCGCCAGTGTGGCAGACCGGATCGAAGCTTTGGCGCGGCTCAAGGAGATCCCGCGGGCCAAGCGCCGCGTTGCCGTGCTCATGCCCGATTATCCCGCCGCCGGCGGCCGGGCCGGCTATGCCGTAGGCTTAGACGTGCCGGCGAGCGTGCTTGCGCTTCTGTCGGACCTCTGTGACGCCGGATACGCAGTCGCGGACGCCCCACAAGATCCCCCGGCACTGCTCCAAGAGCTCGACGCGGGTGTGACCCAGCCGGGGGTCCCGCTCGAAGACTACCGGACTTATCTCGCCTCACTGCCCGAGGCGATTTCTGACCAGATCGAAGCGGCCTGGGGCCCGCCGGAATCAGACGAAGATTTCCGCGACGGCGCCTTCAGGTTCCGGGCTACTCAGTTCGGCAATGTGCTATTGGCGCTGCCGCCTGAGCGCGGGCGCGTGAGCGACCGGCGCGAGACCTATCACGATGCGACGCTGCCGCCGAGGCATGCGGTGCTCGCCTTCGGGTTTTGGCTGCGGCACACAGCCAAGACGGATGCGATCGTGCATATGGGCGCGCATGGCACGCTCGAATGGCTGCCCGGGAAGGCTGTGGCGCTCACCAGCGCCTGCTTCCCCGAGGCCGTGGTCGGGCCGCTTCCGGTGATCTACCCCTTCATCGTCAGCAATCCCGGCGAGGCGGCTCAGGCCAAGCGCCGTATCGCCGCCGTCACCATCGGCCATCTGCCGCCGCCTTTGGCGAACACACCGCTTTCCGGCGCCGCGCAGGAGCTTGAGCAGTTAGTCGACGAATACGCCATCGCCGAGGGGCTCGACCGCCGGCGGCGCGAACGTCTCGCACGGCTCATCGTCGAGACGGCACAACGGACCGGCTTTGCACGCGAAGCCGGGATCGCCGGTGATGGTGATCCCGACGAGGCGCTGCGCAAGATCGATGCGTGGCTGTGCGACCTCAAGGACCTCGCCGTCAAAGACGGCTTGCATGTCTATGGGCGCGCGGGCGCAACTGAGGTGCGCGATCCGGCGTGGCAAGCAAGCGCTGATGCCGAGCGCAAGGCGCTCATTACTGCACTGGATGGGTCGCGCGTCCCGCCAGGTCCTGCCGGCGCGCCGCAGCGGGGACGCCGCGACGTGCTGCCGACTGGGCGAAATCTCTTCACCGCCGATCCGAGGGTTTTGCCGACGCCGACCGCGATGGAGCTTGGGCGGCTCGCCGCTGAAGACGTAATCAGGCTTTACCTCCAGACGCACGGCGAGATGCCGCGCTCGCTGGTGATCGATCTGTGGGGGAGCGCGACGCTCAGGACCGGCGGCGAGGAGATCGCCCAAGGTCTCGCGCTGATGGGTTGCCGTCCCACTTGGGACAAGGCGACCGGCCGCGTCACCGGCATCGAAGTTCTGCCTCCGGCTGTGATGGGCCGACCGCGCGTCGACGTGACTTGGCGGATCTCGGGATTGTTCCGCGATCTGTTCCCCGCGCAGATCGCGCTGCTCGATGCCGCGGTCAAGCTTCTTGCCGCGCGCGACGAAGACGAGAGCGAGAATCCGCTCGCTGCCGTCGCGCGCGAAAGCGGTCACGGAAATATACCGCGCATCTTCGGCACGGCCCCTGGCGCTTACGGCGCAGGCATCGAGGAGCTGCTTGGAGGCGAAAGCGAGAAAGATGCCATTGGCGCGGCCTATCTTACCGCGGCCTCTCATGCTTATGGCGGCGCGGACGGCGAAGGAATGGCAGCGCCTGAGGCTTTCGCTGACCGGGTCGCCTCGGCCGATCTTCTTCTGCACGGAAACGACGATCCGTCCCGCGATCTTCTGGAAGGCGCCGAGGACGCCGCCCATATCGGCGGCTTCGCCGCGGCGGCGGCCTCGCTCGGGCGCGAGGCCGATCTTGTCGTGCTCGACACGACCGATCCGATGCGGCCGCGGGCGCGGCCGCTTCAAGCGGCGCTCGCCAGGATCGTCCGTAGCCGTGCCGCCAATCCGCGCTTCATCAAAGGGATGATGCGCCATGGTGCGCGCGGTGCCGCCGAGCTTGCCGAGACCGTCGATCGCCTGGTCGATTTCGCCGAGACCACCGGCGCGGTGGGAAGCGCGCTGTTCGATCTCGTGCATGAGGCTTATCTCGCCGATGCGGATGTGCGCGCCTTTCTGTTGCGCGAAAACCCGGAGGCGGCGCGAGCCATTTCCGAACGACTCGAGACGGCGCGGCGCAAAGGGCTTTGGCATCCGCGCCGCAACGATCTCAACGCCGGGATCGCCGAGCTTCAGGCGGAGGCATCGCTATGACTTTTGCCCCGCGCGGCGCTTGCCCAAGCTTGGCCACCCCGATGGAAACGGGCGACGGCTTTCTTGCGCGCTTGGTGCTTAATACGCCAATCGCGCTCGATGATTTTATTGGCCTATGCGAGGCGGCCCGCACGCATGGCAACGGCACGATCGAGGTAACCGCGCGCGGGAGTTTTCAAATCCGAGGTCTTTCGGCTGACTCCGCACCACGCTTGGCCGATGCCGTTGCTGCGCTCGATATCGAGATCGGAGACGGCGTGCCGGTGATCGTCGATCCTTTGCTTGACGATCCAGCCGCTTTGATCCACGCGAACGCTCTTGCGGCGCGCCTTCGCCGCGCCATCGCCGAAGCCGATCTCAATCTCTCACCTAAGGTCTCAATCGTGGTCGACGGCGGCGGGAGGACTGATCTCGACGCGCTTGCCGCCGATATCAGACTCCGTGCCATCCCAACCGGCGAGGACGTAAGGCTTGAGCTTTCACTTGCAGGCGATGCCGACTCTGCGGTGCCCATTGCTACCATCTCTACCGATGAGGCTACCGGCAAAGTGCTCGCGTTGCTCAAACGCATTGCCGCGCGGGGAGGCGAGGCCCGCGCAAAAGATGTGCTGGCGGAATTCACCGAGCAGCCAATCCAGCGAACCAGGTCATCCAAATCGCCGCGTGCCTGCGTTATTGGCCGTCACCCTCTGACAGGTGGTGCGGTTGCGTTCGGTCTCGGCCTTGCCTTCGGCCATGCCGAAGCAGAAGCGCTCGTGGCCCTTGCCGAAATCGCCGAGGCACACAGTGCTCATTGGGTGCGGCCTGCGCCGGACCGTGCGCTTCTGCTTGGCCCATTTGCCGGAGCCAATGCCATGGCCGTGCGCCGGGAGGCAGGACGTCTTGGCTTTGTCACCGAGGCTTCCGATCCGCGCCGGCGTATCGTCGCCTGCCCAGGCGCACCGTCCTGCGCGCAAGGTTTGATTAAGGCGCGCGCGCTTGCCGCAGAGATTGCCGAACAGGTGTCGTTTGCCGGTGACGGCGTCGCACTCCACATCTCGGGCTGCGCCAAAGGCTGTGCTTATTCGAAGCCCGCCCCTCTTACGCTCGTCGGCACCGAGCAAGGTTGCGGCCTCGTCAAGAACGGCACGGCGCGGGATAAGCCCATGCGTTATGCCGATCCCGCCGATCTGATTGCAGAACTCGATGCCGTCGCGGCCAAAACGCGCGAGCCGGTCCATGCTTAAGCCTCAAGATTACATGCGTGACGGCGCGGCAATCTATGAGCGCTCCTTCGCCATCATCCGCGACGAGGCCGACCTTTCGCGTTTCACGCCGCAAGAGTCTGAGATTGCCGTGCGCATGATCCATGCCTGCGGCCAAGTCTCTGTGGCGGAGCTGATTGAATTTTCGCCTGGCCTGGTCGAGGCGGCGCGGGGTGCACTCACGCGCGGGGCGCCGGTCTTTTGCGACGCGGCGATGGTGGCGCATGGCATCACCCGCGCCCGTTTGCCCGCAAACAACGAGGTGTTGTGCACGCTGCGCGATCCGTCGGTGCCTGAGCTTGCGGCGAAACTCGGGACCACGCGCTCGGCGGCGGCGCTCGAATTGTGGGGCGACCGGCTTGGCGGCGCACTTGTCGCCATCGGCAATGCGCCGACGGCCCTGTTCCATCTGCTCGAAAAGCTTGAAGCCGGCGCGCCGCGTCCGGCGGCCATCCTCGGCATTCCGGTTGGCTTTGTCGGCGCCGCTGAATCCAAACAGGCGCTCGCCGGAAACAGCTTCGGCGTTCCTTATCTCATCGTGCGCGGCCGGATGGGCGGAAGCGCCATGACGGCTGCGGCCGTGAATGCGCTCTCTAAGGAGGGGATATGAACACGTGCGCCTGTCTCATCGGTGTCGGCGTCGGACCGGGCGATCCCGGGCTCATGACTCTGAATGCAATCGCGGCGCTGCAAAAGGCCGATACCGTCGCACATTTCGCCAAGGCGGGAAACGCGAGCAACGCCCGGACCATCGCCGCTTGCCATTTCAAGGAGGGCGTCGAGGAGTTGCCGTTGCTCTATCCCGTGACGACGGAGATTCCGAAAACCGACGCCGCCTATCGCGACGCGATCCGCGCCTTCTACGACGATGCGGCAATGGAGATCGCAACGCGTCTCGAAGATGGGAAGACAGTCGTGGTGATCGCCGAAGGCGATCCCCTGTTCTATAGCTCGTATATGCATCTTCATGTCAGGCTGGCCTCGCGCTATCCGACCGAGATCATCGCGGGCGTCACCGGGATGTCGGGCTGCTGGTCTGCGGTTGGCACGCCGATCGCGCAAGGCGACGACGTGTTCACCGTGCTCCCCGGCACGCTTCCCGAATACGAGCTCGAGCGCCGGCTCGCCGACAGCGACGCGGCGGTGGTGATGAAGATCGGCCGGCATCTTGCCAAGGTGCGGCGCGCGCTTGAGCGTGCCGGGCGGCTCGACCGCGCCATCTATGTCGAGCGCGGCACCATGACCAATGCGGCGGTCATTCCGCTCGCCGACAAGCTCGATACCGCCGCGCCCTATTTCGCCATGGTGCTGGTGCCCGGCTGGGAGGGGCGAAGTTGAGCGGGCGTCTCGCCATAATAGGCCTCGGCCCCGGGGACGCGCGCTATCTCACGCGCGAGGCGGAAGAAGCGCTTCAGAGCGCCGATGCGCTGTTCGGCTACGGCCCTTATCTCGACCGTGTCCCGGCGCGTCCCGGTCAAGCGCGGCATCCTTCCGACAACCGCGAGGAAGACACGCGCGCGAAAGCGGCACTCCGCCATGCGGTGGACGGCGGCTCCGCCGCGATCGTCTCGGGTGGAGACCCCGGCGTCTTCGCCATGGCCGCTTCGGTGTGCGAAGCGATCGAAACCGGCCCTCAAGCTTGGCGCGCGCTCGATATCGCCATTGTTCCCGGCATCACCGCCATGCTTGCGGTCGCGGCAAGGGCGGGCGCGCCGTTGGGGCACGATTTCTGCGCGCTGTCGCTGTCCGACAATCTCAAGCCATGGGAGCTGATCGAGCAGCGCCTCGATGCGGCTGCCGGTGTAGGGCTGGTGATCGCTCTCTATAATCCCGTCTCCCGGGCACGGCCCTCGCAGCTTGCAAAAGCTTTTTCGATTCTTGCGCGCCGTATCGATGGGACAACGCCCGTGATCTTCGGGCGCGCCATCGGCAGAGCCGACGAGAGCCTAGTCGTCACCACGCTTGCCGATGCGAGCCGCGTTGCCGCCGATATGGCGAGCCTCATCATCATCGGATCGCCCGAGACCCGGGTGATTGCGCGGCCAGGATCGAATCCGCTGGTCTATACGCCGCGGGCGATCGAGAGCGTCAGCGCATGATCGAGCCAGGCAAGAACCTCTTCCACCGTGGTGACGGAGGCGGCATCCGGCAATGCGGGGCGTTTCAACATCACAACAGGCAAGCCGAGAGCACGTGCCGCGGCAATCTTGCTGTAGGCCGCCTCGCCACCGCTGTTCTTGGCGACGATCAGCTCGATCTTGTGGCGCCTAAGCAGATCGCGATCCTCTTCCTCGCTGAAGGGGCCGCGCGCGGCGATGTAGACCGCATCAGGCACGGCAAGAGGCGGATCGACCGGATCGACGCTGCGCACGAGATAGAAATGCTGCGGGGCGGAAGCGAAAGGCTGAAGCTCGTTCCGGCCCAGCGCGAGAAACGCGCGTTTGCGCGTCTCTCCCAGCGTTTTGACCGCCTGCTCAACGCTTTCGACCTCAATCCAATTGTCGCCGGCGACTTTTTCCCAAGCCGGCCGCCTGAGAGCGACCAGCTCCACGTTCGCGCTTTCGGCGGCCTTCACCGCATTGGCCGAAATCGCAGCGGCAAACGGATGCGTGGCGTCAATCAAGACGTCGATATTCTCGTCACGGAGGTAGCTGGCAAGCCCTTCGGCGCCGCCAAAGCCGCCGCTGCGCACAGGTGCCGCTTGCGGCAAGGGCTCGGCCGTTCGTCCTGCAAGCGAAACGACAGCCTCGTATTCGCCGCGCCCGGCGAGCGCCTGGGCGAGAGCACGCGCCTCGGCAGTGCCGCCAAGAATGAGGATGCCCATGGGACGTGCTGAACCGGCCATGGCCGACCCTGCCCCAGTCTCGCGCTGGCTGTCCATCGTCGGCATCGGCGAGGATGGGATCGAGGGCTTGAGCGCCGGCGCCCGCGGCATTATTTCCAGCGCCGATATCGTGTTTGGCGGCAAGCGGCATTTGAGCCTCGCCGCAGCCTTGATCGGTGGCGAGGCCAGGCCTTGGCCAAGCCCCTTCACGCAAGGCATAGAACAGGTTCTCGCGTCGCGCGGGCGGCAAGTCTGCGTGCTCGCCTCAGGCGACCCGTTCTTCTACGGCGTGGGTTCGGTGCTTGCCGGCCATATTCCGCCCGAGGAGACGCTGGTGGTTCCGGCGCCATCTGCTTTTAGCCTTGCAGCGGCGCGACTCGGTTGGGCGCTCCCCGACACTGCTCTTCTCTCGGTGCATGGGCGCGCCCTCGACCGCATCCGGCCCCTGCTCCATCCGGGTGCGCGCATTCTCGCGCTCACCTCCGATAAAGACGGGCCTGAGGCCCTGGCGCGGCTCCTTACCGAGACGGGTTTCGGCCAGTCGAGGCTGACGGTGCTCGAAGCGCTTGGCGGCGCGAATGAACGCATCCGAACGACGACGGCAGCAAATTTCGATCTGAGTGAAATTGCCGACCTCAACACCGTCGCCATCGAGGTCGCCGCTTCCCCAGGCGCGCGCGTCATCGCGTACACGCCAGGACTTGCCGATTCCCTGTTCGAGCATGACGGTCAGATCACCAAGCGCGAGATCCGCGCCGTGACGCTGTCGTCGCTTGCGCCGGTTCGGGGCGAACTGTTGTGGGACATCGGGGCGGGCTCCGGGTCCGTTGCGATCGAATGGATGCTGGCCGACCCCTCTCTCCGCGCCATTGCCATCGAAGCGCGTTCCGACCGCGCCGCGCGGATCCGGCGAAACGCCGCCTATTTCGGCGTCCCCGGGCTGGAAGTCATCGAGGGCCGCGCGCCCGAGGCGCTCGCGGGCCTCGCCGTGCCCGACGCGATCTTTATTGGTGGCGGCGCGAGCGAAGACGGCGTGCTCGATCAGGCCATCGCGGCGCTTCGCTCCGGCGGGCGGCTCGTGATCAATGCCGTCACGCTCGAGACCGAGGCCGCTTTGATCGCGCGTCATGCCGAGCTTGGCGGAACGCTTACGCGCATCGAAATCTCGCGCGCCGAGCCGGTCGGCGGCAAGACCGGATGGCGCCCCGCCATGCCGGTGACGCAATGGGCATGGGTGAAGCCGTGATCGTGGCAGGCATCGGTTGCCGCAAGGGCGTGCCGGCAGCCGACATCGAAGCCGCGATCGGTGCCGCGCTCGAACGCGCCGGCCGCCCGCTGGCGCGGATCGATTTGGTTGCCACGGCGGCAGCCAAGCGCAAAGAAAAGGGAATCATTGAAGCGGCATCCGCGCGCGGCGTGCCGCTTGTCTTCGTCGCGCCGGCGGACCTCGAAATCGCGAGCGCGCGCGGCGCAACCTGGTCGGACCGCGTGCTGGCCCTCGCCGGCGTTCCTTCGGTGGCAGAGGCCGCGGCGCTTGCCGCGGGCGGTTCGAACGCGAAGCTGATCCTGCCGCGCATCGTGCTCGGTCCGGTGACGTGCGCGCTGGCAAGCGCCGAAGAGGCGCCATGACCGTGCATTTCATCGGCGCCGGTCCGGGTGCGGCGGACCTCATCACGCTGCGCGGGCGCGACCTGATCGCGCGCTGTCAGGTCTGTCTTTATGCCGGCTCGATCGTGCCGCGCGAGCTTCTGTCGTTCTGTCCCAAGGACGCGCGCATTGTCGATACAGCGCCGCTCTCACTTGAACAGATCGAAGCGGAGTTCGTGGCGGCGCACGAGCAAGGCCTCGACGTGGCGCGGCTGCAATCGGGAGATTTGTCGGTCTATAGCGCGCTCGCCGAACAGCTGCGCAGGCTTGAACGGCACAACATTCCTTACACGTTGACGCCCGGCGTCCCGGCGTTTGCAGCGGCCGCCGCGGCGGCAGGCTGCGAGCTGACAATTCCTGAGATTGCGCAAAGCGTGGTGCTGACACGCGTGCCGGGGCGCGCTTCGCGCATGCCGGAGGGCGAGAGCTTGGCCGCGTTTGCTAGCACGGGCGCGACACTTGCCATCCATCTCGCCATCCACGCGCTCGGCAAGGTGGTAGACGAACTCAAGCCCTTTTACGGCGAGGACTGCCCGGTCGTGGTGGTGGCCGAAGCGAGCAGGCCAAGCGAGCGCATCGTACGCGGCACGCTGGCCGATATCGGCGGAAAGCTCGCATCTGACCCGATCGAGCGCACCGCGCTCATACTGGTCGGCCGCGCTTTGGCGGCCGAAGAGTTCCGTGACAGCGCGCTTTATGACGCTGATTATCGCCGCCGCTTCAGAGGAGGCGCCGCGTGAGCCTTCTTGAACGGCGCATGACCGACGAGCTTGCCATCGCGGTCGAACACGGCGATCTCGATTTCGACCTGGGTCCCGGCGAGAACGCCAGAAGCAGTCTCCCAGGCGGCACTTGCCACTCGATCGCCAAGCGCAACGCCTTCCTGCGCGGCATGGGAGAAAGCCTCCGCGGCGGTATTCGCGGCGAGAATGCGTTCGGTCAGCGCCGGCGAGCCGCCCGCCTCCTCGGCAAGCCTGGCAAGCACGCCAAGATCGACCGAACCGCGCCGCGAATGGAGATCAAGCAGCCCTTGCGCCAGCTTGGTCATCTTGCCGACGCCGCCGGCGATCGTCACGCGCGGCACCTTGTGCTTCCGCATATATTTGAGCATGCCGCCGACGAAATCGCCCATGTCGATCAGCGCCGTGTCGGACAGATCGTGCAGCGCCTTGACCGCGGCCTCGGACGCCGAGCCGGTCGATCCGGCGATATGAGCGAGCCCCGCGGCGCGGGCGACATCGATGCCGCGATGGATGGAATGGATCCAGGCCGAGCAGGAATACGGCACGACGATGCCGGTGGTGCCGAGGATCGACAAGCCTCCGACGACCCCGAGCCGCTCATTGAGGGTCTTGGCGGCAAGCTCTTCGCCGCCGGGAATGGCGATTTCGATTTCGACGTCGCTAGCGCCGCCATGCTCGCCTGCGACCTCGGCGATGGCGTCGCGCAGCATCTGGCGCGGCACAGGATTGATCGCAGGCTCTCCGGGCGGAACCGGAAGGCCGGGAAGCGTGACGGTGCCGACCCCTTCGCCGGCGCGGAACGTCACGCCGCTCCCCTCAGTGCCGGGGCGCACCGTGGCAAGGACCAGGGCTCCGTGGGTGACGTCAGGATCGTCGCCGGCATCTTTCACTACCCCTGCGGTGGCCGCTCCTTCGCCAAGCTCGGTGGTGGCCAGCGCGAACGCCGGATGCTGCCCGCGCGGCAAGGTCACCTCGACCGGATCGGGGAAATCGCCTGTGAGAAGTGCGGTATAGGCGGCCTTGGCCGCGGCCGCGGCGCAAGCGCTGGTGGTCCAGCCATAGCGGAGGGGGCGATCGGGCGAAGCCATGCCCTTCGCTATAGTGCGCCCGGGCCTCGCCGTCACGGCCGGACCTTCGCCTCATGATCCCGCCCGGCCTCATCGTCGCCGCCCCCCGCTCGGCCGCCGGCAAGACCACCGTGACGCTCGCGATCCTGTCCGCCCTTCGCCGCCAGGGATTGCCCGTGCAGGCGGCCAAGGCAGGTCCGGACTATATCGATCCGGCGTTCCATCAGGCCGCCACGGGGCGGCGAAGCTTCAATCTCGACAGTTGGGCGATGACGCCAGCCCTGATCGATGCGCTTGCGACGGCGGGGACCGCGGGCGCCGATCTTCTCGTCATCGAAGGGGCCATGGGCCTGTTCGACGGCATTCCCGGGCCCCCGCGCCGGACCGGTGCGTCTGCCGACCTTGCCGCGCATTTCGGACTGCCGGTGATTCTCGTTGTCGACGTCTCGGGGCAATCGCAATCGGCGGCGGCTCTAGTGCGCGGGTTCCTCTCGCACGACCCGCAAGTGCGGATCGGCGGCATCGTGCTCAATCGCGCCGGCAGCGAGCGGCATCTTAAGCTCGTGACCGACGCCATCGCCGGGCTCGGCGTTCCTATTCTCGGTGCCATCCCGCGCGATGCGTCTCTTGCGTTGCCCGAGCGCCATCTCGGTCTCGTGCAGGCGAACGAACATGGCGACCTCGGCGAGCGGCTGGAGCGACTCGCCGACATTGCCGAACGGCACCTCGATCTCGATGCGATCAGGTGTCTGGCGAGCCCGCTCCGTCTTTCGGGCGCCGCGCCGGAAGTTGCGATCCCGCCGCCAGGCCAGCGCATCGCGCTTGCGCAAGACGCGGCTTTCACTTTCGTCTACCCACATATGCTCGATGGATGGCGCCAGGCCGGAGCCGAGATTTCAACTTTCTCACCGCTCGCCGACGAAGCGCCGCCAGAAGAGTGCGATTCCTGCTGGCTGCCCGGCGGCTATCCCGAACTCCATGCCGAGCGGCTCGCCGCTTCCGACCGTTTTCGTTCAGGGCTTGCGCGTTTCGCCGCGACCAGGCCGGTGCATGGCGAGTGCGGCGGCTACATGGTGCTTGGCGAGAGCCTGACGGACGGCAACGGCGTCGGCCACCGCATGGCCGGGCTTCTCGGTCATGACACCAGCTTCGCCAAACCCTCGCTTCATCTCGGCTATCGGGCCTTGCGGTTTCTCGCCGACAGCCCGCTGGGAAACGCGGGGACAAGGTTCCGCGGGCACGAATTCCACTATGCCGCGCTGATGAAGGACGGAAGTGACGAGCCCCTGATTGAACTCGCCGACGGCGAAGGCAGGACACTCGGCACAAGCGGCGGGCGGCGCGGCCATGTCACCGGCACTTTTGTCCACGCCATCGCCAAGGCTTAAGCGTCTTTTCCCGACACTTGCGCTTCGGCGAACGTGGCCATGCCGGTATGGCAGGCAAGTGCGGCGCGCAGCACGAGAACCGCGACCGCCGCGCCCGATCCTTCACCAAGACGCATGCCGAGATTGAGCAGCGGCGAAAGACCAAGTTCTTCGAGCAAGATCCCGTGACCCATCTCGGCCGACCGGTGACCCGCCAACGCATGATCGAGCGCGTCGGCTTTGATCTTGAGCAACGGCGCCACCGCGGCGGCGCACACGAAGCCGTCGAGCAGAACCGGGATCTTTGCGTGTCGCGCGGCAAGCGCGGCACCGAGTAAAGCCGCAAGCTCGCGGCCGCCAAGCGCGGCGGCAACCTGCAAAGGATCGCCAAGGATGGCGCTGTGCTTGGCAAGCGCTGCGTCGATCACCTCTCGTTTTCGCTTGAGGCCGTATTCATCGATCCCGGTGCCGCGGCCGGTAAAGCGCTCGGCCCCGCCGCCGAACAGAGCTGCGGCAATGGCGGCAGCCGCAGTGGTATTGCCGATTCCCATCTCGCCCAGGACCACAAGGTCGGCTTCGCGCGAGACCGCCTCATAGCCAGCGGACACGCTTTCGAGAAATACGCTCTCGTCCATGGCCGGACTGTCAGTGAAGTCCGCGGTTGGACGATCGAGATCGAGCGCAAGGACGCGCAAGTCCGCGCCCGCCGTTTGCGCCAGTTGATTGATGGCAGCACCGCCCGTGGCGAAGTTCGCCACCATCTGCGCGGTCACTTCGGACGGATAGGCAGAGACGCCTTGCGCCGTCACCCCGTGATTACCGGCGAAGACGAGAATTTCGACTGTGCCGAGGCGGGGGGGATTGCGTCCCTGCCAACGAGCTAGCCAGGCCACCGCGTCTTCGAGACGACCGAGACTCCCTTGCGGCTTGGTCAACACCGCTTCGCGGCCGGCGACTTCGGCGGCGACATCCGCATGACCCGCGGGAAGATCGAGACAAGCGGCCCGCAGATCGGCAAGGGAGGCGAAGCGCGTCATTTCGGAGTAAAATGCCTCGAATTGGGAGTGGCTCGGAGATCAAGAATGACCAACGGCGTCTCGCCGAGCGGCCTTAGCATGGACCTGTTGACCGGCCTAGCGTTCTTGACGCGCCTTCCGGTTCACGCGCGTCCCACCAGCGGCGCCGATCTCGTCCGCGCGAGCTGGACATTTCCGGTTATCGGCGCCGGCGTCGGCGCGTTCGGTGCGCTGATCTACTGGCTTGCCCACGCATTCGGTCTTCAATCCTTCATCTGCGCCGTTCTCGCCGTTACCGCCACGCTTGTCCTCACCGGGGCGCTGCACGAGGACGGCCTCGCCGACACGGCGGATGGATTCGGCGCAAGTGCTAGCCGTGAGCGCAAGCTCGCCATCATGCATGACAGTCTGATCGGAACGTATGGCGCGGCGGCACTGATCCTTTCGTTGATGCTCCGCGTCGGCGCGATCGCGAGCCTGGCCGGCCCGACGCTCGCTGCGTCCGCGCTGATTGCCGCGCATTCAGGCGCTCGCGCCGCCATGCTGGTGTTCATGCGGAACGTACCGAGCGCGCGCGACGACGGTCTTTCGGCGGAAGCCGGCGTTCCGACCCAGAGCGGCTCTTTCGTCGCCGTGGCGATCGGCGCTGTCGTGCTGCTGCTGTGCCTCGGTCTCGGCGCCACGCTTCTCGCTTCGCTGCTGCTTGCGGGCTTGGGCGCCGGATTGGCAACGCTCAGCGTCAGGCAAATCGGCGGGCAGACTGGCGACGTTCTCGGCGCGTACGAGCAGGTCGCCGAAATCGCGATCCTGCTCGTCGCTGCCGCGTGGCTCTAAGCGCTACTTCGCCTTCACCGTCGAGGTGATGGACGAGATGACCTCAGACGCCATGTTGAATTCCTTGTTTCGGCTTCTGATGCCGTGACGCTTTTTGATCCAGCCGAAGTCGGTGTAAGCGACCCACACATCTCCCTTGGCGTCCTGATAGACGAGAAGGCGTACCGGCCAGTCGAGACCGGCGTCGGGGTCGGCGGTGATGAACAGCGTGCCGAGCGGTGGATTGCCGAACACGAGAAGCGTCGAGGGACGAAGGGTGATGCCGGCATCGGCGGCCAGCTTCGTCTGATCGATCTCCTCGAAGAACATGATGCCCTTGTCGGCAATGTCGTTCTTCATGCGTTCGATGGTCTCGGGCATGGAGTAGGCGCTTCTGAATTTGACGATGCCGTCATTGGCTTCGGAAAACGCGGTGACTCCGAACACGAGCAGGGCGGTGAAAATCAGGCGCTTGAACATGGAACCGTCTCCTTTTGGACGCCGATCTTGGCGGAAACCTCAAGTGATCCGAACATGGCGAAATCGGTGCGCGACCTGAAATGCCGCTTTGCTTCCAATTCGATGCCGCGGAGCTATGGATCGTTTGGCGCGGGGTTTCGGGCGACTGGAGACGCCCCTACGACCGGTGCGGGCCCGGTCCCGACCTCGCCTGGCGCGAGCCAAATTGAGGGTAACGGCGCGCAGCCTTGATGTGGCAGAGTGCGCGCCGTGACGGCCCACACAGAAAAAAACGCGGCCCGCGCCCTCGATCTGGCGCAAGACGGCCTTTCCCGTCCCGGCGCGCCGGGGGAGCTGCCCGGCCGGCTGCTCGTGGTCGATGCCGAGCGCCAAATTGCGACCTGGCTTGAAGCGGGCGAGGCGCTCGCCTCCTGGCCGGTCTCGACCGCGCTGGCCGGTATTGGCGGAGAAGCGGAGTCCTTCCGCACGCCGCCAGGCTGGCATCGCATTCACGCGCGCATCGGCGAAGATGCCGTTCCAGGCACCGTGTTCGTTTCGCGCGAACCGACCGGCGAGACCTGGGGCGGAGAAGAACGGGACGACGACATGATCTTGACGCGCATCCTGACGCTCGACGGCCTGGAAGATGGGGTGAACCGCGGTCAGGGCTGCGACTCCCTTTCGCGCTACATCTATCTCCACGGCACCAACCAGGAAGACCTGCTTGGCCGTGCCGTCTCGCATGGCTGCGTGCGTCTCGCCAATCGCGATATCGCCGCGTTGTTCGATCACGTCAAAGACGGGGATTTCGTATTCGTGGCGGCACCGGAGTCTCGGGTCATACCCGATCCCGGCGGCACGGGCCGCTTTCACTATGCGGGTCTTGGCGGCGCCGGAATGAGCGCGCTCGCCCAGTTTCAGGTCATGACCGGCGGCGTTGCCAGTGGAAGCGACCGGGCGTTCGATCACGGCGAGCGCAAGCATTTGCGCGCCCAGCTCGAACGTCTCGGCATCGCGGTCATGCCTCAAGATGGGAGCGGCCTGGGAGAGGATTGCGCCGCGCTCGTGGTTTCGACCGCGATCGAGGAAGAGGTGCCGGACTATGCGGCGGCGCGAGCCAACAACATTCCCATCATTCATCGCTCCGAGCTGCTCGCCCATTTCGTTGCGCGGCGACGCTCAATCGCAGTCACCGGCACGAGCGGCAAATCCACGGTCACGGCGATGGTGTTCACCATTCTCCAAGGGGCCGGGCGCGATCCCTCCGTCATCACCGGCGGCGATCTGCCCGAGCTTCAGGCCGAAGGCTTTCCCGGCAACGCCTTTGCCGGACGATCCGATCTGCTTGTGGTCGAGGCCGATGAGAGTGACGGATCACTCGTGCGCTATGCGCCTGCCATCGGCGTCATCTTGAACCTGCAGCGCGACCACAAGGAAATCGCCGACGTCGCCGTTATGTTCGCTACGTTGCGCGCGCGGGTGCGCGAGGCGCTGGTGGTGGGCGACAGCGAAAATCTCGATCCGTTCGCCGGCGGCGCACTTCGGTTCGGCCTTGGTCCGCGCGCCGACGTGCGCGGCGAGGATATCGCGCTCGAGCCGGGCTCGAGCCGATTTCGCGTTGCCAATGTCACCTTCGACCTGCCGGTGCCGGGTGCGCACAATATCTCAAACGCACTCGCAGCCATCGCCACCTGCCGCGTCCTGGATGTCCCGCTAGAGGAGATGGCAGGGCCGCTTGCGTCCTTCAAAGGGATCGGCAGGCGGTTTCAAACGGTGGGCACGGCGCGAGGCATCGAAGTGATCGACGACTTCGCCCACAATCCGGAGAAGATTGCCGCCGCGATCAAGACGGCAAAACTCCGCGCCAGCCGCGTGCTCGCCGTCTACCAGCCGCACGGCTACGGCCCGACCCGATTCTTGCGACCAGATTTCGTCGCCACCTTCGCGCGCGAACTTGGGCCGGACGATCGCCTGTGGATGCTCGAAGTGTTCTACGCCGGCGGTACCGCGACGCGCGATTTTTCCGCGGCCGATATCGCGGCCGAGATCGCAAGAAACGGCGCAAACGCAGAATTTGCGCCGTCACGGGAGCAGCTTGTGGAGCGCATCGCAAGCGAGGCCCGACCGGGTGATCTCGTCTTGGTCATGGGCGCGCGCGATCCGTCCCTCACCGCCCTTGCCCGCGCGATCCTCACCGCGCTTTCAACCTCGTAAGCGACCGCCGAGGCAGACCTGCGATGATTTCAGCGATCCCGCGTCGGGAAGGCGTGCACGATCGGGGCGAGGTCTCTGGCGTGATCCCAGGCGCCGCCCTTTGGGGTCAACCCCAGGCGCACGATGACAAGCTCGCGCGAGGGCACGACGGCGACGATTTGCTCGTCATAGCCAAGGAAATAGTAGGTGTCGTCCGGCATCGGCGGCTCGCCGTAATCCTTCGAGTCCGGCAGCTTGAGCCACACATGGGCGCCATAGTCGCCCTCCGGCGCATCCTTGGCCGGTGTTAGCGTGTAGTCGATCCACGCTTCAGGCAGAAGCCGTTCGTTGGCGAACACGCCGTCCTGCAGGTAAAGCAGACCGAGACGCGCAAAGTCGCGCGCCGAGGCATAAAGATACGACGAGCCTACGAGTGTCCCCGATGCGTCGGGGGCAATCTCGGCGCTTTTCATGCCGAGCGGGTCGAACAGGCGCTTGTGCGCGTAACGCAGATAATCCTCGTCGCTCGCGAAGGTCGCCCGCAGAACACGCGCGATGATGTTTGAGGTGCCACTCGAATAGGACCAATGCGTACCAGGCGGATGAACGAGCGGCTTGTCCGCGGCGAACTTCGCCATGTCGCCTCTGGCGAACAACATCACGGTGGCGTCGGCAAGGGGATCGTCGTAGCTTTCGTCAAAGGCGAGCCCGCTCGACATGTGTAACAGATCGTCGAGTGAAATGGCACGGCGCGGGTCGCCCTCATCGCGCCACTCCGGCATCAGCGCCCGGTCGGTCAGCCCGATTTTGCCATCCTTGACCCGAAGCCCGATGAGCGCATTCAGCGCGCTCTTGGTCATCGACCAGCCGATCAACGGCGTCGTTGCATCGAAGCCAGGCGCATAACGCTCGGCAACGAGGTGTCCGCGATAGGCCACCACCAGAGCCCAAGTATTGCGGGGGCGCACCGGATCGGGTTCGGCGAACGCGGCCTCGATTGCGGCGTCGAGCGCAGGTTTATCGACGCCTTCCGAAAGTGCGGCAGGATCTGCGCGCTCGCCCTCGGGCCAAAGGGCTTGTGGATCGGAAAGCGGCATCACGTCGAGAGCGGGAGTTTCGGCGCGTAAGTCCTGCTCGCTCCTGCCGTCGAGGAGCGTGCAGCCAAACCCGTCGCGATAGATCGCGGTTCGTGGAGCGAAACCATAGGCGGATGCGGTCACGCGCTTCTGTTCGCGCTCGATCGTTTCATTGAAGAAACGCAAGAGTTCATTGCCAGGAGCGCGAAGGTCCGTGGCTCTGACGTCATCCAGCGCGCGGCCCGAGACGAATACCCCATTGCACATGATCTCGGCGCTGAAGCCGGAGCCGACCCGGGCGATACGATAGGCGTGAACGCCCCCCGCCAGCAGACCGGCGACGACAAGGCCCGCGAGCCATAACCAAATTGAGCGCCTGCGCATGGGTTGGGGAGACTTCTTTCGTCACTCTGAGGGGGCGAACAGTCTGGAAAGAGGCGCTGCCGTCACGCCATGGGCCACGATGCTGAAGAGAACGGTCAGCGCCACGCAAGCCGTCAATTCTTCAGCCCCGGGAATCGAAAAGCCTTCGAGGACCAGAAGCGCGAACAAAATCGAGGCCAGTCCGCGCGGCCCAAACCAGCCGAGAAACAGTTTTTTGTATTTGCTTAGCGTCAAGCCGGTCAAGGACAGCCAGATCGGCACCATACGCACCAATGTGAGGAACAAGACCGCCAGCGTCACGGTCTTCCAACTGGCGTGTTGGAGTCCGATGGGCGCGAGCACGGCCCCGAAAATGAGAAAGGTTGCCAAAGTCAGCAATTGACCCTCGCCATCCATGAACTCGCGAATGAAAGCGGAAGGCGCCCGCAACGTGTTGCCGAAAACGAACCCGCCGACAAACGCAGCAATGAAGCCATTGCCGCCAATGAGGCGGGCGGCGAAATAGGCGATAAAAGCGACGCTGAGAAAATACAGCCCTTGCGCCACGATTGTCGCCGCATGTCGATCGATGGCAAAGTCGAGCAGTTTCGCTGCGCCATATCCGACCGCGATCCCGGTGAGCGGACCGAGAACGATCTGGAGCAAGGCGAACAGGAAAATATTGTCCGGGGCCTTCCCTCCTTCCAATCCGGTCGCTTCGCCGGCGAGAAGCGCAGCCAGAAGAATGATCGGAAACGCAAGGCCGTCATTCAGGCCGCTTTCGATATTGATGCTTTGACGGATGGGCTTGGGCACATTGGGACTGGTTACTACGCTCTGACTGAGCGCCGCGTCCGTGGGGGTCAGAATGGCGGCAACCAGCAAAGCAAAGGCCCAAGACTGGTCTGGCGAAACCCATCTGGCGACGAGCGTCCCGATGAGAACGGTCAGCGGCATTCCAATCAGCAGCATGCGCGCAGGGATGGTGATACTGCCGGCGGAAAGCGCCTGACGCTTTACCGCCGAGGCGTCGGAGAACAGGACAAGCACGAGTGTGGTCTCGGCGATGACATGGATGATCTCGTTGCCCAGCTCCATGGGGACAACGTCGAGACCAATTTTGCCAAGCACCAAGCCGAGCCCGGTAAAGATCATGGGCAAGGTTACGATGGACGGTTCGAGCCACCGCGACACAAGGGCATAAGCGGCGATTGCACCGAGGACAATCAAAAGAGCTTCAGTGGTCGGCACGGCGCGCCCGAAATCTCATCTCAGCGGATCGAACGGCGCAAGTATTACGCCGCGCCGCTTAAACTACCAGCGCCAATGTCGATGGTGGCGACCTTGAAAATTCTAAAGCGGCGGCGACGCCTCGGCTGAGACCCGGCGCTTCGATTCGTACAAAGCCTCATAGAAGACCCGCATGTCCTCCTCGGTGGTGCGATGATTGAAGATCGCGGCGCGGATTGTAGGCCTTCCGGCGAGCGTTGTGGACGAAGGCACGGCGACGCCCCTCTCCTGCAGATCAATCACTATCCTGTCGTTCAGATAGGGGTCGGCAGGGTCTTTTAGTCCGAAGCAAACGATGTTGAGTCCAACCGGGGCGTAAAGCTCGAACGACTCCGATTCCTCAATGAGTGAGCCAAGATAACGGGCAACTCGACAGCTCTTCTCGATGCAAGCACCGATCTTGCCGGCGCCGAACACTTGGAACGTGAACCACGTTTTTAAGGCTCGAAACGAGCGCGACAAATCCGGACCGAGGTCGCAGGGCCAAGTCTCACCGGCGGCCAACCCGGCCGACGCGCGCGACAAATAGGCGGTCGGGCTGACAAAGGCGCGTCGCTGCGCTTGGCCATCCCGGACCAGCAGAAATCCGGCGTCATAAGGGACGTGCGCCCATTTGTGGAAATCGAACGCGATCGATTGCGCCTGCTCGATGCCTGCGACCTTGTGCCGAAGCGCCGGCGCCAAAGCACACAACGCACCGAATGCGCCGTCCACGTGGAGCCACAGATCCTCGTCCCGGCAATAGGCACCGAGCGCGGTGAGATCGTCGAAGGCTCCGGTATTCACCGTTCCGGCAGTTGCGTTGATCATGAAGGGCTTGAGCCCCGCTTTCCGGTCAAGGCGAACCGCTTCGGCTAGAAGATCCAATCGCATCCGACCCGCCTCATCGACCGGAACGAGACGGAGATTATCGGAGCCTATTCCCGTCATCTCGCATGCGCGCGTGATTGACATATGCGCTTCCGCCGATGTGTAGGCGACCAGCTGTCCGAATTCGCGCAAACCCTTGCGCCGCACCTCCTCGCCGAGCGTCGCGTCGCGGGCGACGTGCAAGGCGACATGGTTCGCGGCTGAAGTCCCGGTAAGAAATACGCCCGAGGCGGTGTCGGGGAAGCCGAACAGCTCCGCCGCCCATTGCGCAATCTGGCGTTCGACGGCGACGCCGACATGATCGCGGCCGCCGCAGTTGATGTTCAAACCGGCCGCCAGCATGTCGGCGAGCATGCCGACCGGCGTCCCAGCTCCGTGCGCCCAGCCCATGAATAGCGGATGACCGTTTCCGGTCCCGTATGGACGAATGGCGTGCGCGAACTCGTCGAGCACATCGCTTAGGTCGCGGGCTTCGCGAGGAAGTGACGCCTTGAATTTCTGCCGGACTTGGTCCGGCATCGGCTGCCAGACTTTGTGCTCGCCCAGAGCACTTAGAAACCTAACCATCTCGTCCAACGCGCGATGACAGTCGGCGCTGAACTCTCCCCAATCTTCGGGATCGAGATCGGGCGTGGTGGTCCCTACCGGTGACTGTTGCGACGGCGATCTTGCATCCATGTTGCGGCTCTTAAAGGGTGAGCTCGTGATATGGGGGTTGACCACGCCCGTGCCACCCTCAACGGGGCACGCTCCCTGGCACACGCGCTCCGTGCGGCCCTGCCAAATTGGAGGCCGGTTGTGCCTTGAGAAGGCCTTGATATAAATTATGCCGCGCTCCGCCAAGCGAATTTGCATCCGGGCAACGACAGACCTCTTTACTGGAGAAAATAGGCTGCTTCGGTGACGTGTGTTGGCATTAGGGAGGGGGTCGTGTGTCTGGGTTGGCACACTCGGGGGCCGTAAGGCTACCGGAGTCGGGCAATCGTGTTCGGCTGGGGTTCGATTCCTCACCCCTCCGCCACAATTCGGCTCGTGCCTTCGTCGTGAGCTTCGAAAACGGCGGGCTGGTACCATGAGCATTCGAAGACTGGATTTCTCGTCGATCCTTGGACGCATCGCGTTGAACGCGAGACAGGCGGCGAATCCTAGTGCGGAAGGCTCAGGTGAAATCCCCGATCCTGTGACCTTGGTCAATCTTGCCGACAGCGCGCAGCTCTCGCTTGGTTGGCTGCTTTACGGACAAAGCGACCAGGATGCGGCCAAGACCGAGCCGAGCGGTTCGAAAACCAAACATCCGCCTCCGGTGAATCTCGTCTTGCAACAGCCGGCGATGGCCGCCTTGGCTGAGTTCTTAAGTGCACCCATTCTCACAAGGGCCGTGCACGATGTCATGGACGGCTGGAAACCCAGAGGTGGCGTTCGTCAAGACGCGGAAGAGCTCGCCGACTTGGCCGCCGCACGCGCCAGAGCCCAATATCTGATCCCGCGCGACTACATCAACGCAACCGGGATCATGATCCACACAGGCTGGGGCAACGCGCCGCTTTCGGCCAAGGCCCGCGCGCGCCTTCTGGAGTCGACCGGTTCGACCCCGACCGGGGCTGCGATCGCGGAGGGCCGGACCGCGATTTGCGATCGCATGCTGCGCGCCTTGACCAGCGCTGAGCGCGCGACAGTCACGACTTTGAACGCCGCGTCCGTTCTTCTGACCGCAGGCGCGCTCGCGGCGGGGAAGGACATCGTCGTCGCCGCAAGAGATTTGATCGAGATCAGCGAGGGCGTTCGGATTGGCGACATCATCGAGGCGTCGGGCGCGCGGATCGTGCCGGTCGGCGCGGCGAACTGTGTGAACATCGACGATTTCCGGCAGGCCATCACGGCCGACACCGCGATGATCCTGCGCACGCACGCCTCGAACGTGGCCACGACGGGATATGTCGAGCACGTGGACGATATTGAGCTTGCGAAGCTGGCGCACGAGCACGGCATGGTCTTTGTCGTCAATCTTGGCGGGGGCAGTCTCATCGATCTGACCGAGCGCGGCTTGCCTGAGTGCCCGACGATCTCGAAAGCGGTCAGCGACGGCGCCGATTTGGTCCTGGCCAGCGGCGACAAGATCATCGGCGGACCGCAGGCGGGGATCATCGTCGGAAAACGCAACTTGATCGACCGCATCGCGCGCCATCCCTTGGCGCGAACCTCCCGCCCGGGAAAATTGACGCTCGCCGCACTCGAAGGGACGCTTGCCGCGTACATCGCCGGTCACGCGTGGGACGAGATCCCGGCCTTGCGGCTACTGGGCTCCGACGTCGCGCCGATCCGCGAGCGCGCCTGTGCCCTGGCCGAGGAATTGCGCGCGCGCGGTTACGATGCGGTCGACGCCGAGGATCACACGCAATGCGGTGGCGCGGTGATGCCCGGCGTCGAGCTCCCCACCTGGACGGTGCGACTGGCGCACGCCAGGTTCTCGGACGAGGAGCTTTTTTCTCTGCTTCTTGCGCGGCAACTCGTGACCCGGAGAGACCGCGGCGCGGTCGTCATCGATCTCCGCAGCGTCCCGCCCGAGGACGATCCGCGTCTCTATCGCGCATTGGGGATCGCCGCTCATTAGCGGTACGGCTGTGCAGGGATTGGCTGCTAAGAACGGTCTGGCCCAAGCAGCGGAACATGCGACTGCTGGGGGCCGCTTGGTCAAAGCGACCCACAGATGTTCCCCTCAAAAGTTGGAACGGGAGTGTAGGTCCCTGGACGCAGCAGGCATTTTCTTTCGGTAGACCATCCGATAAAGGGAATCAATTGTTGCAATTATCGCTCTCAAGGCCCGTCGAACATCGGATATCGAAATGGCTGAGGCATCCTTTGGATGCGTCAGGCTATTTCTGACTTTGGTGGCTGCCTTCAGTTGGGGCGGTACGGCGTCGGCTTTTTTGAATGGAGATTGACCAAAAC
>Ga0315534_1000212_pt1 | contig 37463 bp, 32 predicted proteins | sample SalMarSW160240MG_FD_203094 | JGI IMG/M metagenome (GOLD analysis project Ga0315534, IMG submission 203094) | Salt marsh sediment microbial communities from the Plum Island Ecosystem LTER, Massachusetts, United States - Salt Marsh Sediment SW1602-40 ... | reverse complement strand
CCAAGCTCAGAGAGCGGGGGGCTACTCACGACCGACCTGGACAGTGAACGCTGGTAAACGCCGCTCATCCGCATACTCATTGAAGCTGGAGCCCAGCTCTACGCCGACTGTGGAATTGCCAAATTGTTCCAATTCCCTCGTGTCCCGTAGCCGATGTAGAGCACTTCCAGTTGTACACATCAAGAACGGAAGAGTGTTTACGGGCTCGTCCAAGCCCAATCGCAACGCCTTTTGCGATAGCTTTGCAACACAACGTTGGCGCAGCTGAGGCTCTTGCCGCTGTTCGTGGGAAAACCCGTAGAAGACTGGCCAAACGGGGTCCAATCGGCCCTTTTCGCGAAGCCAGATGGCCGACAATTACGTCTGGTCGTGGTCGCGCGAGCCCACCATTGTTGGATACTCTGTAGAATTGATCAATTTGATCAGCATTTTAAGACCGCATTTACCACGTGGGGGCACACTGGCTCGCAGGAGAGTTCTGCCGAGCAATTCGGTCCGGACAAAGGACAAATATGATGACCAGTCAGTGTGGATGTCACGAGAGTCACGCGAAGCTTGAAGGGTTGGTTGCGACTCTAAGAGTTATGCAGGCGAGCCTCGACGTACTCGGCGAGCAGATCGACCATATGTTGGTGGTTGCTCAAAAAGAACAGAACCGTGCAGCTCAAGTGGAAGAGCCTCATGCTGAGAGCGAGTTGAATTGTCTCGTTGACGAAGAGCTCCATGCGGAAGTCGGCGATCAGGTCGATACCGAAGTGGCTGCGTCGGAGACGGCTGGTGACGTTGAGCCTACGATTTCGGACAGCGATGCCGATTTGCCCGCGCCGATCATCGGCTTTTCGGTTCCCGACGCTCCAACATGCGAGATAGAGGTCGAGCCCGACATCGCGCCTGACGAGGCTGAAGGCGAGAAGGCCTGCATTGCTGCTGCATCGTCGGACACGACCGGCGAGACGGAGCTGGGCGATCAACTCGAAGCAGACGTGAGGATCGTTGAGCCGGTTTGTGCAGAAGTCGATGAGAGCGTTGAGGTGCATGAAGAGGCCGCCGCTGAACCCGCGCGAGACGTCGACCCGATCGCGAAGGCTATGGCTGCATCAGAAAAGATACGGATGATCCGTCCCGAGGGCGTCGCGGCGATGGAAACAGAAACAGAGACGAAGCTGGAGGCCGAGGCCCCTGTCGAGCAACAAGACAAACTCGAAGGCGCTGACGGCGAGAGCACTGAAGCGGAAGTCGAGCAAGACTCCATTGCTCAAGCAGCAGAAGACGCAAAGAATGTCGTCATACTGGCGTCAAGGCGCCGCCGGATCTACCGGAGACTCGCTGCTTCGGTCTTGGTAGCGCTGGTTGTGGCTGGCGCAGTTGTTGCGACACGAGTGGAAGCCTTGGACGGCTTGACGAGTCTCGCGCTCGCTAACGGGCTTCGCTGATAAAGGGCCGGGCTAGTCAGCTCGCATGCGCGGTGAGCATGAGAGGTGGCAAGTCCGGCTCGTGAGCTTTGGAGCCCGCTGGTCTTAGTCGGACGTTTCCTTGACGAAGGCACTCGCGCTCAATACGCCCGTCGCCCCATCCTTCGTCGGTGCATAATAATAGACATGTATCAGAAGCTCGTCCGTTTGGCCCGTCCATGAATGGGCACGAAGCGGACCTTGATCCCACGCCTCGTCGGGCTCGCGCCCCACCAACTCGACCATCTCTTTGAGGACCGTTTCTTTGGGGTCCTTTGCCGGGATAATGAGCGAGCAGGCAAAGTTTGTAGCGCTGGCGAATTCTGGAACTTCTTTCTTGAACTGATCGTCGGGCTTCGAGCGCGTTGTTGCCAGAACGAATTCCGCGCCAAAGTCTTCGTAGGTCCAGGCCCGCAGCTCTTCGGCCGGGACTTGGGGCTGATACTTTTCGAGTTTCTTGCCCTTGAGTTCGGTGAAGCTGCCGGCGTCCGCCGCCTTTGCAATTGCCTTTATCTCAGGCACTAGGTTCAGGCAGAACAGATCAAACATTTTCACCGTTCGCTCAGCCCCAGGATTGCTGGGCAGCTCTTGCCCCGCGGCCGGCACCGACAAAGCCAGCGCCACAATCGCAAAGATGGAAGAACGTATCACCTGCATGCTGATGCCTGCTCCTTGGGTGCGTGCTGAATTAACGATCTATTTACCGCACGCAACGCTCATTACCAAACCACCGCGGCGCCGCCAAGGCGATTGGGCGAGACCAACCCCTTTATGAACATCAGCGCGCCGCCATAGGCTTTGCCGGCTTTCTCGGCGGAGCCTTTGGAGGCGTGGCTTTCCATTTCGATAGATCATCGACCCAGCTGCCAGCTGCGATCATCTGGGCCTGCTCTCGGCATGTCGGCACTTGATATGAAACCCGCGTCCAGACCTCTGAATTGCCAAACAGTGGCAGCAAGACGTAGCCCGTGACCTTAACTTTGGTCGCGCTCAACACGTTCGCATACCCGCTGAAGCTCATCCCGAGATCTGGGACGTAGACGGTGCCATCGCCCCAAGTACCGTCTTGTTGTTTCTTGAACCCGGTGACCACGTCGAGACCGCAAACGAACCGCGACTTCAGCCTTGGATCGGAATTGCGAAAATCACGCAGGGGACCACCATCGGGTCCGCGCGGCTTCTTCAGCCAGACAACCTTTCCGCAACGCGCACTTCCGCAGCGGCCAATCTTGAGGATAACCTCTCCGTGCGAGTCCATCCATAGCCCGTCGAGGCGCTCGGCCGCTTCGGCGTTGGCAGCGCTATTCGCTGTGAAGACGAGAACGATGGCCGATCCCACAAGCCATTGTGCAAGACTTCGCATCTGTCTTGTTACCCCTCGCAATGACCACTTGCCCAATACGCAACGCTTAACAGATCAGACGTGTGGATACTAAGCATCGTCGCTATTCGACCTGGGATCGTTGGATTGTGCCGCGCTACTTGTGCCACTTTGGACACATGAATTGGGGCAATTACGCGATCAGGCTTGTTGCGTAGTCTCCAATCGCCAGAGACGATGTTAGACCGGGGCTCTCAATCCCGTACAGCGCGACAAGCCGGTGAATTCCATGTGTTTCCGGCCCGTGGATGGCGAAGTCGGCGACTGGTTCTCCCTTGGCGTAGATTTTAGGGCGCACGCCGACGTAGTCAGGCTGCAGGGTGTCGTCTGGTAATCCTGGCCAATACCGGCGGATTTCGCGCACAAATTTTGCGCACCGTGCGCCATCGGGGTCTTCGAAGTCATAGCTCACGCAGTCCCGCCATTCGATGTCAGGACCGAATTTGGCGCGTCCAGTGGTGTCGAGCGTTAGGTGTACACCAAGCCACGCGCCGTCCGGCATCGGATAGATAAGGTGTTGAAACGGGGCGCGCTTTGAAAGCGAATAGTAGTGCCCTTTGGCAGGGTGCGTCTCTGGCACGCGGTAGTCCCGGTGATAGGTGATCAATTTGCCGAGTTCAGTTCCCCCGAACCCGGCAGCAAGGACCAGCTCCTTGGCCGTCAGCCGGCCAGCCTCACCACCGCTCTCCGTCTCGACAACGAAATTGCTGTTGTCGCAATTCGGTGCATTCAATCCGGTAACGTTCGTATTGAGTACAACTTGGCCACTGCGGGAAGCGATGTGCCCCTCCAAGGCGGTCATCAGGCCATGGCTGTCGACGACGCCGGTCGACGGAGACAGATAGGCGCCGACGCATTGAAGTTCGGGCTCAAGATCGCGGGCTTCGCGAGGCGACAAATGCTGTAGATCATTGACGCCATTGCGGGCCGCGTTGGCGGCAATCTGATCGAGTTTGGCGATCTCGGTATCGGACGTTGCGACAAGTAGCTTGCCGCAACGATTATGTGCGACGCCATTCTCGGCGCAGAACCGGTAGAGTTGCGACTTGCCCGAAACGCATAGCCGGGCGCGCAGGCTGCCGTGTTGGTAGTAGAGACCGGCGTGGATGACCTCCGAATTGCGCGCACTCGTTTCGGACCCGATCCGGTCGTTCCGCTCCAGAACCAGAACGTCGCGGCCCGTCTCTGCCAGGGCGCGCGCGATCGCGAGACCCACGACACCTGCGCCGACAACAACGGTTTCAACATCTGCTGTCACGTTGGCTCTCTTCGCAGCGCCCAGACAGTTTTGGTTCTTGCCACTTTTCCACAGCCCGGCGAGCGTCCCACTTGCGTGACGAACAAAATAGGAACATCTTGTACCCAATCATGCGATTCGCGTTCATCCATACTGCCGATTGGCAGATCGGCAAGCGGTTCGGTGCGTTTTCGCCAGACAAGGCGGCGGTGCTGCGCGAGGAGCGTCTGCGCGCGGTCGATCGATTGGCGGAAACTGCATCTATCGCTGAGGCCTCAGCAGTGTTGGTTGCTGGCGACGTTTTCGATTCCGAGACGGCGTCGGACAAGCTGGCCAGCACGCTTGTGGCGCGGCTTAAGGCGCACAACAAGGTCACCTGGCATCTTTTGCCCGGCAACCACGATCCGGCTCGGGATGGCGGTGTCTGGGAGGCGATCACAGCGAGCGGTCTGCCGGACAACGTGCGCGTGCACGTGGAACCCAGACGGGCCGAGCTGGCACCCGGCGTCGTTCTGCTGCCGGCCCCGCTTACCGCCAAGAGCACCAGCCGCGATCCAACCGGGTGGATGGACGGCGCCGATACGCCGGAGGGAACCGTACGCATAGGACTTGCGCACGGCTCGGTGCAAGGCTTCGGCAACGAAGGTGATGCCAACGTGCCGATCGATCCGGGCCGAGCAAAATCGGCTGGCCTCACCTACCTGGCGCTCGGCGATTGGCACGGCACCACACGCATCACCGACCGAGTCTGGTATTCGGGCACGCCGGAGCCCGACAGCTTTCCCGACAATGAGCCGGGTAACGCCCTGATCGTGCGCATCGACAGCGCCGAGGCGGTGCCGCAGGTGGAGCGCGTCGCGACGGCGCATTACACCTGGGCTCGGCGACGCATCAAGCTCGAAAAGGCCGATGCCCTTACTGCAATCGAAGGTGAGGTGGGCGCGCTGGGCAGCGCGGCAGCGCGCTGGTTGGTCGACCTGAAGCTCGACGGCCACGTTACATTGGCGGAATTTGCCGCCATCGAAGGCCGGCTCAAATCGCTCGGCACACAGCTCTTCGAGTTGCGTACCAATCTTGTAGGCCTAGAGGCACAGGCAGTTGGCTCTGATCTGGAAGTATTAGAGTCCGCAGTGCTCAGAGCCGTTGCAGAGCGCCTGCAGCGCACTGCAGAAGAAAGTGGTCCCGAGACCGCGGTAGGGCAGCGCGCCTTGCGCACGTTGTTTTCGCTGGCCAGACGCGCCGAGGCGGGAGGCGCGAATTGAAGATCCGCGCTATCCGCCTCAAGGAGGTCGGTCGCTTTCGCGACGCCATCGCGCTTGAAGGTCTGAGCGGCGAGCTCGACGTGCTTGCAGGCCCCAACGAACTCGGCAAATCGACCATCCTCAAGGCGGTCAAGCTGGCGCTGTTCGAAAAACACACCTCCAACAAGAAGGAAATCGAGGCCATACGCCCCTATTGGGGCGGCGCGCCGCTTATCGAAGTCGATCTGGAGATCGACGGAAAGACCTGGCGCGTTCGCAAACAGTACCTGTCAGGCCGCGCCGCGGAGCTAAGGGAGTTACCCTCGGGAACAATCGCGCGCGGTGCCGATGCGGAGACGGAGCTGGGCAAGCTCTTGGCGGGTACCAGCGGGGCGCAGCGTCTAGAGCTCTTGTGGGTGGATCAGGGCACTTCGCTTGTGGCTGTAGATCCATCGCAGACGGTCGGTAGCGCACTTGTTTCCGTGATCGAAGGCGAGGTTGAGAGCGTCGCCGACGGCGGAGTTGCTCGCGCCGTCCAGGCCCGTGTCAGCGAGGCACTTGCAGAGCTGGTCACGGGACACAGCATGCCGCGTCCGGCAGGTCGGTACAAGGAGGCACGCGAGGAGCTACAGTTATTGGAAGGCCGGCGCGCAGAAGCGCAAAGGCATTTTGAGGCTGCCGAGGCCCGGTTGGACCGGTTGCAACAGATTCGTAACGAGATGGCGGGCATTGCCGATGCGGAAGCTGCGGCGCGACGTTCTCTTGCCGCCGAGGCGGCTGCCACGGCATTCGAGCAAGCGAAAATCGCACGCGACAAGTGCCGGCAGGCGGAGGAGGCGGTTCCCGCGCAGGAGAAAACCGCTGGCGCGCTCAAGGCAACACTGGCTGAGCTGCAGAACAAGATCACCGATTTGGGCAAGCTGGAGGAACTGGAAAGCCGCGCGGCGCCGGAGTTGGCCGGGTGTGCGCGCAAAGTCGCCGACGCTCAGAAGCACGCAGAGGACGCGCGCAAGCGGGGCGACGAGATCAAGAGCGCACTGATCGCCACAGAAAAAGAGCGCAAGGCCCTGGAGCATGCAGCGCATTTTGCCAAGGTCACCAAGAGCCTGGAGATTGCGCGCGCGTCCCACGGTGAGTGCAAAAGACTCAATGCCGAACTCTCCGCCAATGGCACGGACGAGAATTTGATCAAGGCGGTGCGGCGTGAAGCGCACAGCGTTGCCACCATCTCGGCGCGGCTCTCGGCAGCGGCCCCCATCGTGACGATCGCGTACGCGAGGGACGGTGCGGGCAAAATAAAGGCTGGCGGCCAGCCACTTGAGGATGGCGAGACACTTAATCCGACAAGTCCGCTTACACTCGAGATCGATGGCATAGGCACGATCACTGTGGCTCCTGGCCAGAGTGAGGGGGTCGCCGACGATGCGGTTGATCTTGCCGCGCATGAAAAGCAGCTCGCGGCGCTATTGCAGCGGGCCGGTGCGTCGTCGGTCGAGGAGGCCGAATCGCGTGCCGCCGAGCGGCGTGAGGTTGAGGCCAAGCTCGCAGAGGCAGATCGAGACCTGAAAAGGGCCGCGCCTGACGGTATCGAGCGTCTGGAGCGAACGCACGCGCAGCTTGCCGAGGCGGCGTCAAAGGGAGATGCGCCCACCCGCACGCGGGAGGAGCTGGAGGCCGCCGGGCACGAACTGCAGGGACGCCTCGATGATGCAGAGGCGCAATTGAGTGAAACCGCCAAAGCGTATGCGCAGGCGCGCGAAACCCTCGTTCAGATGCAGACTCGTGCCGAGCAACGGCGCGAGCGGATCGAGGCGCTCGCCGCAAACCTTGGCGACGCTGCTGCGCGCAACTCTGCGCAGGAGAAGCAAGGCGCCGCAGTTGCCGAGGCCGAGGCCACGCTCAACCGAGCCGTGCGCGAACTCGCCGCTTGGCGGGAGACGGCACTGGACCCAGAACCGTTTGCAGCGTTGGAGATGGCGGCAAAGCGTGCGGAAGTCGCGCGCGCGGAGTCAGAGCGTAGGCTCACGGAGCTACGCCGTGCGGAAGCAGGTTTCGAGGGTGAGCTGAAATCGGATCGCGCCGAGGACGTGGAGTCGCGACTTGCTGAGCTAGATGAAGCGTGTGTTCGAGCCGGTGCGCGAGTGGCGGACCTGGAGGAGGAGATCGCCGCGCTACAGCTATTGAGCCGCGAACTCGACGCTGCGGCAACCGCTACCCGCGAGCACTTCGCCAAGCCAGTGATCGAGCGGCTGGCACCCTACCTGGAGCTGGTGTTTCCCGCAGCCAAGGCGCGCTTCGGCGAGGGGCTGGCGCTCGAAAAGCTGGAGCGGTCCGGTGCCCTTGAGGATATTGGCAAGCTGAGCGAAGGCACGCAGGAGCAGCTTGCCGTGCTCGTGCGCCTAGGTTTCGGCCGTCTGTTAGCGGAGCGCGGCGCCCCCGTACCGCTTATCCTGGACGATGCGCTCGTCTATGCCGACGATCGCCGCATCGAGCAGATGTTTGAAGCGCTGAAGTTAGCGGCACGCAGTCACCAAGTGCTCGTGTTGACATGTCGCGAGCGTACCTTCGCAGCACTTGGCGGGCACCGCATTGCCATCGAATCCTGGTGTTGAACAGCCACCATCCCTCGGACCGAGCGTTCGGCCTTTGGGAGTCTCAATCCTGACGCGTCAAGACGCGCAGCTCTACACTTCAGCGGCGAACTCTGAGCCACCGTTGAAGGCAGGAATCTCAGGCTTTGGTGTGCCCGCGGTCGGATCTTCAGAACGCCGCGACTTGCCTTCGAAGAAAGCGCCTTGCTCGATTGCGAGCGCCTGATGGAAGATGTCACCCTCGACGTGGCTGGAGGACTGCAGCATGACCCGCTTGCCGCGAACCGAGCCCATCACGTGACCTCGTACGACGATCTCCTCCGCGATAATACCACCCGTGATGCGGGCCTTCTCGCCGATGACCACGTACGTTCCGTTGATGTCGCCCTGAACCTCGCCATCAACCTGAACTTCGCCTTTTGACACCAAGTTGCCGTTGATGATCAGGTCCGGCCCTATGACGGACGGAGCATTGCGCTCGGTTCCACGAGAAACGCCCATGGGGCGCGTTCCGCCACCCGCTGCTGTGGACGCCGAAGGAAGGCCTGTGCCCACCTTCATGTCTGTTTCGGACTTCTTAAAATTCGGCAGCATACGCTCAACCTCCACTCTAAGCCGATAGACCCAAAGTCGCTTTTATAGCTTGTTTCTTTTGATGTCGGCATCGGAACTCCCTCGAGCTGCCAAATGCCTCCCCCTTTTTGTTGGTCTAACACGTTTCTTTTGCGTGGTCACGGGTAGCAGAAAGGGCCGGCATGTTAGTCCCCACGATGCATTGTGCTGGCACCCGGTTGCGAGCCGAGGGACGTGATTTGGGCACAAGACTCTGGCGCCGATGCGGCTAGGCCTTCAGGGCCCTCACGGCGTCTAGGACCGCTTCAGCATGTCCCGGAACCCGCACTTTTCTCCAGATTCTGGCGATTTTGCCAGCCGGATCCACCAAGAAGGTCGAGCGCTCCACGCCCATGTATTTCCGTCCGTACATGGATTTTTCGACCCAGACGCCATAAGCAGTTGCGGCGGTCTTGGTCTCGTCAGCGAGAAGCCTTACGCCCAGATCATGCTTTTCTTTGAACTTGCGATGACTTTCGGGGGTGTCGGGTGATATGCCAAACATCTGGGCGCCGGCTTTGGTGAAGTCGTCCAGGAGGCAAGTGAAGCCCTTGGCCTCCGCCGTGCAACCCGAAGTGTCGTCCTTTGGGTAGAAGTAAATGACGACGGGCTGCCCTTTGAGTTTGGAAAGCTGCACGATTTCTCCAGTCTCGTCGTGAAGCTTGATATTCGGGGCTTTCCTGCCTTCTTCGACCATGTGCGAGATGCCTTTCTTTTGTCGCTTTTGGCCATGCACGTGCACAAACGCGCAATGATATTCGGCGACGACTGTGTCGGGTGACGATGGCGTGTGGCCAGTCGCCGATTAGCATAGGGGTGTTCGGTTTCGGGACAAAGTTCCCAGGCCGGCGACTATACTGGATCTCGCTGGACCGAAGAACTGAGGCCGCGTGGCTGGGCGAGGCATTCGGGAACGTCCGCGTGGAGTTCGGTGCTTGTCGAGACGGGGTCTCAAAGATTTCTGAGTGGGCGCAGGCTTGAACAGGAACGTGACACACGAGAGTGCACCGGGCACGACGACGCAGGGTCGGCGCCCAAAAGCGCAGGGAGGCCTTCGGTACGGCCTGTCGACAGCGGCAAATGTAGCCGACCGCATCCTCCATGTCCTCGGCCGGTCGGTCTTCATTTTGGCACCTGTTATGATGCTCGCGGTCCTCGTGATTGGGTTGGGTTATGTCCGGCTTCGACACGGGCCAATCTCACTTGAGTTCCTGGTGGCACCCATAGAGCGCGGTATCAATGCGGAACTAGGTGGCAATACCGCTGACATCGAAGATGCGGTCGTGAGCCTCACGGAAACCGGAGGCTTCGAGTTTCGCCTTCGCAATCTCAGCATCACGGAGCCGGATGGCGATGTTATCGCCTCCGCGCCGTTTGCCGCCGTCGAACTCAGTACGGCAGCGCTCTGGAGCGGACGCATTGTTCCGTCTCGAGTCGATCTCATTAAGCCCCGGCTATTCGTCTTCTATTCGGAGGATCAAGGTCTTTCGATGAGCTTTTCGCGCACGCCGAGGATCGAAGGAGACGACGCTGCCCCGGATGAAACTGCAAACGATGGAACCGGTGATTCATTGGTGGCCCCCACACCCGCGCCAGCAATCCGGCCTGGGCCGGTCCAGGAAGGGCCGTTGAAGCGGATCGATCTCGCACGCGTCGTGACGGAAATGTCCTCGCGGGCGCGCCAGCGGCTCGATGCAAGCTCCTATCTAAAGCAAGTTGGCCTGCGCGACGCGACGGTTGTGCTTGAGTACGGCGGCAGAACAACGGAGTGGCACGTCCCAGAAATTGCACTCGATCTCATGCATGCCAGCCAACGGAGTGTCATATCGGGCCGGGCAACGATCGCATCGGGGGCCAGCCCCTGGAAACTGACTTTCCAAACCGACGAGCAGGAAGGCAGCGGTACGCTCAATTTGAGGACAACCGTGAGCGGGCTTGTTCCAAGGCATCTGTCGCCTGCTGTGCCCGAGCTGAGTCTCCTGCAGGCTTTTGATATGCCTGTTGCTATCGACTCCACCATGCAGCTGTCGCGTCAGGGTGACATTCGTTCCGCCACTGTGGATCTGCAGATTGGCAAGGGGAGCTTGCGGTTACCGGCGCTGCCCGATACGCCACTGGAGATTGAGGACGGTCGTTTCAAGGCGAACTACGAAAGCGGCACGCAACGCGTGGTGCTATTGCCGTCGACGCTTAATTGGCGCGGCAGCCACGTCACGCTCGGCGGCAACATGGCATTCGAAGATGGGGCGCAGCCTGCCTGGCGCTATCAGCTGAAAGCCCTTGACGGTGAGTTTGCGGCAAAGGAACTGGGTGTTGGGAGTGTTCCGCTGGAGGCCTGGGAAGCGGAGGGAAGAATTCTACCGCACCGGGGCGAAATCGAACTGGCGGAATTCCATCTTAAGGCGGGAGGGGGATCGATCGACATGACGGGCGATCTTCTGGCGGGCGTCGAGCCGGCCAGCACCCGCCTCGAAGGTACGATAAGCCCAATGCCACTTGAGACGTTTAAGGCGATCTGGCCGAAGGCAATTGCGCCAGGCGCGCGCGAATGGATTGGCGAGCGCGTGCTGGGCGGCAAAATCGACGGTGGCACGTTTCGGTTCGTGAGCGGTGAGCACTTCGACCCGCGCGAGTCCGGTCAAGGCACAAGCGAACAAAGGCTCTCGATGGCGATGGAGGCGAGCAGCCTGAGTGTGAGCGTCATTGACGGTATGCCGCTGCTTGCTGCGCCACGCGTATTGATGAGGCTCGAGAACGAAGGCCTTGAAGTCTCCATTCCCGAAGCGTCGATCATACTTGGGGAGGGCCATGGCGTCTCCTTAAAGGCAGGCCGTTTCACGGCCGCTGACATCATGGGTGACCGGCCAATCGGAGAGATCGTATTTGGCACGGATGCCTCGCTAGGGGATGTCCTCGACGTCCTCGAACAATCGCCGCTGACCATCGTCAAAGAGGCTGGCGTGTCGCGTGAGAATTTGGAGGGAAAAGTCGATGGTGAATTCAAGGTAACGCTGCCGCTCGTTGACGACTTGGCCGTCAGCGAAATCAATGTTGCCGGGACTGCGCACATCACCGATGGCCGTGCAAAAGACTTTCTTGGTCCCTACAACATTCAAGGCGCCAGTATCACCTTCGACTTTACGGAGAAGGCTGTCGATGCCACCGGCGAGATGCTCATCAATGGTGTTTTGGCGAAAATCGGCTGGCAACGGATATTCGATGCGCCATACGATAGTCAGCCACCGCTGAGGCTTACAGCAACGCTCGACAACTCGGACCGCAATCATCTTGGCCTGGACATCAATCACATCGTTCAGGGCGAAGTTCCCATCGAGCTCACCATAACTCCCGGTCTCAAGGACCAGCCGGCGGTGCATCTGCGCGCAGATCTCACGAATGCCGAGCTCGTATTGCGCAACATGTCCTGGCGCAAACCGTCGGGTCGGTCGGCGACCTTGCAATGTGACATTTCCCAAGACGAAACCCACAAGACAGAACTTCAGAATTTCAAGGTTTCCGGCGATGACGTGGCCATCGAAGGGTGGGCCGCAATTGGTGAAGATAACCGGCTGCAGGAGTTCTACTTCCCGCACTTTTCGCTCAACGTCGTGACGCGCATGGAAGTCCAGGGCAAGCTTGGCAAAGACGACGTATGGAAGGTAAAGGCCCATGGTCCGGCGTTCGATGGGCGTGAGTTTTTTCGTTCGCTGTTTTCCCTGGGTCAGCTTGCCAAGGAGGGTCCAAAGCCACGAAAGCCGCGCGATGGTCTCGATCTTGAGGCGAAGATCGATACCGTGATCGGTTTTTCAGAAGTGACATTGCGCGGCGTCAATCTGCGGCTTTCCAAGCGAGGCGATGCGATTGAGAGCCTTGATGTGCGCGGAACACTCGATGGCGGGGAACCGCTTGTCGCGGTGCTGAGAAAAGAAAAGGGGAAGCCTCGAAAGCTCTTGGCTGACTCAACAGACGCCGGCCAAGCCTTCAAGCTCATTGGTTTCTATCCCAACGTAAAAGGTGGGCGCGTTCGTCTTGAAGTCAATCTCGATGGTAAGGGTGAGGCTGAGAAGACAGGGATCTTATGGGTTGAGGACTTCGCGATCCTCGGCGACCCAGTCGTATCCGAGGTCTTCAGCGGCGCTAATGACGGGCGCCCAGCCATCCAGAGCGGCGGAACGGGCCAAAGGCGCGTCGTGCGCGAGGTGTTCGAGTTCAACAAGATGCGCGTGCCGTTTTCGGTCGGTTATGGCCAGTTCGTGATGGAAGAGTCTTACCTGAGGGGGCCGGTACTTGGGGCATCGATCCGGGGCAAGGTCGACTACAAGATGCAGCGAGTGAACCTCGGTGGCACATATGTGCCTCTGCAGGGGCTCAATAGCGCTTTTTGCGATATTCCAATCGTCGGTCCGATCCTGACCGGGCCAAAGTGCGAAGGCATGCTGGGCATTACCTTCGCGATCCAGGGCGGGATGAACAATCCGCAAGTGATCGTCAATCCGTTCTCGCTTGTTGCGCCAGGGATTTTCCGCGACATCTTCCAAATGACGAATCCCAATCCGCGGGTTCGCCGCCGCGACGACGCTCCTGGCGCTCCGGCTGATCAACGAGTGCGTGCGTCGAGCACGGCGACGCGGGGGGAATCGACCACCGATACGCGCGCCATTACCGATACAATCGACGGCTGGTCGTCTGAAACCACCAACAAGTGAGAATGGGTGGGCGCGTGCGCCACGCTCACACAGGCTTCAGTAAGACGTGCTTCTTCTTGCCAAGCGATAGCTTGATCACGTCTCCGTCGATGAGGTCGGATGTCCTCACCTGTGCCTTTTCATCGGTGACGGCAGTGTCATTGACTTTCAGGCCGCCCCCCTTGATCTGACGGCGGGCTTCTCCGTTCGATTTCACCAATCCGGATTGCACAAATGCCGTCAATACGCCAATGCCCTCGTCAAGTTCAGACTTCGCGATCTCAAAAGTAGGCAGATTTTGTGAGAGCGCACCTTGTTCGAAGGTCTTACGGGCAGCGTCCGCGGCAGCTTCAGCATTGTTGCGTCCGTGAAGGAGAGCGGTTGCCTCGGTGGCGAGAACCTTTTTCGCTTCATTGATTTCGGCCCCACCAAGTGCCGCCAAGCGCGCAATTTCATCAAGCGGAAGCGTCGTGAAGAGCTTCAGGAAGCGCTCAACGTCGGCGTCCTCGGTGTTGCGCCAATATTGCCAGTAATCATAGGCAGATAATTGCGCTTCGTTGAGCCAGATGGCGCCTGAGGCAGTCTTGCCCATCTTCGCGCCGGACGCTGTCGTGAGTAGCGGGCAGGTCAATGCATAGAGCTGCGGTGTTCCCATCCGCCGGCCGAGGTCGATGCCATTGACGATGTTGCCCCATTGGTCTGAGCCGCCCATTTGCAGATTGCAGCCATATCGGCGTGCGAGCTCGACAAAGTCGTAGGCCTGCAGCAGCATGTAATTGAACTCGATGAACGACAGCTCCTGCTCGCGCTCTAGGCGCAGTTTGGCCGAATCCATCGTCAACATGCGGTTGACCGAGAAGTGGCGGCCCACGTCGCGCAAAAATTCGATGTAGTTGAGCGGGACGAGCCATTCTGCATTGTCGACTGTGCGCGCGTCCGTGTTGGCGTCGCCGAATGAGAGGAATTTGGCGAAGGCCTGGGCCATGCCGTTCTTGTTGGCCTCGATCTGTTCAAGCGAGAGTATCTTGCGCATCTCGTCCTTGCCCGAAGGGTCGCCGACGCGTGTCGTGGCGCCACCCATCAGCACAATTGGCTTGCCGCCGGTCTTCTGCAGCCAGTGCAGCATCATGATGGAAATCAGGCTGCCGACGTGGAGCGATGGGGCGGTGCAATCGTAGCCGACGTACCCCACGAGCTCGCCTTTGGCAGCAAGCGCATCGACGCCTTCCTCGTCCGAGCACTGGTGGATGAACCCGCGCTCGGTGAGGATCTGCAAGAAGTCTGATTTGTGCTTCGACATGGTTCCGTTTTGACTGGCTGGCCGATGCCACCAACGTCTATGTTGGCGGGGAACATGCACAGGAAGGGCCCCATGGGCAAGTTGATGCGCGCGCTCGGTCTGATGAGCGGCACCTCGATGGACGGGATCGACATTGCTCTGATCGAGACCGATGGTGATCGGCAAGTGCGGCATGGAGCCGCCGCGACGTACCCTTATCCATCGGAACTCACAGAAAAGCTGCGTGAAGTCCTGGGCAGCGTGGGAACGCTCCAGGATCGCACGGGCCGGCCGGGAGGGCTGGCGGAATTGGAGCGATCGCTGACTGACCTCAACGCATCGGCGGTCGAACGCTTTCTCGACGTAAATGACATTGACCGCCGTTCTGTCGATCTGATCGGTTTCCACGGCCAGACCATCTGGCACGACCCAGCCCGGCACATGACGGTGCAACTCGGAGATGGTGAGCTTCTCGCGCGGCACACGGGTCTCAATGTCGTCTTCGACTTGCGTGCCGCCGATGTCTCTGCGGGAGGGCAGGGTGCGCCTCTCGTCCCCGCTTACCATCGCGCGCTGGCGATCGGCCTGGACAATCTGCCGGTGGTATTTGTCAACATCGGGGGCGTTGCGAATCTAACTTGGATCGGGGCGGGAGGGCGCATGGTTGCCTTCGACACGGGCCCCGGCAATGCGTTGCTAGATGATTGGATTTTGGCCCGCAAGGGGGCCTCGCAAGACACCGACGGGGCTATTTCAGCTCGTGGGCGGGTTGATGGAGGTGCATTGCGGGATTTCTTGACGAACAGTTATTTCGCATCGCCACCGCCGAAATCGCTCGATCGGAATACGTTTTCTGCAAAGCCGCTTGAGGATCTATCGCTGGAGGACGGCGCCGCAACGCTTTGCGCCTTTGCCGCCGCGAGCATCGCACGCGCACGTGAACACATGCCCGAGGAGCCGAACATGTGGATCGTCTGTGGTGGCGGACGCAGGAACAAGACCCTAATGGCTATGCTTGCCGCGTTTGTCGAGAACGCGGTTGTGCCGGCCGAAGCCCTTGGTCTCCACGGTGACTTCATCGAAGCGGAAGCGTGGGCCTATCTCGCGGTGCGCTCGGTGTTGGGTCTGCCCATCACTTTTCCGGAGACGACCGGCGTTTCTGCGCCGATGCAAGGCGGGGTCCTTGTCAACGCGCCACACTGAGCCAAGTGCTACTCAAGTAGCTCGCGCAATGTGCGCTCTAGTCCTTTTGTGACACGGGCCATCTTGCCATAGGCGAGCTTATCTGGCGTGTCGTTTGGCGTATGGTAGTACGGATAGCGAAAGAAGGACGTATCGGTGATCATGATCGCCGGGTAGCCAAACTCCGCAAACGACCAGTGATCCGACCACCCGATGCCTTCAATGAAGTCCGGCGCGGTCCCGCCGATCGTTGGGAACTTCGTCGTCTGTCGAAATGCCCCGACAACCTCGTGAAGGAATGACCGCCCGCCAGGCAGCGCCACGAAGGCGATGAAATCAGCTGTCGTGGGGAAGAAGAGCCCAAACGGAGCCGGGTACTTTTGGCTATTGGGTTCATCGGAGTATGCACCCAGCATTTCGAGCGACATCATACCGGCAACATTCTCGCCCCGCTGCTTGAGGTCTCGCGCATAGCGCCAGCTGCCCATGACAGGTGAGCGGTAGTAGGGCGACTCTTCATTGACGAAGAGTACCAGCCTCAAGGTTTTGTCCTTTGGCGCGAAGTCTTTGAGAAGGCGCGCAAGCTCCATAGTCACTGCAACGCCACTCGCGTTGTCGTCGGCACCCGGGGCGGTCCCATCGGAGTCATAGTGCGCGCCGGCGACGATACTTGCGGTCGAAGGAGTCCCAGCAGGCGGCGGAATGATCACCTCAATGTTGTGGACAGCTTTTCCGTCGACCTCAAACTCCTGTCGTCGCGGTGTATAGCCGAGGTCGCGAAGCTCCGACTCGATATAGGTGGCCGCTTCTTCCAAAGCCGCATAGTGGGCAATGTTGTGCGGCTTGCTGGCGATTGCGGTGACGTGCTGCTTGAGCCGCTTTGCTAGATCTTGTTCAGCGCTCGACAGTGGCGGCAGTGGTCCGGTGTAGCTTTGTCCGGGAAGCTGCAGGGCATACCAGAGGAGTGCGGCTACGGCCACGATTGCAATAAAAAGTATGCCCGCGCACCACAGTGCTATGATCTTGACCACGCTAGAGGTCCCTCTGAGCGACCGGAGCGTGCATCAGCTCCCCTGCTCTTCTTGTTGTCGCTCAGCGTCGCGCTGGCGTTGACGCTCGCGCTCTTGCTCGTTTTCGCGCTCCTTCTCCTTGGCGCGATCCTCTTCGGCCTGTGCCATGCGCTCGTCGAGGTATGTGCTGACGGCCTCTTTCAATTCGTCGATCTTGTTTTCGAAGAAGTGGTTGGCGCCCGGCACCACCTGATGCGTGATCTTGATGCCACGCTGGGTCTTGAGCCGCTGAGAGAGTTCGGCGACCGAGTTCGTCGGTACGACCCGGTCCTTGTCCCCATTGATCATGAGACCAGAGGACGGACACGGTGCAAGGAACGAAAAGTCATAGAGGTTGGAGGGCGGCGCCACGCAGATGAAGCCTTCGACCTCCGGACGGCGCATGAGCAGCTGCATGGCGATCCAGGTCCCAAATGAGACACCTGCAATCCAGCAGCTCTTGCTGTCCGGTTTGACGATCTGCAGCCAATCAAGTGCTGAGGCCGCATCCGACAGTTCGCCGGGACCGCCGTCCCAGACGCCCTGGCTGCGGCCGACACCGCGGAAATTGAATCTCAGCACCGAGAAACCGCGTTCAACAAAGGTGTGGTAGAGCGTGTAGACCACCTGATTATTCATCGTCCCGCCAAATTGGGGGTGCGGGTGGAGGATCAGCGCGATGGGGCTGTCGGTGGCGGCCTCATGGTGGTAGCGGGCCTCGATGCGGCCTGCAGGCCCATTGATTATTAGCTCGGGCATCCTGTCTCTCGGGTCTTTGTTGGGGGTTATCGGCTTACGGAGAAAGGCTCCGGCCGCGCTCTCGAACCTGTGATCCCGAAACCTTGACTTCAGGGCTCGGAATTTTCATATTCCGCATAGAACTTAGAATTATTCGAAAGAACGGTGTGGGCCTCGGAGTGCATGCCGTTCCTAGCGGTTGCGCTTCTTAGCACAATGCCGGGTGGCAAATGCAAGAGGCACAGGCTGGCTGGGGAATTGGCGGCTGCTGGAGCGGGCGTAAAGTGGAACTGAATACCAAAGGTAGATATGCCGTCATGGCGATGGCCGACCTTGCCAAATTCGGGCACGGCGAGGCTGTGCCACTGTCCGCAATCGCAGAGCGCCAGAACCTGTCTCTGGCTTACCTGGAGCAGATCTTCATGCATCTGCGGCGGGCCGGGCTTGTTGAAAGTGCGCGCGGTCGCGGTGGCGGCTACACGCTGAGCCGGGCAGCGGGGCTCATCCGTATCGCCGAGATCATGGGGGCAGTGCAGGAAGAAACGCGCATGACGCGCTGTCTTGACAGCGACGTGGGGTGCCTCGGCGAGCAGCGTTGCCTGACTCATGGTCTCTGGCACGCGCTTGGAACGCATATCAGTGCGTTTCTCCGGAATGTCACGCTGCAGGAGGTGGTGGATGGCATCCCTCCAGCAAAGTTGGCAAAGGAGCCAACGACGAGCGAACAGATGGCCGCCGAATGACGAGTGAACGCACATACCTTGACCACAACGCGTCGATGCCGCTGCGCCAAGAAGCGCGCGCAGCCATGGCCGACGCGCTTGATGTGATGGGCAATCCCTCATCGGTTCATGGGGAAGGACGACGCGTGCGCGGTCTCGTTGAGGCGGCGCGCGAGCAGGTTGCACACCTCGTCAATGCAAAGCCGAGTGAAGTTGTTTTCACCAGTGGTGCCACGGAAGCCAACAATTGGGTTCTGGCTGCCGGGTGGCAGGTTATTGCCGTTGCGGAGATTGAGCACGATTCGGTGCTTGGGCCAGCGCGCGCGTCTGGCGCCGATCTGATCGCGCTGCCGGTTTCAAAAGACGGCGTGGCGGGGATCAATGCGATTGCCGACACGCTTGCTCCGAGACCCGGCATGTTGCTGACGCTGATGGTGGCAAACAACGAGACCGGTGTGGTTCAGCCCGTGGCCGAAGCTGCGGCGCTGGCCCGAGAGCACGGTGTTCTGGTGCACACTGACGCTGTGCAGGGGTCAGGGCGCATCCCGGTCGACTTCGCGGCGCTGGGCGTCGATGCAATGTCCCTTTCGGCGCACAAGATGGGTGGTCCGCGAGGCGTGGGTGCGCTCGTCATTCGCGATGGCGTCACGCTGCCGGCCTTGATCAAAGGGGGCGGTCAAGAACGCCGCCGCCGTGGCGGGACCGAGAACGTTTCCGGCATTGCCGGATTTGGTGCCGCCGCTGAGGCGGCGACGAGCGATCACGCTGCTGCGGAACGCATGGCGGCGCTGCGCATGAAGCTGGAATCCGGCGTTCTGCGCGCGACGCCAAATGCGGTCATTGTTGGCAAGGATGTTGACCGTATCGCCAATACCTCGTGCATCGTCGTTCCGGGCAAGTCTGCCGAAACGTTGGTGATCAAGCTCGACCTCCAAGGCATTGCCGTCAGTGCGGGTGCGGCGTGCTCTTCGGGCAAGGTCGGATCAAGCCATGTTCTCGAAGCCATGAATTTCGCGCCCGAATTGGCGCGCGCGGCCATCCGCGTGAGCCTGGGACCGCAGACACAAGATAAGGATATCGCCGCTTTCCTGGCGGCTTGGGAAAAGGTTGCAGGCGACGCGGTTCTTGCCGCGTGAGCTTAGTGAAACGTGAAAGGGTGATTGATGCCAGCAGTTGATGAGACGATCGAACAAGTCAAAAAGATCGACGTCGACCAGTATAAGTATGGCTTTAAGACCGACATCGAGACCGTCATGGCGCCGAAGGGCCTTGACGAGGGCACCGTGCACTTCATCTCGGAAAAGAAGGGCGAGCCGGCTTGGATGCTGGAGTGGCGGCTTGAGGCATTTCGCCGTTGGCAGAGCATGACCGAGCCGACGTGGGCCAAGGTGACCTACCCGAAAATCGACTTTCAGGATCTCTACTACTATGCCGCTCCCAAATCGACTGAAGGCCCAAAGAGCCTGGACGAGGTCGATCCGGAATTGCTTGCGACGTATGCGAAGCTTGGCATTCCTCTGAAGGAGCAGGAAGTCTTGGCGGGTGTGCAGGGCGCGCGCGTCGCAGTCGACGCCGTCTTCGATTCTGTATCCGTCGTCACGACGTTCAAGGATGAGCTTGCCAAGGCGGGCGTCATTTTCTGTTCGATCTCCGAGGCCATCCGCGAGCACCCCGAACTCGTGAAGAAGTACTTGGGCTCGGTCGTGCCGCAAGGCGACAACTTCTACGCGGCGCTCAACTCGGCGGTGTTCTCCGACGGCTCATTCGTCTACGTGCCGGAAGGGGTGCGCTGCCCCATGGAGCTATCGACCTACTTCCGCATTAATGCGGAGAAGACCGGCCAGTTCGAGCGCACGCTCATCATCGCCGACAAGGGTTCTTTCGTCTCCTACCTTGAGGGATGCACGGCACCGATGCGCGACGAGAACCAGTTGCATGCCGCCGTCGTTGAGCTGATCGCGCTGGACGATGCCGAGATCAAATACTCGACGGTGCAGAATTGGTACCCCGGCGACAAGTACGGCAAGGGCGGTGTTTACAACTTCGTGACGAAGCGTGGCGACTGCCGCGGCCATAACTCCAAGATCAGTTGGACACAGGTCGAGACGGGTTCCGCCATCACGTGGAAGTACCCGAGCTGCATCCTGCGCGGCGATAACTCTCGCGGTGAGTTCTATTCGATCGCCGTCTCAAACGGCTACCAGCAGGTCGACAGTGGCACGAAGATGATCCATCTCGGTAAGAATTCCTCCAGCCGGATCATCTCAAAGGGGATCGCTGCGGGGTTCTCTGAGAACACCTATCGCGGTCTCGTTTCCGCGCACCGCAAGGCGACAGGCGCGCGCAATTTCACTAACTGCGACTCCTTGCTGATCGGTGACAAGTGCGGTGCGCACACCGTTCCTTACATCGAGGCAAAGAACGCAAGCGCCCACTTCGAACACGAGGCGACCACCTCGAAGATCTCCGACGACACACTGTTCTATTGTCGTCAGCGTGGATTGAGCGAAGAGGAGGCGGTGGCGCTCGTCGTCAATGGGTTCGTGCGCGATGTTTTGCAGAAGCTGCCCATGGAGTTCATGGCCGAGACACAAAAGCTGATCGGCATCTCTCTGGAAGGAAGCGTTGGTTGATGCATACGCAGCAGGACTATTGGTTCCGGCCAAAGCGGTATGGCTACGGTGCCGAACCAAGCAGTTGGAAAGGGTGGTTAGCGACACTTGCCTACCTCGCAGTCGTCGCGGCGATCACCTGGCCGCTCATGGTGGAACCGGCTCTCGCTGGGGTCACACTGCCAATCAGCGAAGTCGTGAAATGGTCCGTGCTCATGATCGCCGTGACGCTGGCCTTCGTTTGGCTGTGCTGGATCAAAACGGACGGAGAATGGCGCTGGCGCTGGGGCCAGCGCGACTGAGATGCATTTGCGGCCATGCCGCATGAAGAACGCAACCGGAGTTGAGAATGCTCGAAATTAAAGACCTGCACGTAAAGATCGAAGACGAGGACCGCGAGATCCTCAAAGGGCTGACGCTGAGCATCCCCAAGGGGGAGGTGCATGCGATCATGGGCCCCAATGGTTCTGGTAAGTCGACGCTCGCCTACGTCCTTGCTGGCCGCGATGGTTACGAGGTCACGAAGGGCGACATCGTTTGGGATGGCGAAAGCGTGCTTGAGATGGACCCGGAGGAGCGCGCGGCAAAAGGTGTGTTTCTCGCCTTCCAGTACCCCATGGAAATCCCCGGCGTCGCGAGTCTGACCTTCTTGCGCACCGCGGCCAATGCCGTGCGCAAGGCACGCGGAGAGGACGAGCTTTCTACGCCCGAGTTCATGAAGCTCGTCAAAGAGAAGGCCCAGAAGCTCAGCATCGAGATGGACATGTTGAAGCGGCCCGTGAACGTCGGCTTCTCGGGCGGCGAAAAAAAACGCTCGGAGATTCTGCAGATGGAGGTCTTGGAGCCGACACTGTGTGTACTGGACGAGACCGACTCGGGCCTCGATATCGACGCCCTGCGCATTGTCGCCGACGGCGTCAACGGGATGCGTTCCGATGATCGCGCCATGCTGGTCATCACACACTATCAGCGGCTGTTGAATTACATCGTGCCTGATCGCGTTCACGTGCTGGTGGACGGCAAAATCCAGCGCTCGGGCGATGCCTCGCTCGCTGAGGAGCTCGAGAAATCCGGCTACGCCGACTATCAGGGGAAGGCCGCATGATCGTGATGGGCAAGTTGGGCATAGCGATGGACAGTGTTGGGCTGGGCACGGCGAATGAGCCGGCTCGCCTCCAAAGAACTGAGCGCTCGGGAGGCGCGAAATGAACGTAGCGGTTTTGAAGACAAAGGCAGAGCAGGCCTTGACGGAAACTTTCGGCGGCGTCGCCACCAGGCTGCCTGGCCGGCCGGCTGTTGCTGCCGCACGCAAGGACGCGATCGGCCGCTTCGGCACGCTCGGGCTGCCGCACCGGCGAATTGAGGCCTGGAAGTACACCGATCTGCGCAACGCGATGAAAGTAGCGCTGGCTCCGGTTTCGGGCGAAGCCCCATCCCTAACTGCTGCCGATCTTGGGGAGGCGCTGGGATCGCTCGCCACGTTCGATGCGACACGCGTCGTGTTCGTCGACGGCGTCTATGCTCCCGAGCTTTCGAGTGCTGATGGGATCGATGGGCTCGCCATCAGTTCATTGGCTGCGGCGCTCGACGACGAGCGCGATACCCATGTGGCGGATCTCTTGCGGCTCGAAGATGCCGATGACGATGCCGTTCTCGCACTCAACACAGCGTATGTGACGGATGGCGCGGTTTTGGCCGTTGCAGGCGGCACGAAGCTCGCAAAGCCGTTGATGCTGGTGTTCGTGCGCGCTTCGAATGCGCCGCACCTCGTGACGACACGCAACGTGGTGAGCATCGGCGACGGGGCTGAAGTCAGCCTGATAGAGGCGTATGTAGCGTTGCCAGGCGCGGCGCTAGAGGCCCAGCACAACGCGGCGAGCGAGACTGGCGTTGGCGAAGGCGCGAAGGTTACCCACGTGAAGTGCACCTTGGATAGCGGCAAGGCCACGCACTTGGCCAATTGGCTGGTCGACGTCGGCGCAGAGGCCGACTATCGCGGCTTCCAGTTCACCGCCAATGTCGGGCTTGTGCGCAACCAGCTTGCTGTCACATTCAAGGGAGAGGGTGCAAAGATCGATGTTTCCGGTGTGTTCCTGGCGCGCGGCAGACAACACGTCGACACGACTCTCGTTGTTGATCATGCCGTGCCGGGTTGCGTTAGCCGCGAGCTGTTCAAGGGTGTGCTTGAGGATGAAGGTCGCGGCGTCTTCCAGGGCAAGGTGATTGTGCGCCCTGATGCTCAGAAGACGGACGGCAAGCAGATGGCACAAGTCTTAATGCTATCGCCGAACGCGGAATTTGATTCCAAGCCGGAACTTGAGATCTACGCCGACGATGTCGTGTGTGGCCATGGCTCGACCAGCGTGGATATCGATGAGGATTTGCTATTTTATTGCCGTTCGCGCGGGATACCCGAGGCTGAGGCGCGCTCTCTGATGATCGAATCGTTTATTGGGGAAGCGCTTGAGAAGGTCGAGGACGAAAGTCTGCGCAACGCCCTGACGGTGGAAACGCGGCACTGGCTTGAGGCCGCTGCAAAGGGGACGTGATGGCGAGCGAAGCCGGTAATGCTGGGGCGAGGCCCGAAGAGGCGCTGTTGACCGCGCAGCCTGGGGAAGGTGTGGGCGACGCTTATGACGTGGAGAGCATTCGTGCCGAATTCCCGATCCTTTATCGTGAAGTATATGGCAAGCCGCTCGTTTATCTAGACAACGCCGCGACCGCGCAAAAGCCACGGCCCGTTCTTGAGGCGATGGACCACATCTATCGCTTCGAGTACGCGAACGTTCACCGCGGGCTTCATTACCTGTCGAATGTGGCGACCACAAAGTACGAAGACGCGCGAGAAATTACCCGGCGTTTTCTCAATGCCGGTACGGCCGACGAAATTATCTTCACGCGCAACGCGACCGCGGCGATCAATCTGGTTGCCGAGGCTTTTGCTGGCCCGCGGATTGGCGAGGACGATGAGATCGTGCTCACGATCATGGAGCACCATTCCAACATCGTGCCCTGGCACTTTCTACGCGAACGCAACGGCGCCGTGCTCAAGTGGGTACCGATTTCTGACAGTGGCGAATTTCTCCTCGACGAATTTGAGAGGCTGCTCACACCGAGAACGAAGATTGTCGCCATCACGCAGATGTCGAATGTTACGGGTTCCCTCGTCCCCGTGCGCGAGGTCATCCAGATGGCGCACGCTCGTGGCATTCCTGTGCTCGTCGACGGAAGTCAGTCAGCGGTCCATATGCGCGTAGATGTCCGCGAACTCGATGCGGACTTTTTTGTCTTCACCGGTCACAAGACGTACGGGCCGACCGGGGTCGGAGTGCTTTACGCAAAGCGTGCGCATCTTGACGCCATGCGGCCCTACCAGGGTGGTGGGCAGATGATCGAGTCCGTAGCGGTTGATCGCATCACATACGGCAAGCCGCCAGAGAAGTTTGAAGCGGGCACGCCGCCAATCGTTGAGGCGATTGGGCTGGGGAGTGCGCTCAATTACATGATGCAGGTCGGTCGCGATCAGATTGCGCGCCATGAAGCAGAGCTGCGCACCTATGCACATGCGCGCCTTGGCGAGCTGCCTTGGCTGAAAATCTATGGGACCGCACCTGGAAAGGGCGCGATTATATCATTTACGATGGACGGGCTACATCCGCACGACATTTCAACCATTGTCGATCGGTCGGGGGTTGCCGTTCGCGCGGGCCATCATTGTGCACAGCCGTTGATGGAGCGCTTCGGCGTCGGAGCCATGTGCCGGGCGTCATTCGCAATGTACAATACCAAGGACGAGGTCGATGCACTGGTGGATGCGCTCAAGCGTGCGCGCGAACTGTTCGCTTAGCCAGGAGTAGGTGATGGAACAAAAAGCAGCAGACCAGGATAGACTGCAAGAGGCGTCGGACCGGGAAGACGGCGCAGAGCACTTGCCAAAAGGTGACGCAACGCCGATTGCGGCCGCCGCAGCATCTTCCGCGTTGCCTGCCGATGAGCACGAACGCCTGCACGCCGATATCGTGACGGCTTTAAAGACGGTCTATGATCCCGAAATTCCTGCGGACATCTATGAGCTGGGTCTCATCTACGACGTTGCAATTGACGGTGAACGCAATGTCGTGATCACCATGACTCTGACGGCGCCTGGGTGTCCGGTTGCGGGAGAGATGCCCAAATGGGTCGAGAACGCGGTCGATGCGGTTCCCGGGGTTGGCAGCACGACCGTCAACATGACGTTCCAACCGCCCTGGGACATGAGCCGTATGTCGGATGAGGCACGCTTAGCGATCAATATGTTCTAGTTGAGTGATGCACGGTCTTTTGCAGCCTGGGCAGCGGGACCCTATATGAATGCACGAAGCCTTATGGATGAGATGAGATGCCAACGCTGCGTATGATGCCCAAAGCCGTTACCATGACGGACGCTGCCGCTGCACGCGTGCGAGCGCTCATGGCCGCCAATCCAAACGCCCTGGGCTTGCGCATTGGCGTTAAAAAGGGCGGCTGTGCCGGCATGGAATACACGATGACCGTCGCTGAGACGAAGGAGCCGCACGACGAGGTTGTCGAGGACCAGGGAGTCGTGTTGCTGATTGAACCGACTGCCATCATGTACCTGCTTGGCACCGAGATGGACTACAAGACCGACAAGCTTGCCAGTCAATTCGTTTTCAACAATCCCAATCAGACCGGTGCGTGCGGTTGCGGCGAGAGCGTCAATCTCGAGCCGGCCACTGAATTGAAATCCGGGGCCGAGACCGACGGAGCCTGATGGGTACCAATCCCGCCAGCGAAGGATGGATCGGGGATGTGCTCGCGTTCTGGTTTGGCGAACTCGGGCGAGAAGGCTGGTTTCGAAAAGATGCCGATACGGATCAGGCGATACGCAACCGCTTTCTTCTCCTCTATGAAGTTCTATCGACATGGCCAGTGGAAGACGCCCTGGTAAGCGCAGATCGCGCACTGGCAACTGTGATTGTTCTCGATCAGTTTCCCCGCAACATGTTCCGCGTCAGCCCCCAGGCTTTCGCGACCGATGCACTGGCGCGAGAGATTGCAAATCGCGCCGTTGCAACCGGGCTAGACACAAGCCTTGCCAAAGAGCGACGGGTCTTTCTCTATCTACCGTTTGAGCACAGTGAGGACGCCACCGACCAAGTTCGCGCGGTGGAATTGATCTCATCGCAGGGGGACCCCGAGTTTGAGGACTATGCGCTCAAACATAAGGCCGTCATCGATCGATTCGGCCGCTTTCCGCATCGGAACGGCGTGCTCGGGCGCACTTCGACGCCGGAGGAAGAAGCGTTCCTCAAGGAACCTGGTAGCGGTTTCTAGACGCTGTTCGTCAGCTGTAGCATATCATCATCGGTGCATTTGCTCGTGCTCGCTAGAGCCATTTGTCCGCTCGCGCTCCCAGGCTAGGGTACACCCCATGAGCGCGAGTGACGGCTTCATCGAATTGCTAAAGGACTCATTGCGGGGGCTTGGGCCCGTTAGCGTCCGCCGCATGTTTGGCGGTGCTGGCCTCTACGCCGATGGCGTCATGTTCGGGCTGATCGCTGATGACACGCTCTATCTCAAGGCCAACGACGAGACCAAGCTGGCATTCGAAGCGGAAGGGCTTGAGCCCTTCTCCTATGAAGGTAAGCGCGGGAGAGTTGCGATGGCCTATTGGCGCATCCCCGAACGCTTGCTTGATGATCCCGATGAGATGGTTGCCTGGGCACGCACGGCACTTAACGTGGCGCGCCATAGTGCGGCTCGGAAACCTAAGCGCGCCAATCAGGGGCAGTCAAAAATTCCTCAACGAAGTGCTCGCCGCCAAGCGACCCGGAAATGACGAGAAATTGGTGATGGCAACAAATCCACGCAATTCGGCAACGGAGGCTCTCAAATGATCCACAATTCGAGCGACAGCTGGGGTTGGCCTGCGAGATCCTTCCATTGGGTGCTGGCGATCTTGATATTGGTTCAATTCGGGCTCGGCCTCTGGATGGGGGAGGTTCCGCGAGCGGATCGGCCGTACTACGTCAGCATTCATGCCTCGCTCGGAATTAGCATCCTGCTCCTCATGGCCCTACGCATCATCTGGCGTCTTGCGAATGTCGTTCCCGACGATCCATCAACGATGCCAGCTTGGCAATCTCGTGCCTCGCAGATCATGCATTGGGCGCTGTATGTGGTGATCTTTGCCACGATTCTCGCGGGGTGGATGCTCGTGGGAACGCATCGCTCCCCGGTGGACATCTATCTCTTTGGCTTGATCAAGATGCCCCATATCATGAGCCCGGGCTCGCCTTTACATGAGCCGCTGGAGGAGATTCACGAGACGTTGGCCTTCGGGCTGATTGGGCTTGTCGCCGTGCACGTCTTGGCTGCGCTCCACCATCACTTTGTCATGCGCGACAATATTCTGGCGCGCATGACTTCGGGACGTGGCTCGCTGCCTTCGTAACGTCGTGCGCCCCGCCCGGGTGCGCGACGCCGATCTGCGGCTTATTCGCTGGCTACCTTGGCTCGCCGCTTGACCGGCTTTCGCAGGAACGCGGGAACATTGTCTGCGAAACCTGCAGCGGGAGCAGCGGTTCGCCGTTCCCTCGGTTGTGCGGAGGTGTTCTGGCTGCCACGTGCAGCCTCCCGATCCGGCTGCTTTTCCTCGCGGCGGCGCGGCGTCGGCGACTTGGCTGCCGCCGGTTCTGTCGTTCCGTTCGCGCGGCTCGGAGCTCTTTCTGGAACGGGAGCCTTCTTTTGATCCCGGCGCTCGTCGGTCTTGTCGACTGTGGGCCGGCTGGCTTGCCCCCCTCCAGAACGTCTGCGACGTCCCTCAGGTTTTGCCTCACGCGCCGGTGCGCCCGAACGACGACCGCCGCGGCCACGCCGACGATGCTTTCCGGCCTCGGCATAGTCTTGTTCGCTTGGAGGTTCGCCAATCCAAACAGCCGGCTCTCCGAGCATCTTCTCAATATCTTTGAGGGATTTGAGGTCTTCGGGTGCGACAAGCGATGCCGAGAAGCCCTCCTTACCGGCCCGGCCCGTGCGTCCGATGCGGTGGACATAGTCGTCCGATTGCCAGGGTAGATCAAAGTTGAAGATGTGGCTGACGTCAGGGATGTCCAGGCCGCGGGCAGCGACATCGCTCGCAGCCAACAGCATCAGGTCACCTGTTCGAAATTTCTCAAGCGTCTCCATGCGGCTCTTCTGATCCATGTCGCCGTGCAGTGCGCCTGCGCTGAATCCATGCTTCTGCAATGACCTGCCCAGGATGGCCACGTCGACCTTTCGGTTACAGAAGATGATCGCGTTCTTGACGTTCTCGCTGCCGATCAGCTCACGCAGGACTTCACGCTTGGCCCAATCTTCGCCGTCGGGGCAGTAGCGAAATCTCTGAGTGATTGTCTTTGCGGTGGTGGCGGGCGGAGCAACTTCGATGCGCTCGGGATCTCTGAGGAACTGCTTGACGAGACGGGTAATCTCCGGCGGCATCGTTGCAGAGAAGAAGAGCGTCTGCCGTCTCGGCGGCAAGAGCTTGCAGATCTTCTCGATGTCGGGAATGAAGCCCATATCCAGCATGCGGTCGGCCTCGTCGATCACGAGGATCTCGACGCCCATGAGCATCAGCTTGCCGCGCTGAAAATGGTCCAAGAGGCGGCCCGGCGTAGCGATCAGGACATCAACGCCTCGGTCGAGTTTCCGGTCTTGGTCATCAAACGACACACCGCCGATAAGCAGCGCAAGGTTCAGCTTGTGATTGACCCCGTACTTCTCGAAGCTTTGCGCAACCTGAGCAGCCAACTCGCGTGTGGGGGCGAGGATAAGCGAGCGTGGCATGCGCGCCCTGGCTCTGCCGCTTTCCAGTCGGGTGATCATTGGCAAGACGAAAGAAGCAGTCTTGCCGGTACCTGTCTGGGCGATGCCGAGCACATCGCGCCCGGTAACGGCGATGGGAATTGCGGTAGATTGAATGGGAGTCGGCGTCGTATAGCCGGCAGCATCGATGGCCGCCTGCACCTTAGGGCTGAGCCCAAGCTCAGCGAAGGTCTTCTGATCCAATAGTCAACGTCTCCGTCTGCGTCCTCACGGGCCCGCTCCACCATTTCCGGCGGCGGGTGACGGAGCGCAGGGGTAGGAGGATTCGCCTAATGCGGCAAAGGAAGGAAATAAGTCTCGAAAAGGGATTAACAGAATCACGTCCCCTGCGCTCGAGCCGACCTCCTGCTCGCACATGTTCGCAAAAAACGCAAGGAAAACCAAAGGATGTGGCGCGTCGCCGCGGGGTATTCGCGAATTCAACAACCCGAATGCAGGCCCGCTTGCGAGACTATTCTCCGGCCGGCCCAATGATGTAGCGTTCGATCGCGCTCGGGCGAACACCTTTCTCGCTTCGCGCCCAGTCGCGCACCGAAATGCCAGCCTCGTGCACGGTTTCGGGATCGCCGGAGATTAGCGGGTGCCACCATTCGAGTCCGCGTCCCTCCGAGAGGCGCCGATATGCACAACTTTGCGGCAGCCAAGTAAGTGACTTCAGGTTTTCCGGGCTGATTACGATGCACTCGGGTTCGCTCGCGTGGCGATTTGCGTAGTCGCCGCACCGGCATGAGCCAATGTCCAGGAGCTGACACGAAAGCCGGGTGAGGTAGACGTCAGTCGTATCCTCCTCCTCGATCTTGACGAGGCAGCACTGTCCGCAACCGTCACATAGAGACTCCCACTCCGCGCGCGACATCTCTTCGAGCTGCTTGGTCTCCCAGAATGGCGCAGCTTCGGCGGGCGCCGCTTTCTTGGAGATCTTCTTTTTTCGCGGAGCGCTCATCAATAGCAACTTTGGAGAATGGCGATTTCTGTTTGTGGTGATGTGCAGACGATTGGCCCTGACAGCACAGAAGGTCAAATTACCCCTGCAACGGATCACACAGGTTCGGTTTATCGGCGAATAGAATAAAGCCCCGTCACGCATTTCGCTCTGACGGGGCTTGTCATAGATAACATACCCGGCACACGCTGGGCTTTTTGAGGCGAGGCTCTGTGATCCAGGCCCGGATCCCGCCCTCGCGTGAAATTCATCGAATTGTGGTTCATATCGACACGGAATTTGCGCGATCGGAATGCTGCAGCTCGCTATCCGCGCCGTGACCCCGCATCAGTGCGAGGTCCGCAGTGACTTGCCGGTGGCGTCATGCTCCGCACCTTTTATTGTTGATCCGCCGACGGTCATCCTCACAACCAACGGTGCTGCCCAGGGGGACGCTGGCCATACTCAAGATTGGGATCGCCTACACGCCATACAAACAGCGATGGCCGCCAAGCATTAGGTTCAGCCGGACCGGAGCGCATGTCAAGGAGCGCTTGCGGACTAACACTTCAAAAATGCGAAAAACTGCGGCACGGTGAACGGGCCAAATTGGACACATGGACCCCGAATTTTGCTTTTCGCATCTGATCTTATGGACGAAACCCTACCCCTCAAACCGTTTCGATGGAACATCGCCAAACGCGAGCAGATTGGTGATCTCTGCGACGTGGAGGCGAGCGAAACATATCGGAGTTTCGAAAATCACTTACGTACGGCGACCGCGCGCGTCTTGGCCTTGGCAGGAGATAGCGATCTTGTCTTCGTCGGTCGCTCGCCCGACTGCCTATTCGACTACCTGAGCGGCATTCTCGAGGGTATTCCAGATGCGCCGTCCCTGACATTGCTGCACTTTTCCGCGCCGTACGAGCCGGCGGACAAGCTTGCCAAGACACACCAGCAAGAACTTGAGGCGCTCTTCACTTATTTCACTTCCGAACGGCTCGATCCTCAGTCCATAGCGTCTTACGGAAAGCAAGTTCGCTTCATCGATGTCGTCAACAGGGGACAGACGTTCGGCAGGCTTGTCGACTATCTGCGCCACTGGGCCGAGCAACAGGGTGCTGATTGGAATGTCGTTCAACGGCGCATCGGGTTTGTGGGATTGACGGTACGAACGCAAACGGGCCCGAATGTATGGCGCTGGTGGCAGCATGAACCGTGGGTCACGAAGCTTAACAAGACACCTATCGGTAACGTATCGGTCCCATGTAAGTTCTGGGAGTTCATAGCGAACAACGCGGAAAAGCCGACCCCGTCTCATCAGATTTACCGATGGGCGTCGCCGGACGTAACGACACCGCACCACGATCCGCCTCGCCTAAAGGGGCTGCGTCTCGCGATCGATAACTACGACCGGGGCCGAGACAAGGAAGAGCGCGTAAAGTTCATCCGTGAACTCACTGGTCTCCCAGCGATGCGCCAAGCTTGGCTGCGCAGCCTCGTTCTGCGATTGAGGGGCATCGCTGCGTGATGGGTACGTCACGTTGAGCGATCAAATATCCAGGTCTTGGGCGAAGGCGGCATGCTCTTGGATGAAGCGGAAGCGGGCTTCCGGTTTTGAGCCCATCAGCGCGTTGACGGCCTGAGAAATCTCGCTTCGGTCGCCCTCACCAATCTCAACGCGAAGAAGCATGCGCCGCTTGGGATCCATGGTCGTCTCTTTAAGCTGGCTGGCGTTCATTTCGCCAAGACCTTTGAAGCGGCTTATCTCCACCTTCTGACCTGACTTAAATTCTTTCTTGATCAGCTCGTCCTTGTGCTTTTCATCGCGCGCATAAAAGGTCTTGGCGCCTTGTGACAGCTTGTAGAGCGGGGGGACAGCCAGATAGAGGTGCCCGTTCTCGACGAGGGCCGGCATTTCCGAATAGAAGAATGTGATCAAGAGCGAAGCGATGTGCGCGCCGTCAACGTCAGCGTCCGTCATCACGATCACGCGCTCGTAGCGCAAATCCTCATCGCGGTAGCGTGTGCCGGAGCCGGCGCCGAGTGCTTGGATGAGATCCGATAAGAGCTGGTTTTGCGCCAGCTTGGCCGACGTGGCGTTCGCCACGTTCAGGATCTTGCCGCGGAGCGGGAGGATGGCTTGAGTCTCGCGCATGCGCGCGCTCTTTGCGGAGCCACCAGCTGAATCGCCTTCTACGATGAAGATCTCGGTTCCTTGGGCTGTCTGGATGGTGCAGTCGGCCAATTTGCCCGGAAGGCGCAGTTTGCGCGTTGCTGACTGGCGGCCAACCTCCTTCTCGCGTTTGCGCTTCAAACGCTCTTCGGCGCGGTCGATGACCCACTCGAGCAATTGCGTTGCCTGCACAGGACTGTCGGCGAGCCAGTGGTCGAAGGCGTCGCGGACGGTCGACTCGACGATGCGTGCGGCTTCTTGCGTCGCAAGGCGATCCTTGGTCTGGCCCTGAAATTCGGGTTCGCGAATGAAGACGGCCAGCATGCCGGCGGCCGTGCCCAACACGTCGTCGGCAGTGATCTGAGCGGCGCGGCGGCTGTTGGTGAGCTCGCCGTAGGCGCGCAGGCCTTTGGTGAGGGCTTGGCGCAGGCCGTTTTCGTGCGTGCCGCCGTCAGGTGTCGGGATCGTATTGCAGTAAGAGCGCAGAAACCCGTCCCGGTCGGCGGTCCAGGCGATCGCCCATTCGACCGAGCCGTGACCATTGCTGCTCTTAGTGCGCCCGGAAAAGATCTCCTTGGTGACAAGCGTCTGGCCGCCGATTTCAGAGAGGAGATAGTCTTTGAGGCCGCCCGGAAAATGGAATGTTGCTTCGGCCGGCGTGCCGTCGGTTATGAGAGAGGGATCGCAGCTCCAGCGGATCTCGACACCGCCGAAAAGATAGGCCTTAGAGCGCGCCATCCTGAGTAGCCGCGCGGGCTTGAAGGTCGCCCCGCGCCCGAAGATCTTGGTATCGGGCTTAAATCGTATGCGTGTGCCGCGGCGGTTCTTGATGGAGCCTAGCTTCTGCAGCTTTGTTTGCGGGGTGCCGCGCGCGAACGTCATGCGGTAGAGCTGCTGGCCGCGTGCAACCTCGACCTCAAGCTCCTCGGAAAGCGCATTGACGACCGACACGCCCACGCCGTGAAGACCGCCCGAAGTGTTGTAGACTTTGCTCTCGAATTTGCCACCCGAGTGCAGCGTGGTCATGATTACTTCCAGCGCCGACTTCGGCTTGTACTTCGGGTGCGGATCGACGGGGACGCCACGGCCGTTGTCGGAAACTGAAAGAAAGCCATCCTTGTCGAAGCGCACTTCGATCCAACTGGCGAAACCGGCGACGGCCTCATCCATGGAATTGTCAATCACCTCAGCGAAGAGGTGGTGCAACGCCTTCTCGTCCGTGCCGCCGATGTACATGCCCGGCCGACGTCGTACCGGCTCCAGGCCTTCAAGGACCTCGATGTCGGCGGCGGTATAGGCGTCTGAGGCATCGCCGCTGCGGGGTGAGCGGCGCGTCTTGTCGGTCATGAAGGTTTCAAACGTTGAGAAGAGGTCGCGTACGGCTCCGGCCATGCGTAGCGTTTCCCGTCGTGGCAATGCTGCCGCCGAGCACGAGACGCGGGGCACAAGGGCCGCGCTCAAGCGAATCTAGGTTTTCGTGGCCTGAGTTCGCACGGCTGACGGGGATTTGGCAAGTCTAGGCGAGGGAAGGAGCGCGTGTCGCAAGTCGAAAGATGCGGGAGAGCCACGGAAGGTCCCCCCTCATCTCCTGGGGGACCGCGGGTTGCGCGGCCCTGAGAACCTACCTACCAAGGATTTTGGAGGCGTCCGGGAGTGGAGCCGGGGCGCGGCTTTGCATCAAGCACGGGAGATGGCAATGGCGACTGTTGTGGTGCCGCTGGAGCCGGTCGCGCGCGCGCTTCGCGCGACCGCCACCCTTTCGTTTGTCTCAGGATTTGTCGATGTCGTGGGGTTCGTCGCGCTGTCGGGACTGTTCGCCTCCTACATCACGGGCAACTTGACCTCGATCGGTTCGGATATCGTGCATTCCGACCCGGGCATCTGGCCGAAGCTGTTGGCACTGCCAACCTTCGTCGTATTTGTCGTGATCACCCGGTTCGTCGTCCTGCACTACGACCACCAGGAGAAGTCTCCGTTGCGCGTGCTTCTCGTCGGGCAGGCCGTCCTGCTCGCCGCCTGCATGGTTGCGGGAATTCGCTTTTCGCCGTTCGCAGACCCAGAAACGTCAGGCGCAATTCTCACAGGCATGCTGGGCGTTTCGGCGATGGCGGTGCAGAACGGTTATGCGCGTCTCACCTTTGCAGCCCACCCCTCAACCACGATCATGACGACCAATGCCGCACAGGCGGTCGTTGATCTTGTCGACATGTGGCGCGGCTCTCCGAAGGTGAGTGGACCAGCTCGAGACCGGTTTGCACATACGGGGCCAATGATCTTTGCCTTCATTGTTGGCAGCATCAGCGGGGCGTATTGCTATCTCGCGCTGTCTTTCGTTGCTCTGACAGTGCCAATCGTCGCACTTTTGGTTCTGATTTGGATCGCGCCGACCGCAAAAGTCGCCACCAACTAAGCGGCAACATTGTCGATTAGCCGCGTTTTTCCAAGCCACGCGGCTCCCAAGACGCGAAGTGGCTTGTCAGCTTGCTCGCTCACCACTTTTAACGTTTCGGCCTCTCGTACCGCGATGTAGTCGACCTTCGCAAAGCCTGCGGCTTCCAGCTCGCGTCGCGCGTTGTCACAGATGGTGTCGAGCACTGCGAGCTGCGGTTCAATGCGCGGTCGGCGGGGCTCGGGCAGTAAGGGGGCCGCACGCGGTGCACGAGACTTGTTCTCTTGTGGACCTGAGCCTCGTACGGCCGCCGCCGCAGCTGCCGCCACATCCTTCAGAATTTTGTAGAGTTCCGGAGCGATGATGCGCTCCTTGTCCGAGAGGTACGCATTGCGGGAAGACAGCGCCAAGCCGCTGTCCTCGCGTACGGTCGGCACCGCCACGATCTGTAAAGGCAGATTGAGGTCACGCACCATTTGCCGGACGACGCAGAGCTGCTGATAGTCCTTTTCTCCGAACATCGCGAAGTCGGGTGTCGCTGAACAGAATAGCTTGCAGCATACGGTTGCCACGGCGCCGAAAAAGTGCGGCCGGAATTCTGCCTCAAGCCCGAGGGCCGCGCCTGCCGGGGTTATCGGAGTGGCAAATCCCTCCGGGTACATGTCACCGGGCGCTGGTGCCCAAACGAGGTGGCAGCCAGCTTGCTCGAGTTTCTCCAGATCACTGGCCTCATCACGCGGGTAGCGGTCGAGGTCTTCGTGCGGTGCAAACTGGGTCGGGTTCACGAAAATAGAGACGAGCGTGCGGTCCGCTCGTGTGGTGGCGGCGTCAACGAGCGCCATGTGACCAGAGTGCAAGGCACCCATGGTTGGAACGAGCGCGATCGATTGACCATTACCGCGCCAATTGGCCGTGGCGCGCCTAAGTTCATCTACCGTCCTGACAACATTGATGTTTTTCTGTGCCACGGGACCCTCGCGCCGGTTTAAGGTCAGGCGGGAAGCTCTGTCAGCTGGGTCGCAACGTCAAGAGTGGATGGCTGGGACACGCCGCGCGCGGCGTCTGCCGATTTGCTAGACTGGTTTAGATCGAATCGTGAGTGGCGGGGCGCGACGAGGATGACATGGTCGCATTGAAGCGGACTGATTTTTCCGACGGCAAGGGGGACGAGGCAGTCAATCTGCCACCTCTCGATGAGATTTCAGCCCATCATCTGATCGACGAGACGCGGCTCGTGGGCCGCCTGATCGAGCGCGCGGTCTTCACAGAGGACGAGCGCCGGCGCGCTTCTGAGATTGCCCGCCGGCTCGTTTATTCGGCGCGGGCTAATCAGGGCAAACATGCGGGCGTCGACGCCTTCATGCGCGAATACGGCCTATCCAGCGAGGAAGGCGTGATCTTGATGTGCATCGCTGAAGCGTTGCTCAGGATCCCGGACTCTGAGACGGCCGACAAGCTCATCGCGGAGCAGATTTCCGGCGGGGACTGGGAGCGCCACCTGGGGCATTCCGAAAGTGCGTTCGTCAATGCTTCGACTTGGGCGCTGTTGCTAACGGGACGTGTCGTCAAACTGAAGGAGGCGCGCGGGTTCAATCCTTTTGATGCCCTGAAACGCCTTGTTGCGCGTTCCGGAGATCCGGTTATCCGCCAGGCCATTCGCCAAGCTGTGAGAATACTTGGCGACCAGTTTGTTTTGGGACGCGACATTAAGGAGGCCGTTTCCCGCGCCGAGTGGTACGAGGATCAAGGGTATCTCTTCTCTTACGACATGTTAGGCGAGTCCGCTAGAACGGAGAAAGACGCCGAAGCTTACTTTGAGCGCTACATGGGGGCGATCGACTACGTAGGTCAGGTCGCGGGGCCCTTCAGCGCCACGCACCTGGATGCGCTCTATGCGCGGCCTGGGCTTTCTGTAAAGCTTTCTGCGCTTCACCCTCGCTTTGAGCCTGGCAAAGAAAAGCGCCTGAAGGCTGAACTCGTGCCGCGACTGGTAACGCTTGCGCGCGCCGCGCGCTCGCGTGGCTTGGCCATGACGATCGATGCGGAAGAGCAAGACCGGCTTGAGGTCACACTCGAAATGTTTGGTGCCGCATTTTCAAATTCGGCGCTTGATGATTGGAACGGCTTGGGCCTCGCGGTCCAGGCTTACGGCAAACGGGCAGTTCCCGTGCTGCGTTGGCTGCGGCGGCTCTCAGATGGCGCAGGCAAGCGCATACCCGTCCGCCTTGTGAAAGGCGCCTATTGGGACAGCGAGATCAAATGGGCACAGGAGCGCGGGTTTGAAGACTACCCTGTCTTCACACGCAAGCTGCATACGGATGTGTCCTATCTGGCGACGATGCGCCTGCTGCTGAGTGACCCGAAGGCATTCTACCCTCAGTTCGCCACACACAATGCGCTGACGCTCGCGTCGGCGCACGTGGCCGGAGGTGCTGCGGCTTTCGAGTTCCAGCGTCTCCACGGCATGGGGGAGGCGCTCTACGAAGAGGTCTTAGGACCAGGCAAGCTCGACCGGCCGTGCCGAATTTATGCTCCTGTGGGTGGGCATGAGGATCTGTTGGCCTATCTCGTGCGCCGCCTTCTTGAGAACGGCGCCAACACCTCATTCATCAACCGAGTCTCCGATGATGAGGCTCCCGTCGGCGAAATCATTCGCGATCCTGTTGAGGCTGCGGAGCAAGAACGCAGCGGGGCCGTCAAGCGCGTGGGCAATATTCCCCCGCCGCGCGACATCTACTTGCCGGCGCGCAAGGCAAGTAGCGGATTGCCACTTGGCGAGGCCGCGGTGCGCGGCGAGCTCCTATCGAAAATGGCTCAAGCGCTCGAGGATCCACTCGAGGCGGGCCCGATCATAGCCGGAGAAGCAACGACGGGTGGTGATGTTGCGGGTCTCGTCATTTGCCCACACGATAATCGCGAGCGCGTGGGCACGGTGCGCATTGCCACGCCTTCACAAACCGATGCGGCAATTGAAAGTGCAACAGCTGCCCTCCACGCATGGGACCGTCTGGGTGGTGCGCGTCGCGCGGAAATCCTCGAACGGGCGGCCGATCTTTTCGAGCGCGACAGACCGCAACTAATGGCAGTGATGGTGCGCGAGGCGGGCAAGACGCTTGAAGGTGCACAGGGCGACGTGCGCGAGGCTGTCGACTATTTGCGCTATTACGCGACAGAGGCGCGCCGTTTGTTTGGAGACGCGGCAAGACTTACCAGTCCCACTGGTGAGCGCAATACGTTGGAGCTGCGCGGCCGCGGACCATTCGCCTGCATAGCGCCTTGGAATTTTCCGCTGGCAATATTCGTGGGCCAAGTGGCCGCTGCGCTTGCAGC
>Ga0315534_1000211_pt1 | contig 37589 bp, 35 predicted proteins | sample SalMarSW160240MG_FD_203094 | JGI IMG/M metagenome (GOLD analysis project Ga0315534, IMG submission 203094) | Salt marsh sediment microbial communities from the Plum Island Ecosystem LTER, Massachusetts, United States - Salt Marsh Sediment SW1602-40 ... | reverse complement strand
GGTCATTTTGACCTGGAGGTCCAGGGGCTGCTGGCTCCTATTGACCAGGGCCAGGTTGATGGTGAACTGGTCGCCGGTGCAGCACTCGACGGGGGCCTTGAAGCTGGCCCCGTCGTCACTGATGATGACACGCCCGCCGCTGGCGCTGCCGACCGTACCGCTGGCGACGCCGAGGGTCTGGTCGGCGTTGATGTTGACGTCGCCGCCGGCGGTGTCGGCCATGGCCTGACCGGCCACTCCTGCCGAGACGATGGTCAGGACGATGGCGGCCAGGACGACGTAGAAACGGCGGCGCAGGTGCCTTTTAGGGGTGGGCACCGTTTCCGTTTCCATTGTTCCCGTTGTTTCCGCTGGTGCTATCATGGCTTAGCCTCTTTTTACTGATTTGTGAGGGCGGGTCTTATCTCCGGTTTTCCCTCGCGATACTTACAGGATAGCGGCGCGGGGCTGAACGGAGGCTGAATATACCACGGCGAATAATGGACAATAACTGAAGATGAAGATGTTTAAGCAAAGTCTAGGGATAAATAAAGAGCCTTCCGGTTGAGGAAGGCTCTAAACTGGCGGGAATGAGTACCAGCACTTTGGTACTAGGGGCCGTTCATGTAGATTTCGCAGGCCGGGCCCAGCGGCGCAAGGTCGCTCATCTGATTGTCTCAGAGGACGGGGGTAACGAGGTTGGTGTAGACTTCAATGCCGCCTAAGGCGGTAATGCCCATGCCGCCGGCATGGTAACGGTCGTTTTCATTCGGACGTCTCCTTCGACCTGTTTACTTGCAGGATACAGTCGGCTGGCTAAACAGGGGCTGAACAACGCCGGGGGAATTCTGGATTTTTTCTGGATAAGACCCCAAAAATTAAGCGCCCCGAAGGGGGCGCCGGGTGGTTTAGGGGGTCACGCTGGTGAGGCGTATTTTATTTATGGCTTTTAAAACGGTAGCCCACGCCGGGGACACTGACGATGTACCGGGGCCGGGTGGGGTCTGGCTCCAGCTTGTGGCGCAGGCGGCGCACGAAGGTATGCAGGTATTCCTTTTCCTCGCGGTACTCCGGGCCCCACACCTTGCTCAGGATGTGCATGTGGGTGAGCACCTTGCCCTCGTTGAGGACAAGCTCCTGGAGGAGCCGGTACTCGGTGGGGGTCAGCTTGACTTCCTGGCCGGCCAGGGTCACCATCCGCTGGGTGAAGTTGACCTCGATATCGCCGCCCTTAAAGGTCGGCTGGGCCGGCTCGCTCAGGGCCGCCTGGGTGCGCCGCAGCACCGCCTTGACGCGGGCGATGAGCTCATCCAGGCCGAACGGCTTGGAGACATAGTCGTCGGCGCCCAGGCCCAGGCTCTTGACCTTATCGCTCTCGTCGCCGCGGGCGCTGAGTACGATAATGGGAATCTGCGACCATTCCCGCAGGCGCTGGAGGACCTCAAAGCCGTCCACCTTGGGCATCACCAGGTCGAGGATGATGAGGTCGGGCATCTCCCTTTCGATTACCTCCAGCGCCTCGGCGCCGTCCAGGGCCGTCAGCGCCTCGTAATCTTCGACGCTAAGGTTGGCGCGGAGGAATTTAACGATGGCCAGGTCGTCGTCGACGATGAGAATGCGGGGCTTGTGCATGGGTTATCCTCCCGTATGCAGTGCCTGAGCTACTTTACGTACCAGCTCCTTTATCTCGAAGGGTTTTATCAGATAGCCGGCGGTGCGCATGCTGGCGAGCTTGTAATCCGTTCCCTGCGGCGCCGTGGCCGTCATGATTATCACCGGCAGCCTCTTGAGCCGGCGGTCGGTGCGGATGAGCATGAGGACGTCCCAGCCGCTCATGTCGGGCAGCCTCAGGTCGAGCAGGACGAGGTCGGGGCGCTCCCGGCGGCTGAGCTTGACGCCGCTCTCGCCGTTATCGGCGACGAATACCTTGTAACCGCTGGCGGCGAGGTTGGCCCGGGTCAGCTTCTGGATATCCTGGTCGTCTTCAATCACCAGTATCTTGGGCATCTGCCTCCCCCTTTCCCGCCACCGGCAGGGTGAAGCTGAACTTGGAGCCGGCCCCGGGGCGGCTTTTCACCCATATTTTCCCGCCGTGGGCCTCCACGATACCCCGGGAGATAGAAAGACCCAGTCCCGTTCCTTTCTTGCGGCCGGTGGCGACGTCTTCCACCTGATAAAAGCGGTTGAACAGCTTATCGAGGAAATCTTCGGGGATGCCGGAGCCCTCGTCGGCGACGCTGACGGTAACCTCGTCGCCGCGGTGCCGAGCCTCGATGCTGATTTTAGTCCCCTCGTCCGAGTACTTGGTGGCGTTCTCGACGAGGTTGGTCAGCACCTGGCCGACGCGCGTTTCGTCCACGTAGACCGGCGGCAGCTTGGCGGGGGCGGTTACCTCCAGCTTGTGCCGGGCGGTGAGGCTGGCGAGGTTGCCCTGGACGGATTCCAGTATCTCGGAGAGGTGGTAGACGTCCCGGTCCAGCTTGAGGGCCCCGGCGTCGAGCCGGGAGATATCCAGCAGGTCGCTGATGAGGCGCGTCAGCCGGTTGGCCTCCCGGTCTATCGTTTCCAGGAAATCGCGCTCGTCTTTCTCCTCCCACTTGACATCGGTGCGCAGCAGCGTGGAGACAAAACCCTTGATGGAGGTCAGCGGCGTGCGCAGCTCGTGGGAGATATTGGCCAGGAACTGGCTCCTTAGCTTGTCCACGTCCCGCAGCACCTCCAGCTCCCGCTCCCGTTTCTCCCTCTCCCGGATTTCGGTAATATCCGTGGTCACGAAGACGAAGCCGATGGATTCCCCCTCGGTGCCCCGCAGCGCGGCGGCGTTGAGTTCGGCGGGGAACTGGCTGCCGTCCTGCTTGAGGAGAGTGCTTTCCACCATCAGGCTCCGGCCGGTCTCCAGCATGCGTTTCAGCTGGGTCGACACCTTGGGCTGGTCGTTGGGGGCGACGAAATCCAGGAAGCTCCGGACGATGAAGTCGTCTTTCTTTTTATAGCCGTGTATGCCGACGGTGGCGCTGTTTACCTCCAGGATTTGCCCCTCTAGGTCGGCGATGAAGATTCCCTCCGGCACCGATTCGAAGGTAAGACGCAGCTTTTCCTCCGACTGGCGCAGCTTCTCGACGGCCAGCTCGCGCTCGGCGCGCATGTGCAGCGAGACTATCCCGAAGGCCAGGTCGTTGGCCAGCTCGGTGAGCAGGATTAGCTCATCCTCGTTAAAGGTGTCCGTATCGGCGGTGTAGATGTTCAGGGCGCCCAGGGTCTTGCCTCCGGTTACCAGGGGGAGCGCCACCGAGGACAGGTAACCACGCTTCAGGGCCTCCTCGCGCCAGGCGCCGTGATAATTACCGTTGCTGGCAATATTCTGGGCGATACTCGTCTGGCCGGTCCGGATGGCCTGGCCGGTAGGCGAGCGCCCCGGTTCGGTATCGGCCCAGGTGATATTGAGCTTATCCAGGTAGCCCGAGTTATCGCCGGCGTGGGCGGCCAGGCGCACCGTTTTGGCCTCGTCGTGCTCGGCGAGGCCCACCCAGGCCAGGCGGTACTGTCCTTCTTCCACGATGACCCGGCATATTTCGTTGAGCAGGTCGTCCTCGCTGGTGGCGTGTATCAGCGCCTGATTGGAGTGGCCGAGCACGGTGAGGGCCCGGTTTACCTTGATAATCTCCGCCTCGGCCTGCTTGCGGTCGGTGATATCCAGCGAGAGGACAAAAATGCCTTTGGGCACCGGCTCAATGCTGAACTCGAACCATCGCTGCGAGCCGTCGGCGTAGGTGAAGAGGTTTTCCAGGCGGTGATGCCGGCGCTTTTCCATGCAGTCGCGGAACTTGGCGAACATCTCCGTATTCTCGATGCCGGGGTAGGCCTCCATCATGGTATGCCCCAGCAGCTTTTTCTTGGGCAGGCGGTTGTGGCTGACGGCGCTATCGTTGAGGTAGACGTAGCGCCAGTCGAAGTCGATAATCTGGCAGCCCTCCATCATGTTATCCAGGGTGACCCGGTGGCGCTCTTCCGATGTGCGCAGGTCCTCGATGGCCCGCTCTTCCCGGGTGATGTCCTTTTGCTGGCAGATGACATGGGCTACCTTGCCGTCCCCGTCCTCAACGGCCGACATCGTATATTCCAGGACGAGATGGCCGTTATTTTTAAGTTTCAGCTGCTTTTCCCGTCCGGCATCGTAGTCCAGCTTGAAGCTGGCGGTCTGGCCCTTTTTAAAGACGGCCTCCACCAGCTTACGGTAACCCTGCTGGGCTATCTGGGTATCCTTGAGGACGTTGTATTTGCCGATGACTTCTTCATCGCTCATATGCAGCATATCGCGCAGGGCCTGGTTCATGCGGATGATGTTGCCTTTGTTATCGGCTACCCAGAGGGCACTGGGGCTGTGCTCGATGAGACTATCCAGAAACTCCTGTCGCCAGCGGAGGTCGGCCTCATTTTCCTTGAGTTCGGTGATGTCCTGCACCGTCCCCAGCGAGCGGAGCGGGTTGCCCTGGTCATCGTACTGGGTCTCGCACCTTTCCTCGACGTACTTAATCAGGCCGCCTTTCAGCCGCAGCCGGTGGATGATGTTATAAGGGGTCTTTTTCGCGAGCGACTGGATGTAAGCCTGGTTCACCATCTCCCGGTCGCCCGGGTGGATGCTATCCAGGAAGGCCTTGTAGGTTGCCTCGAATTCCTCCGGCTTCAGACCGAACATCCGGTACACTTCGTCGGACAAGGTGAGGGTATCGGTAGTAATATCCAGCTCCCAGTTGCCGATATGGGCCAGGCGCTGGGCCTCGGCCAGCCTGGCCTGGCTCTGGCGCAGGGTTGCCTCGGCCTGCTCCCGGCTCTGGATTTCCTCGACCAGCGCCCTGGTTCGCGATCTCACCTGTCGCCGCACTAGCAGCCTGTGGCTGCCGACCAGAAGTATCGCGCCGGCCACGCCGATGATGAGCCACTTGACCCACCCCGGCACCACCGTCGTCTCGGTTGCCTCCGTCACCAGCAATTTGTCCAGGGCCTGGTAGTAGGCCGAGTTCGTATCCGCCCAGAATCCGGACACGTTGCCCTGGGCGTCGGTGAAAATCTTGGGGTTGTTTTCGTAGACCCCCACCCTTACCGTGAGGGCATCGTCCGCCGCCGTAGCCGCGGCGGGGAAGCAGCTGAGAAGCGGCGCCGCCAGGAGAAGCAGCCAGAAACGTTTCTTCGTCATAACACCCCCTCCCCATACCCGTCCACCCCGGGGTCTGGCCTGCCCTACTAACTTTTTATACTAACTCCGTAAATAAACAGAAACACTGGTATCCCCCTCGCATGGTGAGACTTCCAGTGCCTGTGTAAAACACTATTTTACCCAGGGTATGCCCCTTTGTCCTTTAGGTCCCGATTGGTTAACTCCTCCCCATAGCTATACTTTAACGCTAATAGGCATAGTTGTCAATGCCTCGTAAGTACCCCCTTTTTATCCAGGGCATGCCTCTTTGTCCTTCTGAGCGTGTCTGGTTATTCCTTTCCCTTAGCTGCAGGGTAACTTTGATAGGTATGGGTACCAGTACGAAGGTCACCTGACCGGGCCGATGCCGGCGGTTTTAAGAGGTCGTCGCCGTGGGGAGAAAAGGGATAAAGAGAAAGCAGGCGCGTGGTGCGAATCGAACGCACGACACGCGTTTTAAGAAACCGTTTTGTGGGTTGGCCGCTTTAGCGGTACTATTTTTTCAGTGCCGCCAGTCCCTTTTTAACCCTGTCCGGGGTGGCCGGCAGGTCGTGGATGCGCACGCCGCAGGCGTTATAGATGGCATTGGTTACCGATGGCGCCGTAGAAATCATCGTCATTTCGCCAATGCCCGTGGCGCCCAGCGTGCCGTTGGGTCGCGGGGTCTCGCGGAGGATAATCTCCATTTCCGGCATCATCTGGATGGTCGGGAACTTGAACGTCTTCCAGTCGAGCGTCTGGCCGTGGATGTATTCCTCGCGCAGGGCGAAGCCGATACCCTGGTCCATGCCGCCCTCCAGCTGACCCTCGACGGCCTGGGGGTTGATGATGGGGCCGGCATCGACGGCGGTGGTCATCTTGAGCACTTTGGCCTCGCCGGTTTGGGTATTCACCTCCACCTCCGCCATCTGGATGTTGTGCACGATGGACTCGTTGGAATCGCCCTGGCCGGTCTTGGGGTCCCACTTGCCGCCCTTGAGCTTCTTTTCGCCGATATAGCGGGTGGGCTTGCCGGCTTTCTCCAGGGCGGCACGGGTCTTGGCGCCGACCTCGTCCCAGGCTTTCTTAAGCTGCTCCACGGCCAGCTGCAGCGAGCCGCCGCCGATATAGGTCATCCGGCTGCCGGCGGCCGGGCCCATGGCCACGGTCTTGCTGGTATCGCGGGTCTCCAGGCGGACTCTATCCATAGATATGCCCAGGACGTGCGCCGCAATCTGGGTCAGCATGGCGTCGTTGCCCTCGCCGGGGTCGGCGATGGCGCCGAAGATGGTGACGGTATCGTCGGGGTTGACCTCGACCTCCACGTGGCCCTGGTCGCCGGGGCCGCCGATGCCGAAGGCGTGCACCCCCAGGCCGACGCCCCGCTTGAGCTTATCGTTTTTCTGGTTAAAGGCGGCGGCGTCCTTTTTGGCCCTCTCCCAGTGGGGCTGGATGACGTCGCAGATTTCCGGGAACTCCCACTGGTCGAGCGTCGCCCCGGTGGAGCGCGGCTCGCCCGGTTTCAGCGAGTTGAGCTTGCGGAACGCCAGGCGGTCCATGCCCACCTTCTCCGCCAGCATATCGATGATGGACTCGACGCCGAAGTTGGACTGGGGCGGCCCGGCGCCGCGGGCGGCGGCACCCGGGGCGTTGCTGGTATAGACCAGCTTGCAGTTGGCCCAGACATTGGGGATTTTGTAGGCGCTGGAGAGCATGTGCAGGGTGCGGTGAATGGTCAGGCCGCCCAGGATAAAATAGGCCCCTTTATTGATGTACATATCCATCCACAGGCCGGTAAAGCGCCCGTTTTCGTCGGCGCCCATGCGGACGTTCATGATGTAAGGGTGGCGTTTGGGGCTGAGGAAAAGGGACTCGGCCAGCGAGGGGACGTAGCGTACCGGCCGCTTGAAGTGCACGCAGGCCGCCGCGGCCAGGGCCTCGGTGATGATGGCCGATTTCTGGCCGAACTGCCCGCCGGAGAAGGCCTCCAGATAGCGGGTCTTGTCCCAGCCGACCGCCTCGCCGATGACGGCGGCGTTGGGGTGGATATTGATGCTGCGCCCGATGACGATTAGCTCGGCCTCGTCGCCTTCGCCCTCCAGATAGCAGACGGTGGTCTCCGGCTCTAGCGGGGCCTGGTGGTTGACCTGGGTGGAGAACTGCGCCGCGACCACGTATTTGGACTGGGACAGGGCCTTTTCGGCGTCGCCGAAAATCTGGGGCGTTTCCGATATCAAATTGGGAGACCAGTCGTGCAGCTTGTCAGCGCCGGGGGCCAGGGCCTCCTGGGAGGTCATGTAGTACGGCAGGGGCTCGTATTCCACCTTGACGGCGGCGGCGGCCGCCCGGGCCTGCTCGCGGGTCGCGGCGGCGACGATGGCGATGGGGTCGCCGTAAGACTTGACCATATCCTCGACCAGCAGGGGCTTGTCCGGCACGGCCTCGCGGACACGATTGGTGCCTTCGATTTCGTGATAGGTGATGATGCCCACCACGCCCGGCATTTTGGCGGCGGCGGTGGTATCAAGCGACTTGATTTTGGCGCGATGGATAAAGCAGTGGGCGCAGGCGATTTCCAGCGCGCCGTCGAAGTAGTAGTCCGCCGAGAACTTGGCCAGGCCGCAGGCCTTAATCATGGACGTGGGGCGGGGGTGCGACACGCCCATGGCCTTCTTAGGCAGGGCGGCCCTCACCTTGGCCGGGGTGGTCTCGCCGCGAAGGAATTTAGCGGCCAGCTGCACGGCGTCGACGATTTTTTTGTAGCCGGTGCACCGGCAGAGGTTGCCGGCCAGGGCTTTTTTAATATCGTCCAGGGTGGGGTTGGGGTTCTTGTCCAGCAGGGCCTTGGTGGCCATAATCATGCCGGGCGTGCAGTAGCCGCACTGGATAGCCCCGGTGAGGACGTAGGCCTCCTGAATCAGGTGCGGGTTGTCCGGCGTGCCCAGCCCCTCCACCGTGATGACCTCGGCGCCTTCCAGGTCGCTTACCTTGCGCAGGCAGGAGCGCACCGCCTTGTCGTTGACGATGACGGTGCAGGCGCCGCACTGCCCCTTGCGGTCGCAGGACTGCTTGGTGCCGGTCAGGTGCAGGTCTTCACGCAGCAAGTCGAGCAGGACTTTTTCCGGGCCGACCTCAACCTGTTTCTTGATGCCGTTAATCGTCAGGGTAACTTTTTTCATTACTTTACCTACCTTATTTTTTACGCTATCTGGTACGGTTGTATTAAAATATAGCGTTTTCAACTGAAAAATGTCAAAAAGGAGTTATCCCATCTCCGTTTTCCTCAGCTTTTCCAGCTCGCTCTCCAGCTCCCCACTTAGCTTTTCGACCCGGGCGCTCAGGTCTTGCCGCTGGCCGGTAAGCGAACCGATTCGCTCCTTGAGCGCGTGGTACTCCCGGCTGGTCTCGCCGACCCTGGCGCCGTCTTTGTAGTGCTCCGGGTCTGCCAGCCGCGCCTCGACCTCGCTCAGGCGCCGGTTGAGGGCGGTAAGCTCGCTGGCCACGGCGGCGGCTTGCTGTTTCAGGGGGGTTATGCGGCGGCTGTATTCGTTCCGCAGATTCCCTTCCAGGGTCTTGCGCTGGCGGCCCTTGCGGGCGCCGCCGGAACGATTGTCGCGGGATGCGGCCCGCACCGGCTGGGGGACGTCCGCGGCCCGCGGCTCCCTGGCATACAGGTAATCGTCGTAGCCGCCGGGGAAGACCCGTATTCGGCCCTCGTTTACCTCGATTATCTGGTTGGCCACCTCGCGTATCAGGGTGCGGTCGTGGGTGATGAGGCAAATCGTCCCCGTGTAGGCCTGGAGGGCGTCGGTGAGTATCTCGCGGGAGGGGATATCCAGGTGGTTGGTCGGCTCGTCGAGGAGGAGGAAGTTGGCCGGGTGAGCCAGCATCCGGGCCAGGGCCACCCGCGTCTTTTCCCCGCCGGAGAGCACGCCCACCTTTTTGTAGACGTCCTCCCCGCTGAAGAGGAAGGCCCCCAGCAGGCCCCGCAGGCGCTGCTCCGGCTCGTCCGGGGCGACCCGCCGGATTTCCTCAAGGAGGTTATTGGCCGGGTCGAGCAGCTCGATATAGTACTGGGCGAAATAGGCCGTCCCCACATTATGCCCCAGGGCGCGCCGGCCTTTCTCGAAGGGCAGCACCCCGGCCAGCATCCTGAGCAGGGTGGTCTTGCCGGCCCCGTTGGGGCCCACCAGCGCCGCCTTGTCGCCGCGGCTCAGGGTCAGGTCGAGGTCGCGGTAGACCGGTTTGTCGCCGTAAGATTTGGCGATGCCTTCCAGCGTGATAACGGTATGGCCGCTGCGCCGCGGCTCGGGGAAGGCAAAGCGGATTTTCGGCGTGGCGCGCGGCACGACCACCCGCTCCATCCTGGCCAGCTGCTTCAGCCGGCTCTGCACCTGGGTGGCCTTGGTGTTCTTGGCGCGGAACCGCTCGATGAAGCGCATCTCTTTCTTGAGCCGGGCCTCCTGCCTTTTGGCCTGCGCCCGGCGGATGGCCGCTTCCTTCTGACGGGCCAGGACATAATCGTCGTAGTCCCCGGTGAAGAAGATGACCTCGTCGCGCTCGATGGCCATGATTTTCCCGGCGACGTTGTTCAGGAAGGCCCGGTCGTGGGAGGTAACCAAGACCGCCCCGTGATAGCCCTTGAGATAGCTCTCGAACCAGGCTATCGTCTCCAGGTCGAGGTGATTGGTCGGCTCGTCCAGGATGAGGACGTCGGGATTGAGGAAGAGGAGCTTGGCCAGCTCGATGCGCGTGTGCCAGCCGCCGCTGAACTCGGCTAGGGAACGCCGGAAGTCGACCTCGGTAAAGCCCAGGCCGGCCAGGATTAACTTGGCCTCGTGCTCGGCGTTGTAGCCGCCGCTCCCCTCGAACTCGCTCTGGAGCTCGCCGAGGTCGGCCAGCAGCGCGGCGATATTCCCGGCGTCTTTCTCCTCGGCCAGCTCCTCCTGGAGCAGCCGGATTTTGTGGGCCAGGTCGCTCACGGCGCCGGCGGCGCCGACCACCTCGTCGAGCAGGCGACTGCGGGAGGTGGGCCGGATATCCTGCCGCAGGTAGCCGATGGAGGTGCCGCGGCGCACCGAGATGGAGCCGGAGTCCGGGCTGATATGGCCGGCGATGATTTCGAAGAGGGTCGTTTTGCCGGTGCCGTTGGCGCCGATGACGGCGATGCGGTCTTTCATCCCGACGGTAAAGCTGACATCGGAAAAGAGGTAGCGCTGGTTATATGACTTGGATATATTATTGATGCTTAGCATTGGCTATTTATCCCTCGTTTTAAGCTCGCTGAAACCGGGCAACAAAAAAGCCCAGGGTTATCGCCTGGGCTCGGATTGCGTTTTTCCGGTGGTTCTTACGCCGTATCTACCTGAAAAAGGACGCACCGAGCCCTTGGCGACGCCGCCGCCGGTATGGCCACGATTACCGCGCTCATCCGGCTGCCGCTATTTATTTGACTCAGTAAACGCATCGGAGTTCCCTTCGGCAGAAGTACGGGTAATTATATTATGGGGGCAAGGGGGTTGTCAATGCTCGGAAAGGAGTGGTACCCCTGGTGCGACTCGAACGCACGCACGCGGTTTAGGAAACCGCTGCTCTATCCTCTGAGCTACAGGGGCACGTCGGCGTTGCCAAGCCTAATTTTAGCAGCAAAACGGGGCATCCGCAACCGGGGGCGGCCTTTAGTCGGTGCGGTGGCCGGTGAGCGAGACCGCCATGCAGACGTAGGGCTTGTCGATGCGCTTGGTAACGATGGGGCAGTGGTAGAGGCCGGCCGGGGCCACCAGCACGGTGGGCTTATCAAAGGTATGTTTTTCCTCCTGGCCCGGCGCGCCGACGGATACCTCCACCTCGGCGCCCAGCTCGTCGAGGTGGGCCGGGTCGGAGCCGATGAAGAAAACGGCCTCGTCGTACCGGTGCACGTGGGGCTTGGTGGAGAGGCCGGTGATGCCCGTTTCGTAGGCGCAGGCGTAAATGACGTTGAGGTTGAGGCCCCCCAGCACCTCGCCGCCGGTGGCGAACAGGGCCCCGTTGGGCGTCTGGTGGAAGGGGATGGTTACCAGATTTTTAGCGTATTTGGTTTCGGCCATGTCTATTCCTCGATTCTCTTTCTCAGGTCTTTCAGCAGCTGGTTGACGCGCTTACGGTGGGCCGGTCCGCCCGGGCCCGGCGGGGTGGGCTTGGCGTCGATTGCCTTGAGGTTATCCAGCGCGATGGGGAGCACCTGGAAAGGTATTGAGATGATGAACAGCCCCGGCGGGAAGATATTGAGCTCCTGCATGCCCAGCCCCAGGCCGGTGATGAAGTAGTTCAGCTCGCCGCTGACGACGGGGTAGACGTAAATCCAGGCGCAGGCCACTACCGGCGTCGACCGGCTCACGTAAGGCCGGCCGGTGGAGTAGTTGACCGAGCGCAGCAGCACCTGGGCCTGCGAGACGTCGGCGACCACGATGAGTAAATCGGGGTCGAAGGTAAGCTCGGGGAGCGGCGCGAAGGCCACGTAATGCACCGAGCCTTCGGGCAGGCGGGGCAGGTACTGGTACATGGCGCGGCAGGCGCTGTTATCGCGGTAGAGTCCCTCGTCCCCGCCCAGCATCCCGGTAACCAGCGCCGGCTCCGGGTCTTCCATGCCCAGTATCATCTGCTCCACGCCCACGCAGACCCAGTCCTCCGGCGCCACGTAAAAGGCGCCGTTCTCCTGCGCCTCCTTGAGCATCTCGCAGAAGTTGACCTCCTTGCTTATTCGGGGGATGCCTTCCGGCCGGGCGGCGAGGAACTTGACCCCCACCGGCGGGCGCGCGAAGTTGAACTTGTCCAGTACCGAGTAGTCCCTGGTCTTGGCGCTCATTTTAGCCTCCTGTTAGTGCGTCTCAGGACTCTTTTTCCAGCTTGCCGACAATGCGGCGTATCTTCTGCTTGTGCCCCTCCGCCCCCAGCCGAAACGACTCCGGCTCCCACTCCATTTCAGCGAGGTTCTGCATCATGCCGGGGAGCTTGTCCCAGGGGATGGAGATGAGCATGCGGCCCTCCGGGAAGAGCCGCCGCGCCTTCATGCCGAAACCCAGGCCGGTAACGGTGAGGTTGACCTCGCCGGTGAGGTAGGGCTTGAGGTAGAGCCAGGTGCAGCCGGCCACCGGCGTGCCTTCCGCCGACCAGGTCTCGCCGGTGGTGTAGCCCTTGGCGCGCAGCAGTATCTCGGCCTGGCTTACCGTGGCCATGATAATGAGCAGGTCGGGGTCAAAGCTGAGTTTGTCCAGCGGCGCGAAGGCGACGTAGCGCACCGAGTTGTGGGCCAGGCGGGGCAGGTACTGGTAGATGCGGCGGTTGGCACGGGGATCCTTGTAGGCGCCCAGCGCCGGCCCGACGCGCCCGCTTTCGAAGACGGTGTCCCCCTCCACCATGCCCAGCATCAGCGGGCCGATGCAGGTGAAGTCCTCCCGGGTCACGTAGAAGGCCCGGCCCTGCTGCGCCTCGGCCAGCATCTCGCAGAAGTCCAGCACCTTGCCCGGCCGCTGGATGCCTTCAGGCTTAGTTGAGGTGAACTTGACGCCCACCGGCGGGCGCTCGAAATCAAACTTCTTGAGAATGGCGAGTTCCTTGGGGATGGGGCTCATGGCAACCTCCAACAAGAGTAGTATTGGTAACCCAATTATAGTCGCATCGCCGGAGGTTTGGCAAAAATGGGGTAGCCTGTGTTATAATCGCGGGGTATATCAGTTATAAGCCCACCTTCGGCCGCTAATCTTCAAGCGGCCGTAAACCCCCCACCGGATACTCCCCGCACTATCTCGCGCCGGTATTTCAGGCGCATTTAACCCCCGCTGTCCGGTCCCCTCCGGAAGAAAGGAGTCAACCATGACAGAAGCCAGGAGCGGCGATACCGTTAAAGTCCACTACACGGGCCGCCTTGACGACGGCACCGTCTTCGACACGTCCGCCGAGAAGGAGCCGCTGGAGTTTAAAATCGGCGCGGGGCAGCTCATCGCCGACTTCGAGCAGGCCGTCGTCGGCATGGAGCCGGGCGAGAGCAAGACGGTGATGATAACCTCCGATGACGCCTACGGCCCCCACCACGACGAGATGGTGCTCCAGATAGCCCGCCATGACCTGCCGGAAGGGCTAGACCCCAAGGTAGACCAGCGCCTGCAGGTGCGCCGCGATAGCGGCGAGACCTTCGTGGTTACGGTTGCGGCCGTCTCCGCGGAGAGCGTCACCCTGGACGCCAATCACCCCTTGGCGGGGAAAGACCTCACCTTTGATATCCAGCTCATGGAGATTGCCTGAGCCATTGCGCCCTCACCCCGTTTCGCCTATAATATTACCGGTACAGGCTGGAGGGGAGGCGGGATGCAGATTAACGTCTCTCAGCTGCTTCAGGCGCCCGTCGGGGCAGTCCGGGACTACGCGGTCGACGAAGCGGCTGATATTACCGGCAACGGTAGAGAGAAAAATATCCGGGGGGAGTGCCGCCTGCTGCGCACGCCGCGCAGCATTCTGGTAAAGTGCGTACTTACTACCGAGGTGGAGCTGGGTTGCAGCCGCTGCCTGGGCCGCTTCCGCCACCCCCTGAAGATAAAATTTGAAGAGGAGTATTTCCCCACCGTGGATGTAGACAGCGGCGCGGCGCTGCCGCCGCCGGAGGAGGCCAGCACCTTCACCATCGACGCGCACCACGTCCTGGACACCACCGAGGCGGTGCGCCAGTACGCCCTGCTGGCCGTCCCCATGAAGCCCCTCTGCCGCCCGGACTGCGCCGGGCTGTGCCCGCGCTGCGGGCATGACCTCAACCAGGGGCCGTGCGGCTGCCCGGCGGATATCGACCCGCGCTGGTCGGCCCTGACCAATATCGACCGCGCCAAATAAAAACAAGAATGGAGTAACCTATGGGAGCCCTGCCGAAGAGAAAAAAGAGCAAGTCGCGTGCCGGTAACCGGCTCAGCCACCGCGCCCTGAAACCCCCGGCGCTGGATATCTGCCCGCAATGCCACAGCCGCAAGCTGCCGCACCACGCCTGCCCCGTCTGCGGTACTTATAACGGCCACGAGGCCATCCAGATAAAGGAGCGCAAGAAGGCGGCCGAGTAACCTCCCCCGTTAAGCGACGCTTCCCCGCCCCTGGCGGCACCATCCGGGCGGGGAAGTCCTGCTTTAAGCCGAAAACGCCTTTGAGGAGGGAAATAACCGAAATGACGCAGTGTGCCTGGGTGTTCCCCGGACAGGGTTCGCAGGTGGTGGGGATGGGGCGCGACCTCTACGACAACGTGCCCGCCGCCCGGGCCGCCATCGACGCGGCGGACGAGGCGCTGGGCCTGCCCCTTTCCGACCTTTTCTTCAACGGGCCGGAGGACGACCTCCGCCAGACCATCAACGCCCAGCCGGCGCTGGTAACGGTGGCCTACGCCTGCCTGGCGGCGGCCCGCGAGCTCAACGGCGCCAACCTGCCCCGGCCGGCCTTTCTGGCCGGGCACAGCCTGGGCGAGTACACGGCGCTGGCGGTAGCCGGCGTCATCGACTTCCCCGCGGCGGTTAGACTCGCCCGCGAGCGCGGCCGCCTCATGCACGAGGCGGGGCAAAAGCGGGCCGGGGCCATGGCCGCCGTCCTGGGGCTGGACGAGGACAACCTGGCCGGGATATGCCGGGAGACCGAGACCGTCATGGCCAATGTCAACTGCCCGGGGCAAATCGTCATCAGCGGCGCCGCCGCTAACATCGCCAAGGCCATGGAGAAGGCCACCGCCGCCGGGGCCAGCCGCGTCGTGGCGCTCCAGGTGAGCGGCGCCTTCCACTCGCCCCTGATGGTACCGGCCGTAGAAGGTATGAAGCAGTACCTGGACGCCACCGAGTTCAAGACGCCCGCCATTCCTGTTGTCGGCAACGTCACCGGCCGCCCGCTGGCCGACGGGGCCGCCGTCCGAAAGGAGCTTATCGACCAGCTCACCAACCCCGTCCAGTGGCAGCGTACCATCGAGTACATGCTGGACAATGGCGTGACCACCTTCATCGAAATCGGGCCGGGGCGGGTGCTCACCGGGCTTATCCGCCGCATCAACAAAGAGGCCACCACCATTAACATCGGCGATTTGGCGGCGGTGGAAGGATTAGGGAAACCGGCGGCGGGCTAAGCGGTGGATGCCGCGAGGGTGGCCCGGGTGGGAATAGATATTATAGACGGGGCGGGGAGGCGGCTGGATTCCCGCTTGCGCGGGAATGACAAGCAGATTGCTTCGTCGCTGCGCTTCTCGCAATGACATTTTAAGGGGGCAAGCCATGAACCTCACCGATAGAGTCGCCATCGTCACCGGCAGCGGCCGGGGCATCGGGCGGGCCATCGCCCTCCGGCTGGCTAAGGCCGGGGCCGACATCGTCGTCAACGACATCAACGAAGCCTCCCTGGGCGATACCGTCGCCGCCGTCGAGGCTTTGGGTCGCAAGGCTCTGGCCGCCCCCGCCGACGTCAGCTCGCCGGAAGCCGTCGCCCGGATGGTGGATGCGGCCGTGGAGAATTTTAAACGTGTTGATATCTTGGTCAATAACGCCGGCGTCACCCGCGACCAGCTGGTGATGCGCATGAGCGACGCCGACTGGGACACCGTGCTGGCCATCGACCTCAAGAGCGCCTTCCTCTGCACGCGGGCGGTGCTGCGCCACATGCTGCGGCAGCGCTGGGGCAGAATCGTCAGCCTGGCCAGCGTGGTGGGCATCACCGGCAACGCCGGGCAGGCCAACTACGCCGCCGCCAAGGCCGGCGTCATCGCCTTTACCCGCTCCGTGGCCAAGGAGGTCGCCTCGCGCGGCATTACCGCCAACGCCGTCGCCCCCGGCTACATCGCCACCGCCATGACCGGGGCGCTGGACGAAAAACATACCGCCGAGCTTATGAAGCTGGTCCCCATCGGCGCGCCGGGCACCCCGGAGGACGTGGCCGAGGCGGTGGCCTTTCTGGCCTCGGAGGAGGCGAGCTACATCACCGGGCAGGTGCTCAACATCGACGGCGGCATGGCGATATAGTTTTAGATTAGGATTTTCGCCGTGCCCCGCCGCCCCGTCGGGGTTATCTATTCCCACCCAAGCCGCCCTCGGGGCATCAACTGCTTAACACGTAGTTTGCCCGGATTTCTCAGCCGTTCTCCTTCTTATCCCCCGGTACCTCCAGGCTGTTGCCGTAGCGGCGGATGCGCCACTCGCGCAGGCAGTGCAGCACCTCGCCGTCGGTGATGTCGTGCCAGTAGCGGTAGTAGTCGGCCACGTAAAAGACCGGCTCGCGCCCCACGGCGCAGGTGACCACCTTGTCCGCCACCGACTTGATTTCCTCGACGACCCCCTCCGGCCCCACCGGCACGGCGGCGATAACGGCCTGCGGCTGGCGGCGGCGCAGCGACGCGATGGCCGCCCGCATCGTGTAGCCGGAGGCCAGCCCGTCGTCGACGATGATGACCGTCCGCCCGCTGACGACCAGGGGCGGCCTCTCATCGTGGTAGAGCAGGCTGCGCTGGCGGATATCGGCCCGCACCTGGCTCACCTGGTAGTTAATCTGCGCCTCGTCCAGCCCGGCCCGCCGGACGACCTCCTCATTGAGGATGATGGTGCCGTCGTCGGTGACCGAGCCGAAACCTCCCTCCGGGCTGAGGGGCAGGGGTATCTTGCGCGAGATGACCAGGCCGAGGTCGGCCTCCAGCGCCAGGGCCACGCTGAGGGCCACGGCCACGCCGCCGTTGGGAATACCCAGCACGATGGCGCTCTGGCCGGCGTATTCGCTGAGCTGGGCGGCGAGCTTACGCCCGGCGTCGTAGCGGTTCTCGAAGATGGGGGCGGCGGCCCGGTGGCGCATAAAAACTCCTCTGCTCCGTGCCGGTTTATTCTATCAGCTTGAACTCGCTGACGTCCACCAGCCCCCGGTCGGTGAGGCGCAGCTCCGGGATGACCGGCAGCGCCAGAAAGGACAGGGCGGCGAAGGGGGCGGGCAGCGTAACGCCCAGGTCGCGGGCGGCCCGCTCCAGCTGCTCCTGGGCGGCTACTACCTGTTCCAGCGGCTTGGTTGAGAGCAGCCCGGCGATGGGCGTGGCCAGACTGGCGACGATTTTGCCGCCGGCGGCGACGACCTGACCCCCCTGCATTCGCTCGATTTCCTTGACGGCGGCGTAGATGTCCGCGTCGCTGGCGCCCACGGCGACGATGTTGTGCGAATCGTGGGCGGTGGAGGAGGCCAGCGCCCCTTTCTTGAGGCCGAAGCCGGTCACCAGCCCCAGGCCGATGTTGCCGCTGGCGTGGTGGCGCTCCACCACCGCCGCCTTGAGGATATCGCGGCTGATATCGGGCGTGACGAGGCCGTCAACGGCCCTGACCTTCATCAGCTGGCGGCGGGTGATTATCTGCCCCGGGACGACCTCGATGACGGGGCGGCTCTCCCCGGCGGCCTTGAGTTTTAAGTCCTCAACCGTAAATGGTTTGATGTTGACGGTGCGGGCAAGCCCGCCGGGCCGGGTTTGGGGGGCGGCAAAGAGGGGCCGGCCCGCCTGCGCCACCCGGCGGCCCCGGTAGTAGACGGCCTCTATCTTAAATTCGTGCAGGCCCTCCAGGACGATGAGGTTGGCGTAGTAACCGGGGGCGATGCCCCCCAGCCCGTTCAGGCGGAAGCGTACGGCCGGATTGATGGTGGCCAGCTGGACGGCGCGCACCGGGTTAAGCCCCAGGGCGATGGCCTTACGCACCACGGCGTCGATATCGCCGTCGTGGAGGACGTCGTCGGCGTGGCGGTCGTCGACGACCAGGAGGCAGCGCGGCCAGGTTGCATCGGTCACTAGGGGCAGCAGGGCCTCCAGGTTCTTCTCGGTGGAGCCCTCCCGTATCATGACGTACATGCCGCGGCGGAGCTTCTCGGCCGCCTCGTCTAAAGCCGTCGACTCGTGGTCGGAAGAGATACCGGCGGCCAGGTAGGCGTTGAGGTCTTTCCCCGAGACGTCGGGGGCGTGCCCGTCGCGGACGCGGTCCCCCGCCGCCCCGAGCTTGGCCAGCATCGTTTCGTCTCCGGTGATGACGCCGGGGTAGTTCATCACCTCGCCCAGGCCGAGGCACTCCTTGAACTTCAGGATGCTCTTAATCTCCTCCGGCCCCAGACTGGCCCCGGAGGTCTCCAGGTGGGTGGCCGGGACGCACGAGGGCGCCATGAGGAAGAGGTCGAAGGGGAGGCGGCGGGCGCACTCCAGGACGTAGCGGATACCCGCCAGGCCGCTTACGTTGGCAATCTCGTGGAGGTCGGTGACGATGGCCGCCGTGCCGTGGGGCACTACCGCCCGGGCGTATTGGCCCACGTCCAGCATCGAGCTTTCCAGGTGGACGTGCCCGTTGATGAGGCCGGGGGCGAGGTATTTCCCCTCTAAATCGATAACCTCTTTCGCCCGGGTGTAATCGCCCACGCCGGCCACGCGCTCGCCATAGAGGGCGACGTTGCCCACCTCGATTTCGCCGCTGAAGGTGTTGACGATGCGGGCGTTGGCCAGCACCAGGTCGGCGGGGGTATCGCCCCGGGCCACCGCGATCAGGTTGGGCAGGTCGCTCAAAATCACTCCTCCAGGCAGCAGATATCGGGCAGGTTACGGTACTTCCCGGCGCAGTCCAGCCCGTAGCCCACCACGAACTTGTCCGGCAGGGTCAGCCCCAGGTAGTCTATCTTGAACGGGGTCTGGCGGCGGGAGGGCTTGTCGGTGAGGGCGCAGACCCGGAGCGAGGCCGGCTTTCGCTTGCCCAGGTAGTCCCGCAGAAAGGCCAGCGTCAGGCCGGTATCCACGATGTCCTCCACCACCAGCACGTGGCGGCCCTTAACCGGCAGGCGCAGCCCCTGCACCACCCGCACCCGCCCCGAGGACTGCTGGCCGCGGCCGTAGCTGGAGAGGCGCAGAAAATCCACCTCCAGGGGGAAGTCCAGCCGGCGGACGAGGTCGGCCAGAAAGACGAAACAGCCGTTGAGGACGCCCAGCAGGAGGGGGTTGTTGTCGCGGTAGTCGCGGGTAATGGCCGCGGCCAGGCGCGCCACGGCGGCCTCTATCTCCGCCCGGGGGAATATCACCGCCAGCTTGGCTTCGGCATCCATGCTACCTGAGATTATAACCGCTGAGGCCGGCGGTGTCCATCCTGCCGCGACTGCCGGAGATAAAAAAAGACCGGGGCCGGACTCCCTTTTGGGGATTATCCGGCCTCGGTTTGGTTCTCGGTTGACCCGATTGGTTCGGGCGGGTTTATCTCAGGCGGCGCTCGGGGCGATGGCTTTGCGGGCGCGCGTCTGGCGCACGGTCTGGAGGATGCTGCCGATATTAACGTACCAGACGAAGGCGGCCGGGAAGAGGATTACCGGGATGGCTGCCACCAGGGCGATTATCAATCCAGCGTTCATTGGGTTTACCTCCTTGTTGGCTCTCCTGTCTCTTACTACTATCAGCTTACTCCCCGCTGCTCCGAAGCGGCGTCCGCCGCGCTGCCTATTCCGGGGCGCGGAAATGCCTAATTATCGCGGTGCGGCGGGCAGGATATGCCTAGAGGCGGGCGGCGGGCAATAGGCAGAAAGACGTAGTCAGGAGGAATAAAGGAGGGGTGGGGTAAGGCTTAAGTCTGCTCCGCATCGGCGGCGGCCAGGTTCAGCTTCACCTTTTTGGGGGTGGCCTCGGCGACGTGCTCCGGGCGGAAGTAGACGGCGCTGATGCCTTCGTCGGGGCGCACCACGAACTTGCGCGGCTCGCCCGACCAGGCGTCCTCAATGATGTTGGCAACCTTGCCCAGGAGCTTGTCGCTCTTATCGTAAACGGGTGTCCCGTAAGCAATGTCCTTAATATCCATAGAGTCGCCGCTCCAATCTCGTCGCCGGATTTAAAGTCTCCCCAATAAGAAGAAGCTGGTTAGTCTCCAGCCTCTTCTAAAGACAATCTAACAGCGAAGCGGGGGCTTTGTCAAGGCCGGATTGTTTACACCCGGCGCAAAATGCCGTAAGATTAGTACGGTCTGGCCTGGCCGTTAAATAAAACCAAAGGAGCTGGTTATGGCTATCGCCGGTTTTATCCTCAGCCTGGTGGCGGCCGGTTTCCTGCTCGTCGGGCTGATACCCTTCCTGGGCATCATCAACTGGTTCACCACCCTGCCCGTCGCCGTCCTGGCGGCCATCCTGAGCGGCGTGGCCCTCCCCCGCCGGAGCAGTCTGGCGGTGACGGGGTTCGTCATCAGTCTGGCGGTGTTCGGCGTGGCTATTTTGCGGCTGTACCTGGGCGGCGGGATATTATAGCGGCTAGTCCACCTTCTTGAACTTACTGCGCGGTGAGCCGCAGATGGGGCAGATATCGGGAGGCTCGCCCGCCACGGTGTTGCCGCAGACCTGGCAGACGTAGTAGACCGTCTCCCTGGGCTTGCGGCCCGCCTCCAGGTCGGCCAGGGCCGTCTTGAACAGGCCGTGGTGAATCTTCTCCACCCGGTTGGCCATGTCGAAAGAGTGCACGGCGTCCTGGCTGCCTTCCTTCTTGGCGACATCGATGAAGCCGGGGTACATCTCGGTGAACTCGTAGCTCTCCCCGCCGACGGCGGCGTTGAGGTTTGCCTTATCGGTCTTGATTTCTCCCAGCACCTTAAGGTGGTTGCGGGCGTGGACGGTCTCGGCCTCGGCGGCGGCGCGGAAGAGCCGGGCCACCTGCTTATTGCCGGCGGCATCGGCCTTTTCGGCGAAGAAGGTGTACTTGCGGTTGGCCTGGCTCTCGCCGGCGAAGGCTTCGCTCAGGTTATCTTTGGTGTTGGCCATGTCATCCTCCTTAACGATATCCAGATAATATTACCAGGCGCGCCGGTGCGGATGAAACGACTTTTATCGCATTCGGGGGGCGCTAGCTTCCGCCCGCCAGCTTCTTAATCGCCGTGGCAATCTCGGCCGTGGGCGTGCCCGGCCCGAAGACGGCCTTTATGCCCATTTTCTCAAGCTGGGGAATGTCGTCCTCGGGGATGATGCCCCCGGCGACGACGATAACGCCGGTCATATCTTTCTCTTTCAGCCCGGCCATGACGTCGGCGAAAAGCTCCCGGTGCGCCCCGGAGAGGCAGCTTAATCCGATAACGTCCACGTCCTCCTGGAGGGCGGCTTGGACAATCATCTCCGGGGTCTGGCGGATGCCGGTGTAGATAACCTCCAGGCCGGCGTCGCGGAGCGCCCGCGCCACCACCTTGGCCCCCCGGTCGTGCCCGTCCAGGCCCGGCTTGGCCACCAGGACGCGCAGCTTTTGGCGGCTCATGGCTTGCGGTCTCCTTCGGCGCGCGGCTGCACCAGCTCCACCAGCACGCCGCCGACGGTTTTGGGGTGGAGAAAGGCGATTTGCCCGGCCACGCCGTCGCGCCCCTCTTTATCGATGAGCTGAAATCCCCTGGTTTCCATATTTTTGAGGTCGGCGGCGAGGTCGTCCGTCTCCAGGGCGATGTGGTGCAGCCCCTCGCCGCGCCGCTCCAGGAACTTGGCCACGGCGCTCTCCGGGCCGGTCGGCTCCAGCAGGTCGATTTCGGCGCCGCCGTCCAGGTTGAAGACGGCCTCGGTGACGCGCTGGCAGGGGGCGTCCTCAACGTGGGGCTCGACGCCGAGGAGCTGCTCGAAGAGGGCGGCGCTCTCCTTGAGGTTGCTGACGGCGATACCGATGTGGTGGACTCTTTTTATCATGGTTTTTTCTTTCCTATGTTAGGCTATCCTTTCCCCCGCCCCGCTGGATTCCCGCTTTTGCGGGAATGACAAAAAAGGGCGCGGGAATGACAAGTTGTTAGAAAATCAGAAACTCCTTTTGTGTGCCGAAGACCTCGCGCAGGCAGTCGCAAATCTCGCCGACGCTGGCGTAGGCCTCAACGCATTGAATAAAGGCGGGCATGGTGTTGGCCTCGCTTAAAGCCGTCTTTTTCAACTCGTCCAGGGCTTTCCCGACGGCGTCGTTGTCGCGCCCCTTTCGTACCTTTTTGAGGGCGGCAATCTGCTTTTTCGCCTCGGCCGGGTCAACGCGGACAAGACCGTTTATATCGGCATGCGGCGCGGCGAACTTGTTCACCCCCACCACGGCCCGCTCCCCGGCCTCCACCTCTTTCTGGTAGCGGTAGGCGCTCTCCTGAATCTCGCGCTGGGGGTAGCCCCGGGCGATGACGGCCAGCGCCCCGCCCATTTCGTCTATTTTGGCGATGTAGTCCCCGGCGGCTTGCATGATATCCTGCGTCAGTCGCTCTACCAGATACGAACCGCCCAACGGGTCGACGCTGTCGGCCACGCCGCTTTCAAAGGCCAGCACCTGCTGGGTGCGCAGGGCGGTGGTGACGGCTTCCTCGGAGGGGGTGGCGTAGGCCTCGTCGTAGGAGTTGGTGTGCAGCGACTGCGTGCCCCCCAGCACCGCCGCCAGCGCCTGGTAGGCCACCCGCACGATGTTGTTCTCCGGCTGCTGGGCGGTCAGCGCGCTGCCGGCCGTCTGGGTGTGGAAGCGCAGCATCCAGCTCCTCGGCTCTTTGGCGCCGAAGCGCTCTTTCATTATCTTCGCCCAGAGTATTCTTGCCGCCCGGAACTTGGCGACCTCCTCTAAAAGGTTGTTGTGGGCGTCGAAGAAGAACGACAGCCGCCCGGCGAAGTCGTCCACGTCCAGCCCACGCGCCAGGGCGGCCTGCACGTAGGCGATGCCGTCGGCCAGGGTGAAGGCCACCTCCTGCACCGCCGTGGCCCCGGCCTCGCGGATGTGGTAGCCGGAGATGCTGATGGTATTGAAGCGGGGCAGGTGCCGGGTGCAGTACTCAAAGATGTCCGTGGTCAGCCGCAGGGATGGGTCGGGTGGGTAGATGTAAGTCCCCCGGGCGATGTACTCCTTGAGGATGTCGTTCTGCACCGTCCCGTCCAGCCTGGCGGGGGCGACTCCCTGCCTTTTAGCCAGGGCGATATACATCGCCAGCAGCACTGGGGCGGTGGCGTTGATGGTCATCGAGGTGCTGACCTTGTCCAGCGGGATGTCTTTGAAAAGAATCTCCATGTCCCGCAGGGTGTCCACCGGCACGCCCACCTTGCCCACCTCGCCGCGCGAGATGGGGTTATCGGAGTCGTAGCCGAGCTGGGTGGGCAGGTCGAAGGCGACGGAGAGGCCGGTCTGCCCCTGCTCCAACAGATAGCGGTAGCGCCGGTTGGACTCCGCCGCCGAGGCGAAGCCGGCGTACTGGCGCATCGTCCAGAGCCGCCCCCGGTACATGGTGGGCTGGATGCCCCGCCCGAAGGGGTACTCCCCCGGGTAGCCCGGCGAGACCTCCGGGTCGACCCCGGCCAGGTCGTCGGCAGTGTAGAGGGGCCGGATTTCCATCCCCGAGGTGAGCTTAAACCTGCCCTGCCGCTCCGGAAAGCGCTTCCGGGCGGGCGTCAGCGTCTCCTTTTCCCACTTTTGGCGGCGGCCGGGGGTCATGCCTGTCTCTCCCTGCGTTTAATCCTAAAAAAACAATAGCAAAACGGGCGGGCGATTACAACCGGGGCGGCTTGCACGATTGCGCCGCAGGCACTAAAATAAATCCGATGCAGGAAGAACGGCAGGCGCCGGGAAGCGGACCTATCACCCGATGGCTCGGTAATTACCTGGAATCCCCGCCGCGGGCGCTCCTCTTCTATTTCGCCGTAGCGCTCCAGCTCATCGCCTCGGCGCTGTCCGGCATCGGCTTTCTCCTGGACAGCGCCGCCTTTTTCTTCGCCGGCACCGGCGTCTGGGTGCTCTGGTTCGCCGTCATGTTCATGATGACGCTGCCGGCCACCGATAAGTTCATCGGCGGCAGTCTCCGGTCGTTCCGGCAGGCGGCGGGCTCCATTTTCGTCTGCTTTTTCGTGGTGGGCATCCTGGAAGTCATCGCCATGACGGCCATCTACCCGGCCGTCTCCGACGAGGAGAAGACGGGCGAGTTCGGCGAGGTGATGCAGGGCCTTAACCGTGTCTTTGTCTACAACGACAGCACCGCCCTCGTTCAGCAGGCCAGCGAGAACCTGCTTGCGGGCAACAACCCCTACACCAGCGCCAATATCATCACCGCCTTGCTCCGCTTCGACGGGGCCTACGACCGGGTCACCCCGCTGCGCGTGGGCCGCTACGCCGACGTCTTTCCCTATCCCAGCAACGAGCAGCTCAAAGATGTCTGGGACGAGGCCATCCTCAATCCTGCGGAGCCGCCGCCGGAAATAGAATCGCGCGTCTCCTACCCGGCCGGCTCTTTCGTCCTGCCGGCGCCGTTCCTGGCCCTGGGCATCGGCGATATCCGTATCGTCTACGCTATCTACGTCCTGGCCGGGCTGGTCTTCGCCGTGTGGTGGCTGCCGGCGCGGCGGCGCCTCGTCTTCGTCGGGGCGATGCTCATCAGCCTGGAGATGTGGAACGCCATCGGCGGGGGAGAGACGACCTTGCTGGCTTTCCCGCTGCTGCTGGTGGCCTGGCTGACGCTGCCGCGTAAGTGGTGGGTATCGGCCCTCTTCATGGGGGTAGCCGTGGCCGCCAAGCAGACGGCCTGGTTCGTGATGCCGTTCTACCTGATTCTCTTCCTGCGTACCCACCCGCAGCGGCGGACGGCGGCGGCCATCGGCATCATCGTGGCGGTGTTCGCCGCCTTCAACCTGCCCTTCGTCATCGCCGACCCGGTGGCCTGGGTAAGCTCGGTGGCCGCCCCGATGACCGACCCCATGTTCCCCGTGGGGGTGGGCATCATCAGCATCGTCTCTACCGGCCTGGTCAATTTACAGTCCTCGCTGCCCTTCACCATCGTGGAGGTGGCGGTCATCGCCGGGGGGTGCATCTGGTACTACCGCCACTGCCGCCGCTACCCCCAGGTGGGGCTTATCCTGGCGGTGCTGCCGCTCTTCTTCGCCTGGCGCAGCCTGTGGACGTATTTCTTCTACCTGGGGTCTATCGCCATGGCGGCCGTCCTGGCCGAAGACAAGTACGCGCCGGCGCCCCCCGAACGACCGGCCGCCCCTTAAAACGGGTTCAGCCAGAGCCGGTACTTGAGCCGGTAGTAGACCGCCCCGACGATGTAGGCGGGCACCGCCCCGATGACGGCCAGCACCAGCGCCAGCAGCAGCAGGCTGTAGGCGTAGCCCAGCCAGGGGGCGGCCAGCGGGATGATGCTCTGGCTATCGAACCTGGTGAGCAGGCCGATGAAATTTAGCAGCAGGAACGGCACCACGATGCAGCCCAGGCCGGTCAGGGCGGTCTTGAGGTCGGCCAGGCTGAGGCGGATGTTGGCGGCGATGCAGACGGCCAGATAGAGAAATACCCAGAACTGCCAGGCGCCGGCGTTCTCGGCGGTGAAGAGCACCCGCAGCATCGTCAGCGAGGCGTCGCCCAGCATGGTGAAAAACCCCCCGAAGGAGAAATCGCCGCCGGCCCGGTAGATGGCCAGCACGTCGTCCCAGGCCCGCGAGGCGTCCGGGACGAGGAGGTAAAACAGCCCGAAGAGGGCAGCCCCGCCCAGCAGCACCGGCCCGATGCCGATGAAGAAATTGCCCAGCACCTGCCAGGGGTTCCAGCGGCTCCAGCTGTGGTTGACGTAGCCCAGCGTCCCCGTGTCCGGCTCCGGCTTGAAAAAGGCAATGCTGTCTATCTTATGCAGAAATATAACGCAGAAGAGGGCGTGCCCCAGCTCGTGGACGGGCGTGCCCAGCCAGGCCACCGCGTAGACGCCGCCCCGCCCGAAGGCCCGCTCCAGCGACTTGAACGTAACGTGGGAGACGAGCTGGATGATGGTGCCGAAGATGAAAATACCGGCGAACAGGGAGACGAGCTGGCCGAAGGTGGCCGTCAGGAGGTCGCGCAGGAAAATGAGGGCGTCCATTTTGGTTGCATCATAGCCGTGCCGCCGGGGGCTGTCAAGGCAAAAGCGCCGCCGCTACGACTTTTAGGTATTTCCGCTGACGCAGAATAGGCGTAACGGCGGAAGCCGTACCTATCGGCAGGGTGGTAATCTGGGGGTGGAAAATAAAACAGGGAGGTGAATCAAATGGAATGGCAGATTATCGTCGCGCTGGTCATCGCCATACCGGTCGTTCTCTTCCCCGCGGCCTTCGTCTGGTACCTTAATATCGGCGGTATTTACACGGCCATCAAGGAAGCCAGGGCTCGAAGGGTGGCGCGGCAGAAGGAAGAGAAAGTAGAAGTCATCGCCAAGTAGCCGGGCTGCTATCACCAGTCATCCCGACCACCCCCGCCGCGGGGTGGTCTTCTTTTTTGGCCGGTAAATTATGCCGGTGCTATACTGGCGGTATCACCAGCTTCCGCGCCCTTATGGAGGCGGCCCGGGAGTACGGGGTGTACTAGCTAGCCGGGTGGCGGTCAGGGCTGGTGCGGGCATTTCTCCGTCCGCTCGCCCCAGGTTTCGCAGATGGCCCACTGGTCGGCCTTTATCCGCCCCAGCCGCAGGCACTTATCGACGTACTGGCACTCGGTCGGCAGGTCTCCCTTTAAGACGTTCTCGACCACCTGGCGGGGGTCTTCCTTTTTGACAACCGAGTAAGCGGCCCCAAAGAATTCTTTATGCAGGTCGTCGGTATCCATGTAGAGACTGAAGAGGGTCAGCCTCACCCGGTCGATGTACTGCTGGTAGTACTTGTTTCTCTCGTGGTCCTGGCAGATGTAGTTCAGCTGTTTCCGGTAGGCGAAAGAGCGCACCACCAGCATGTTGATGAAAAAGCCGAGTCCGGCCGTGCCCAGGCCCAGCGACAGGACGGCCCAGCCCGGTAAGTCGAACACCTGGGTCAGGGTAACCGTCCCCGCCCCCGACGCTACGGCCATAGAGGGGATGGATTTCAGCAGGTCGCCGGCCTTCTGGCCGAACTGCGAGGACTCCGTGTAGCCCTTGAGGATTTCGGAGCGGAGCTCTTCGTTTTCGTCAAAATTAAGCTGCCGGCCTTTATAGATGGTGTCCAGCGAGCGCATGGCGGCGTAGATAGCGGCGGTGGCCCCCCGGACGTAGGCCCGCTCCGCCTCCCCGCCCTCCTTGCCTTTGGCGATGGCATCGTCCAGCTCGCGCTTGGCCAGCACGGCGATTTCCTTGGACTCCGTTTCTTTAGTGGAGCCACCCGTCATCGCCCAGACCAGCCGGACGCTGGTGGATGGGGAGAGAAAAGCGGTAACTTCCTGATTGGCGGCTGTTGCCCCGGCCACGTTTCACCTCCACGGGGTAGTTTTTCTCTAAATTATACACCGGCTGTCAATCTATTGGCGCCAAATGGCACAAGTGTCAACGTTGGTGACAGGAAAAGGAATGATAAAGGGCGTCGCCGGCTAAAATCAGGGACGGCGGGGCAGGCTGAAACGGAAGGTGGAGCCTTTGCCCAACCGGCTTTCGACGCCGATATCACCGCCGTGGGCGGCCACGGTATGCTTGGCGATGGCCAGCCCCAGGCCGCTGCCGCCGCCGCTGCGGGCCTTATCGGCCTTGTAGAAGCGCTCGAAGACGTGGGGCAGGTCTTCCGCCGGGATGCCGATGCCGCTGTCGGCGACGCTGACGCTGACCGAGCGCTTGTCGAAGCTGGTGGCGGCGGTCACCTTGCCGCCGGGGCGGTTGAACTTGATGGCGTTGTGGACGAGGTTGACGATGGTCTGGCGGATGCGGTCGCGGTCGGCGGAGACTTCGGGCAGGTCGGGGGCCAGCTCTCTGAGCAAAGTGACCTGAACCCTTTCGGCCAGGGGCTTGAGGTCGTTAAGCACGCCGTCCACCAGGGCGTTGAGGTCGACCGGCTCAATCTTGAGCTCGGCCTGGCCGGTCTCGATGCGGGAAAGCTGGGTAAGCTCGGTGACTATCTGGGTGAGGCGGTCGGCCTCGCCGACGATTTTGGCCAGAAATCCTGCGGCGGCCTTTTTATCTTCGCTGGCGCCGCCCTGGAGCGTTTCGGCCATGGCCTTGATGCCGGCGATGGGCGTCCGCAGCTCGTGCGAGATATTGCCGATGAGTTCCCGACGCATCGTCTGGAGGTCTTTAAGCTCGGTCAAATCCTGCAGCAGGAGCAGCCCGCCGCCTTCGCCGGTGGGGACGGCGATGGCCCGCAGGAAACGCCGCGTGAAGGTGGACTCGAACTGGATGTTTTGCTCCCGCCCGGTCTTAAGGCAGCGCTTGAGCACCTCGTCGGCCTGGTGGTCGTGGACGACCTCGATGAGGGGCCGGCCGGCGGCCTCGGCGGCCTCGAAGCCGAAGAGCCGCCCCGCCGCCGGATTGGCCAGGGCCACCTTCCCCCCGGCGTCGGTCATGACGACGCCGTCGGCCATGTTGTCCAGGATGTCGGCCAGGTTGGTCTTTTCGGTGGAGATGGCCGCCACCGTTTCCTGTAAATTGGCGGACATCTCGTTAAAGGCGTGGGCCAGCTGGCCGATTTCGCCCCGGTCCGCCACGGCAATCCGCCGCCCCAGGTCGCCGGCGGCTATCCCCCGGGCGGCCCCGGTAAGCTGGCGGATGGGGCGCGTCGTGGTGCGGGCGATGAGCCAGGCCGCCAGCACCGCCAGCGCCGCGATGATGACCGTTACCAGGATAATCGTCCGCGTTACGCGGCCCACGATGGCCTCCACCTCGGTGGTGGGCAGCGCCACCCGGGCGATACCCAGTAATTCGTCCCCGGCGGTGACCGGCACGGCCACGTAGAGCATCGACTGCTCCAGGGTGGTGGAAAAGCGCTGGCTCTCCCCGATGCCGCTGGACAGGGCGGCGATGACCTCGGGGCGGCCGGCGTGGTTTTCCATGGCGGCGGGGTCTTCCCGCGAGTCGCCCAGGACGGTGCCGTCCGGGGCGATAATGGTGATGCGGCTGTCGATTTCCTCCCCCAGCCGCTTGGCCATGGCGTCGGCGTCGCCGCCGGCCGCCAGCACCGCCCCGGCCGTCTCCGCCGCCAGCCGCGCCTCCCGCTCCAGGTCTAGGCGCAGGTTATCCAGCTGGGAGCCCCTCACCGCGCTGGTGAGGTAAATCCCCAGCACGGTCATGCTGGCCACGATGAGGACGATAAAGGGGACGGCGATGCGCCACTGGATGCTGCGCAAATCTAGCCCTCCAGTTTGTAGCCCGTGCCGCGGACGGTCACCAGGTACACGGGGTGGCCGGGGTCGGCCTCTATTTTCTGACGGAGCCAGCGGATGTGCACGTCGACGGTGCGGGTATCGCCGGCGTAATCGTAGCCCCAGACCTTTTCCAGCAGCTGCTCGCGGCGGAAGACCAGCCCCCGGTTACGGGCCAGAAAGGCCAGCAGGTCGAACTCCTTGGGCGATAGCGCCAGCGTCGCCCCGGCCAAAGTGGCCCGGTGCTGGGGGATGTCCAGCGTCAGCTCGCCGATTTGTAGCGGGGACGTCCCGGCGGCCGCCGCCGGGGCCGCCGCCATCTGCTGGCGGCGGAGCATCGCCCGGACGCGGGCGGTCAGCTCCCTCATGCTGAAGGGCTTGGTCATGTAGTCGTCGGCGCCGATTTCCAGCCCCACGATTTTGTCCGTCTCGTCAACGCGGGCGGTGAGCATCAGGATAGGAACGGTCATTTCTTTGCGGAGGATGCGGCAGACCTCGAAGCCGCTTATCTTGGGGAGCATGATGTCCAGGATGATGAGGTCGGGGCTTTCCCGGCGGGCGGCGTCCAGGGCCTGCTCGCCGTCGCCGGCGGTGACGACCTCGTAGCTCTCCTTATGGAGGTTGTAGCGCAGCGTCTCCAGCAGGTTGGGGTCGTCTTCGACCACTAGAATTTTGGTGTCCGTCATCGGGATTCCTCTTCAGCCGTTGCGGTATTCCTGCTGTATTTCCTCCATGATTCTGGCGGCGAATTCGCCCCGCTCCGCCTCGCCGAGGGCGGTCATCGGGAGCACCCATTCCATCTCCCGAAGATTGTCCAGCAGCATGGGGATTAAATCGAAGGGGACGGAGATGACGAACAGCCCTTCGGGCAGTATTTTTTGCATCCTGAAGCCGTAGCCGATGCCGGTGACGGTGTAGTTCAGCTCGCCGCTGAGGTACGGGTAGGCGAAGAGCCAGGCGCACATCAGCACCGGCGTAATTTTGGAGGTCAGCGGTTTGCCGGTGGAATAGCTCAATGCCCGGAGCAGTATCTCCGCCTGGGAGGGCGCGGCGGTGAGGATGAGCAAATCCGGCGCGAAGGACAGCTTGTCCACGGAGGAGAAGGCCACGTACCGGACGGTGTCAGGGGCGAATTTCTGGATGTGGTGGTATATCCGGCGGTTGGCGCGCGCCTCCTGGTAAATCCGCTCCTTGGCGCCAATCTGGCCGCTCTCCATCGTCGGCTCGGGCGCCACCATGCCCAGCACCAGCCGGTCCACGCAGGTAAAGGTATCCTTGTCGGCGTAAAAGGGGGGGCTTGTCTGCGCCTCCCCGAACAGGCGGCAGATGGGCAGCTGTTTGGCCGTCCTGGGCAGGCCCTCGGGCCGGTTGAGCAGGAACTTGACGCCCACCGGCTGATACTCGAAGCGGAATTTATCCAGTATGGAGTAGTTCTGCTTGGCGGCTGACATATCGTCCTCCCCCCGGTGTTATCGGTCTATTACACTATAACATTATTGCCAGCGGTGTAAAATATCGGCGCGCATTTGACTCCGGTGGGGACATGCACTATGCTGCTGGTACGGATACCTTGCTTGCCGATGTAAACAGACGCCGCCAGCGGGGAGCGCATGAAGAAAAACGTGGCCATTACGGGTGTTTCCGGATACGTCGGCACCGGGCTGCTGGCCCGCCTCGACGGCGATAGCGGCGTGGGCCAAATCATCGGCATCGATACCCGGGAACCCTGGTACCAGTCCCCCAAACTGGTGTTCTACCGCCGCGATGTCCGCCGTCCCTTCGACGATATTTTCGCCGCCCATAAGGTGGCTGCGGCGGTGCACCTGGCCTTCGTCCTGCGGCCCACCCGCCGCCCGGCCCTGGCCCGGGAGATAGATATCCAGGGCACGCGGAACCTGGTGGCGGCCTGCCGGCAGGCCGGCGTGCGGCACGTCGTCCAGCTGAGCAGCTACACCGTTTACGGCGTCCAACGCGATAGCCCGGCGCCGCTCACCGAGGCCGCCTTGCGCTGTCCTATGGCCGGCCTCCAGTACGCCCGGGATAAAATCGAGGCTGAGCGCGTCCTGGAGGACTTCGGCGCCGCCCACCGGGACGTTACCGTCACCGTGCTGCGCAGCGCCCCCATCATGGGGCCCGGCGCCGTCGGCTCGGCGGCCACCATCCTCTTCGAGCTGCCGGTGATGCTGGGTGTGACCGGCGGCGACCCTCCGATGCAGTTTGTCCACGAGGACGACCTGGTGAGCCTCATCGCGCTGCTGCTGGCACGGCGGCAGGGGGGCGTCTATAACGTCGCCGGGAACGGCGCCATCAAGTACAGCCAGGTCGCCCGGCTGGTGGGGAAGAGGCTGCTCAACCTGCCCGCCTGGCTGCTGGAGCCGGCCATCCGGCTGTCCTGGGCGCTGCATGTCCAGAGCGTTTCTCCCGTCGGCGTCAGCTACATCAAGTACCCGCCGGTGGTCAGCACCGCCCGGCTGGCTGAGGAGCTGGGCTTTCGGTTCCGCTACTCTTCCCGGCAGGCGCTGGCGGCCTTCGTCCGGGCGTCCCGCTCCGGCCGCTAGCCCGGCCGCCCGCCATTTTCCCTTGACATAACGTTAGCCAGCTATCCCCGTGTGCGACCGTACACTAATTATTTATATCCCCGGGCGAAAAATTTACGTTTTTGTTACACCCAAAATGGTTACATATAAGGTAGTTAGCTACCGAGAAAAAACAGGTAATAAGGATGAATCTGGCCGAATCTTTTCCTATCTTGCTGCTCATCGTGTCCCTGGCGGCGGCGCTCCTGGTGACGGTGCTGGCCTGGCGCTACCGGGCCCGGCGCTCCGTCAAGACCTTCTTCGCCGTGATGCTGGCCCTGGACTGGTGGCTGCTCTGCTCGGTGCTGGAAAATAACAGCACGTCCCTGGCTACTCACGTCTTCTGGATGAACATGAGCTACCTGGGTATTACCCTGCTGCCGGCGCTGTGGCTGCTCTTCACCCTGTATTACACCGACAAGGGCGAGTGGTGGCGGCGGCGCGGCCTGCCGTTGCTTTTCATCATCCCGGCGATTACCCTGGTGATGGTCTGGACCAACGGCTGGCACCACCTGATGTGGAGCGACGTCAGCCTGGATACCAGCGTCTATCCGCCGCTGAAAATATTCACCTTCCATACCTGGTTCTGGGTACACGCCTTTTACTCCTACGCGCTGCTGATTATCGGGTTCGTGCGGCTGGTGGGTCTCTACGTCCGCACCTCCGGCCTTTACCGCCGGCAGGTCAGGATTATGCTGGCGGCGACCATCGTACCCTGGGTGGCCAACATCCTCTTTATCTTCGGCGTCGTCCCCAATTTCCCCATCGACCCCACGCCGATGGCCTTTGTCATCACCGGCCTCGCTTTCCTCTGGGGATTCTCCCTCGCCAAGCTCCTCAACATAATACCGGTGGCCTACGAGGCCATTTTTAGGAGCATCAGCGACGGCGTCATCGTCATCGACGCTCAAAACCGCATCCGGCAGTTCAATCCCGCGGCGGCGCGGATACTGCCCGCCGGCGAGGCCGGCCTTACTGGCAAAAAGCTCGGCCAGGTAATCCCGGCGCGGGCGTATATCTCGGAGACCCTGGCCGATAGCGGCCGCTCCGGGACAGTTATCTCGCTGGGGACGGGCCACCAGGCGCGTTTTTACAAAGTCAGCGTCACGGCCATTTCCGACGGGCAGAACGTCAGCGGGCGGATGGTGCTCCTCCACGACGACACCGAGCGCCGCAAGGCCGAAAACGAGTCCCGCGAGAAGGTCCTGCTCAAGACCGAGTTGAACGAGCGGAAAAAGACCGAGCGGCTGCAGCACGACGAGAACTACGTGCTCACGCTGATGAGCCGGGGGGCGAAGCTAAACGAGATACTGGACGCCATCGTGCGGCTGGTGGAAGCGCACAATACCAACATCATCGGCTCGATTTTGCTCTACGACAAGTCCAGCGCCATGCTTCTCCCCGCCGCGTGCCCCAGCCTGCCCGCCAACCTGGTCACCCTGTTCAAGGACGGCGTGCCCGTCGGCCCCGAGTCGGGTGCCTGCGCCGCCGCCGCCTTCCGCAAGGAGAGGGTCATCGTCCCGGATATCCGCCAGAGCCCCCTCTTCGACGTCAACCGGGCCGCCCTCCGCAAGGCCACCCGGAACAAGCTGCTCGCCTGCTGGTCGGAGCCCATCATCAGCTCCAACGGCGAAATCCTGGGCACCATCGCCAACTATCAGGGCAAAGTGGGCGAGCCGGACGCCGATGACCTCAAGGTGCTGGAGTGGTCGGCCCGTATCGCCGCCATCGCCATCGAGCAGCGCCGCAGCGAGCAGGCCCTGGCCGACGAAGCGGTGCGGCGGCGCATCCTCATCGAGCAGTCCAGCGATGGCATCGTCGTCCTCGACCAGAGCGGCCGCGTCTACGAGGCCAACCAGCGCTTTGCCGATATGCTGGGCTACTCCCTGGAGGAAGCCCGCCAGCTCAGTGTCTGGGACTGGGAGGCCGACTACCCGCGCGAGCAAGTGGTCGAGATGATTAACACCGTTGACGAGAACGGCGACCACTTCGAGACACGGCACCGCCGCAAGGACGACAGCTTCTACGACGTGGAAATAAGCACCAACGGCGCCGCGTTCGCCGGGCGAAAGCTCATCTTCTGCGTCTGCCGCGACATTACCGAGCGCAAGCGGGCCGAGGAGGCACTGCGCGAATCGGAGGAAAAATTCTCCAAGGCCTTCCGCTCCAGCCCCAACTCTATCTGCATCAGCACGCTGGAGGACGGGACCTTCCTGGAGGTCAACGACAGTTTCACGCGCGATACCGGCTGGACGCGTCAGGAGACCATCGGCCACAGCTCCCTGGAGCTGGGTCTGTGGGCCGACCCCGAGGAGCGGGAGAGGATATTAGGGAAGATGCACCGGGACGGCCGGGTGGTGAACGAGGAGTACCGCTGCCGCATCAAGTCCGGCGAAATCCGCACCCAGCTGTTCTCCGCCGAGCCGATTAGCTTCGACGGGAAGGACTGCATCCTGGCGGTTACCGCCGACATTACCGAACGCAAGCAAATGGAGGAAAAGATACGGGAGTCCGAGGAAAAGTATCACATGATTTTCGAATCGGGCAACGATATCATCATCCTCCTGGATAAAAAGGGTAAAATCATCGATATCAACCAGCAGATTACCACCATCGGCGGTTACGACCGTAACGAGCTGCTGGGCGAGCATTTCCGGACGCTCACCAAGCTAATGCCCCCAAAAAGCCTTGCTATTATCGCCAAGAATTTCATGCTGCGGCTGCTGGGGGCCAAAGTGCCGACTTACGAGGTCGAGATGTACCGCGCCAACGGCGAGCGGCTGAATGTGGAAATCAACGCCGTGGTAATTAAGGACAACGACAAGCCCATCGGTACCCTGGCCACGCTGCGGGACGTTACCGAGCGCCGCAAGTCCGAGTCCGCCCTGCGCTACCAGCGGGAGCTCATCGGCCAAATTATCGCCACCATCCCCAACGCCGTCCTCGTCACCAACAAGGATAAAGAGGTGCTGCTGGCCAACAATACCTTTTACCAGACCTTCGGCCTGACCAAAGAGGACATCGAAAACAAGCCGGTAACCAGGGCGCTCCGGGTCAAAGAGTTCAGCGATGCCCTCACCGCCATCATCAAGACCAGGGAAAAGAGCCTCTCCTTTGAGTTCCGCTACCGGCTCCAGAACGTCGGGCACATCTTCGCCGCCGGTATCGTCAAGATGGAAAACAACCGCTACCTCATCTTCATGAACGATGTTACCGAGGAGCGGGAGAAACAGGAGCGGCTCTACCTTACCGACCGGCTGGCCTCGGTGGGCGAGATGGCCTCCGGCGTGGCCCACGAGCTGAACAACCCCCTCACCAGCATCATCGGCCTCTCCGGCCTGCTGATTCGCCAGGAGATGCCCGCGGAGCAGCGGGAAGACCTGGTGGCCGTCCACGCCGAGGCGGAGCGTTGCGCCGCCATCGTCAAGAACCTGCTCACCTTCGCCCGCAAGCACGCCCCCAAGCGGGAGCCGATCCAGGTCACTAAAATCCTGGAGGACGTCCTCAAGCTGCGGGCCTACGAGCAGCGCGGCCAGAACATCACCATCCAGACCGATTTCGCCCCCGACCTGCCGGAGGTGCTGGCCGACTATTTCCAGATGCAGCAGGTCTTTCTCAATATCATCCTTAACGCCGAAATGGCCATGGTGGACGCCCACGGCCGCGGCACCCTGAAAATCACCAGCCGCCGGGTCGACAGCCACGTTGACATCTCCTTTAAGGACGACGGCCCGGGCATCGCCAAGGAGAACCTGGGGCTCATCTTCAACCCCTTCTTCACCACCAAGGAGGTGGGCAAGGGCACCGGCCTGGGCCTCAGCATCAGCTACGGCATCGTCGCTTCCCACGGGGGGAGGATATACGCCAAAAGCCCGTCCGCGCGAGGGACCACCTTCGTCGTCGAGCTGCCGGTGCTCAAGAACTAGGGAGACCGTGATGGTAAAGGCAAATAAGGCTAAAAAGAGAATACTGGTGATTGAGGACGAGGTCGTCCTGGGCCGGCTCTGCCAGCGCGTGCTTACCGCCGCCGGCTACGAGGTGGACTGGGTCGGCAGCGGGCTGACCGCCCGGGAAAAGGCCCGGGCCCGGCATTACGACCTCTGCGTCTCCGATATCCGCCTGCCGGGGCTGACCGGCATCCAGCTTTACGAGCAGTGGCGGGACAGCGGCCACTCCCTGGCAAAGCACATTATATTTATCACCGGAGACACCCTGAATAACACCGTCCGGGACTTTCTGGAGAGGGCCGGGCGCCCCTACCTGATGAAGCCCTTCGACCTGGAAGATCTCGGCGCCGCCGTGGACCGGGCCCTGGCCCCGGTGGGTCTGGCCCGATAAAGGAGGAACAGGAAATGGTTAAGGAAGCCAAACAGCCCTCGGTACTCATCGTCGACGACGAAGCGCTGGTGCGCCGGACGATACGCAAGAGTCTGGCCAGCGAAGGCTTTATCTGCTATGAGGCGGAAAGCGCCGAGAAGGCCATGGAGTGCATGCGCGCCCGGCCCGCCGAGGTGGTGATTCTGGATATCAAGATGCCGGGCAAGACGGGTAAGGAGCTGCTGCCGGAAATCAGCGCCGTCTTCCCCGATGCGGCCATTATCATGGCCACCGCCGACGTTGAGCCGGCCACCATCGTCGAGTGCCTCAAGAACGGCGCCCGCGACTATATTACCAAGCCCTTCAGCGCCGAGCAGATTGTCGAGGGCATCCGGACGATGCTGGAGAAGAAACGGATGGAGTACGAGCTTGAGCAGCACCGGGGCCGGCTGGAAGGCAAGCTGGAAGAGAAGACCGGCGAGCTCCAGAAGCTCTTCGCCGGCGCCATCGAATCGCTGGTGGTGGCCCTGGAGGCCAAGGACGAGTACACCGCCGGGCATTCCCGCCGCGTTACCGATATGGCCGTCCGCATCGGCGAGGCCATGGGCTTGGCCGGGGCCGAGCTGGAAGACCTGCGCTGGGCGGCCCTGCTCCACGACATCGGCAAAATCGGCATCGACCCGACCGTCCTCAACAAGCCGGGCAAGCTCACGCCGGACGAGTACCGCTACATCCTCAACCACACCAATATCGGCTCCGGCATCGTGCAGTCGCTGGTCAACGAAAAGATTGTGGCCATCATCAAGCACCACCACGACCACTACGACGGCGGCACGCCCGGCCAGCGGGTTCGCGGTAAGAAAATACCCCTGGGGGCGCGCATCCTGGCCCTGGCCGATACCTACGACGCCATGACCTCCGACCGTCCCTACCGCCGCGCCCTTCCCGCCGCCAAAGCGATTACGGAGATTGAGCGCTGCGCCGGCTCGCAGTTAGACCCGGCGGTGGTACGGGCCTTTCTGGCGATGGACGTCCCGGAGCGATAACCGCCCGCTTACTTTTTGACCGGCCGGCCGGATGCCTCCGGGGTGAGCCGGGCGTCGATGAATATCAGCGGTTTGCTGATGCGCTTGACCACCAGCGGGCAGTGGTACATCCCCTTGGGAATGAAGGTGTAGCAGGGGTAGTTTATCTTTTCCACCCGGCCGTCCAGCTCAAACTCGACATCGGCGTCAAAGTCCAGGAAGTTCCTGGGGTCGCCGCCGATGAGGAAGATGTACTGGTCGAAAGGGTGCTGGTGGGAAGGCCCGCCTAACGATTCGGGCTTGGTGACGTAGGCGAAGCCGACGGCCAGGTTGGATTCGGGGATGTCCTTGCCGCCCAGGGCGGTAATCATCGGCGCGGTGATGGTGTCGTGGATGGACTGCCACGGCTGAAACTCGACGATATTCGGGCCGTGCCTGATGTTCTTGAGATGTTCTAAATCCATATTTGCCTCCTTGGTATCCCTACG
>Ga0315534_1000210_pt1 | contig 37693 bp, 39 predicted proteins | sample SalMarSW160240MG_FD_203094 | JGI IMG/M metagenome (GOLD analysis project Ga0315534, IMG submission 203094) | Salt marsh sediment microbial communities from the Plum Island Ecosystem LTER, Massachusetts, United States - Salt Marsh Sediment SW1602-40 ... | reverse complement strand
AGGTTCGACCTCTGAATTTCACCTCCAACCCTAGAATTGTTGATGGCAGACGATCTCTACTCCGTACTGGGTGTCGCCAAGACCGCGAAAACCGAGGATATCGCCAAGGCCTATCGTAAGCTTGCCAAGAAACTTCATCCCGATCTCAATCCGGGCGACAAGGCCGCCGAGGAGAAGTTCAAAAAGATCACCGCGGCCTACGACATCCTCGGCGATGAGGAAAAGCGTGGCCGTTACGACCGGGGCGAAATCGATGCGTCCGGCCAAGAGACACCGCAACAGCGCTATTACCGCGAATATGCCGGCGGCGCGGAGGGCGCGCGCTATCGGTCGAGCGCAGGCTTCGAGGATATCGGCGCCTTCAGCGATCTGTTCGGCGATATGTTCGCCGAGCGGGGAGGGATGCGCGGAGGCGGCCGGCGCTTCTCCATGCGCGGGCAAGATGCACAATACCGGCTCGACGTTGCTTTCCTCGATGCGGTGAACGGCACCACGACCCGTCTCACTTTGCCGGACGGGGGCACGCTCGATGTCACGATTCCACCTGGCGTCAGCGACGGCCAGGTGCTCAGGCTGAAAGGCAAAGGTGGTCCGGGCTTAGGAGAAGGCGGACCGGGCGATGCGCTGATCGAGATCCATGTCAGGCCCCATCCAGTGTTCAAGCGCGACGGCAACGATATTGTCGTCGAGGTTCCGATCACTCTCGATGAAGCGGTGCTGGGTAGCAAAGTCGAGGTGCCGACCATCGGGGGCCGGGTCTCCGTGACCGTGCCTGCCGGCGCGAATACGGGACAGACGCTCAGGCTCAAAGGCCGAGGCGTCAAGGCGAAGGGCGGAGCCGGCGACCAGCTGGTCAAGCTCAGCGTGATGCTGCCCGATCAGATCGACGAGGACCTCAAGAGCTTCGCGGAAAAATGGCGGTCGCGCCATCCTTACGATCCGCGGCGCAAGCTGAAGGAGCAAGCGTGATGCTCTCGGAACGCGATCTCCTGGCCCGCGTACAGCGTCTCACCGTGACCCGGCTCAGGGTGTGGGTGGCGCAAGGCTGGATCAAGCCGGTTGACGCGGAGGCGCCGAGCTATTCTGAGGCTGACTTGGCGCGGGCGGCGCTCATTTGCAATCTCGAGGACGATCTCGGCTTTACCGAAGATGACGTGCCGGTTCTGCTCAATCTTATAGACCAGATCCATGGCCTCCGAGCCGAACTCAAAGTCCTGCTCGATGCATTGGACGAACTGCCGCCCGATCTCCGCGCCACAGTCAGAATGCAAATCACGCAGACCAGAGGCCCGGGCAAACGATGAGATCGTTTGGCGCCTCGCTCGTCTTTCTGGCGGCAGTTGCGGTTCTAACCTGGCTCAGCGTGCGCTTTGTGCTGGGGCGCCTTCCCGGCGATCTTGTCATCGATAAGGGAGGCGTCGTCGTCTATCTGCCGATCACCACGGCGATCGTCGTCAGCGTGTTGCTAAGCCTGATCCTTTGGCTTTTTCGCCGCTAGCGCATCGGCGTCCGCAAGCTCGGGCGGGATCACCGCGACTTCGCCTTTCTTGATGGCAAGGGCCAGCTCGCCGCGCTTCAGTGCCAGCGCATCCTCGCCGAACAGTTTCTTGCGCCAGCCGCGCAAGGCCGGGGCATCGGCCTCGTCTGAGCGCGCGATCTCTTCAAGCTCGTCGCTGGTGGCAATGAGCTTGGGAGCGACGCCATGATGTCCGGCCCGGGCCTTGAGCAGAACACGCAACAGGTCGACCACGGCTTGAGCCTCGGGCGGCATCGGCTGGCCCCGCTGGATGGGCGGGACGGTCTCGGGATCGCGAGCGAGACCCCGTCCGACTGCTTCGAGTACGGCGCGCCCCCGCATGGAGCGGGCAAAGCCGTTATGCAGCGAGCGCAAGGAGCCGAGATCCTCGACCGTGCGGGGCGCTTGGCTGGCAATGTCGTAAAGCGCCTCGTCCTTAAGGACCCGGGCCCGCGGCACGTCCTGGGTTTGCGCCTCGCGTTCGCGCCAGGCGGCAAGTTCCATAAGCACGGCGAGCGCCTTTTGCGTCTTGATGCGCATCTTGAGCCGTTTCCAGGCATGCTCGGGATGAAGCTCGTAAGTCGCGGGGTCGGTCAGCACCGCCATCTCTTCGTTGAGCCAACTTGCGCGCTCCGATTTGTCCAGCTGAGCCTGAAGCTTGGGATAAAGGTCGCGCAGATGAATGACGTCGCCGAGCGCATAGGTGAGCTGCCGCTCCGACAGCGGGCGGCGGCTCCAGTCGGTGAAGCGCGAGGTCTTGTCCAAGTTGCGGCCCAATAGCCGCTTCACCAGCATCGAGTAACTGACCGCTTCGCCGAAGCCGCACACCATGGCGGCGACTTGGGTATCGAAGATCGGGTGGGGGATCACGCCGGCAAGGTGATGAACGATTTCAATGTCTTGCCGGGCGGAGTGAAAGACTTTCAGCACGCGCTCGGAGACCATCAACTCGAAGAAAGCGGTGAGATCGAGACCCGGCGCTAGACTGTCGATGAGCACCTCGGTGCCGTCCGCTGCGATCTGAATCAGGCAAAGCCGCGGCCAGAAGGTTTGCTCGCGCATGAACTCGGTATCGACCGCAACAAAAGGCGCGCTTCCCAATCGGGCGCAAGCGTCGGCGAGTTCATCGGTGCGGGTGATGAGATGCATGGATGGCGGGTATAGCCTAACGCCCCGCGCGTCGCCAAGAGCGCAAACAGCACAGCCGTCAGCGGCAATCCGCCGCCCGCCCGTCTGGTCCCGGCCAGTCCGGGCAGGCTCTGGAGGCGGCGGCAATCCCATTGGCCAGCGCGACGGGTCCGGTGGGTTGGGTCGCCTTGACAAGCAAGGTCTCCCATGCGCTTTTCCGCGGCACTCCCGCTTTCCTTCCGGCACGTCTCCGATCCCGCCATGCATCTCTATCGCACTCATACTTGCGGCGCGCTGCGTAACGATGACGTTGGCAAGACCGTTCGCCTTTCGGGCTGGGTCCATCGTGTGCGCGACCACGGTGGTCTCCTGTTCATCGACCTCCGCGATCATTACGGCCTGACCCAGACCGTCGCCGATCCGCAGTCGCCGGCCTTTGCCGAAGCGGAGAGGCTAAAGCCGGAGTGGTTGGTCCGGATCGACGGCGATGTCGTTGTCCGTACGCCGGAGACGGTCAATCCCAACCTGCCCACCGGCGGGGTCGAGGTCAAAATCAAGAGTCTGGAAGTTCTGTCGCAAGCCAGCGAGCTGCCGCTGCCGGTGTTCGGCGAACCGGATTACCCTGAGGAAACGCGGCTCAAATATCGCTTCCTCGATCTGCGCCGGGAGAGCCTGCACGACAACATCATGAAGCGGCAGGCGGTCATCTGGTCGCTGCGCAACCGGATGCGGGACGCGGGCTTCTTCGAATTCCAAACGCCGATTCTGACCGCATCTTCGCCGGAAGGAGCGCGCGATTACCTGGTGCCGAGCCGGGTCCATCCTGGAAAATTTTACGCGCTGCCGCAGGCGCCGCAGCAATTCAAGCAATTGATCATGATCGCGGGCTTCGACCGCTACTTTCAGATCGCGCCCTGCTTCCGCGACGAGGATGCCAGAGCCGACCGCTCCCCGGGGGAGTTCTACCAGCTCGATCTCGAAATGAGCTTCGTCACCCAGGAGGACGTGTTCGAGGTGGTCGAGCCGATCTTGCGCGGCCTGTTCGAGGAGTTCGGCGGCGGCAAGTCTGTCACCCAAAAATTCCCGCGCATCCCTTATGTCGAGGCGATGCGCAAATATGGCACCGACAAGCCTGACCTGCGGAACCCGATCGAGATGCAGGACGTGACCGAGCATTTCCGTGGCTCGGGATTCAAGGTGTTCGCCGGCATGCTCGATATGGATGTCAATGCCCGCGTGTGGGCGATTCCGGCCAAGGGCGGCGGGAGCCGTGCGTTCTGCGATCGCATGAATTCGTGGGCGCAAGCCGAAGGACAGCCCGGCCTCGGGTATATTTTTTTCCGCGAAGGGGAAGGCGCGGGGCCGGTGGCCAAGAATATCGGCGCGGACAGGACTGCGGCGATCAAGGCGCAGCTTGGCCTCGCAGACGGCGACGCCGTGTTCTTCGTGGCGGGACTACCGAGCGAGTTCGCCGAGTTTGCCGCCCGCGCGCGCGTGAAGATCGGCGAAGACCTGAACCTCACAGCCAAGGATCAATTCGCCTTCTGCTGGATTGTCGACTACCCGATGTATGAATGGAACGAAGACGAAGGACGGGTCGACTTCTCTCACAATCCCTTTTCCATGCCGCAAGGCGGCTTGGAGGCGCTCGAAACCAAGGACCCGCTCGATATTCTCGCTTACCAGTACGATATCGTTTGCAACGGTATCGAACTGTCTTCGGGCGCCATCAGGAACCATAAGCCTGAGATCATGGAGAAGGCCTTCGCCATCGCTGGCTATTCCGAGGAGGAATTGGAGACGCGCTTCGGAGGGATGCTACGCGCGCTGCACTATGGGGCGCCGCCGCATGGCGGCATTGCGCCCGGCATCGACCGCATGGTGATGCTGTTATGCGGCGAGGAGAATTTGCGCCAGGTCGTCATGTTCCCGATGAACCAGCAGGCCGAGGACCTGCTTATGGGCGCGCCTTCGGAGGTTTCCCCTAAACACTTGAAAGAGCTGAACATTCGGATTGTGCCGCCGCCGAAAGGTTGAGCTTCGGCGGTTGTTCGCATGACGATTTTCATTCCTCAGTCTTGGCAATTGCCGCTAAGGTGAAATTACAAAAATCTGATGGGGAGGGGTGGGCATGTACAAGGATTGCCTCACGCGCCTGGTCGCAATTTCCGCCTTTGCCGGTCTGTGCCTTTGCCCGGCTTTGACGCAAGCTGCCGAGATCAACACCGACGCCTTCGTCGCTGCGTGCAGCAAGGACCCTATCATCACCGACGATACGGCCTTCGATGACGGCAAGGTGACTCCAAAAGCATATTGCGAGTGCATCGCGGGCGAGCTTGCAAAAAGCGATCTCGGCCAGAAGGACGTCGATATGCTGATCAAGATGCACAATGAGGATATCAGCGACGCCGACGTCGAGAGCTATCCGAAGCTTGAAGACTTGATGATCGCGAATGAGGGTTACGAAGATGCGTGCCGCAAGACTTTGGGCCTTCCGAGCGATGCCGGCACGGATGTCGAGGAAGTTCCCGAAGGGGAAGACGATATGATGCCGGAAGATGACGCGGAAAGCCCGGCAGAGGACGACGAAGCGCCGCCCCAATAAGCTGCGACAGGCGGACGGGAAGGTTAACCTGCGCGCCTCAATTTCGCGCTTCAAATAGCCGCGGCATCGAACAAAAGAAAAACCCAGATTAACGCCCGCTGATGGGAACCATAAGCGGGCCAGGCCTCTTTCCTGAAGTGAAGGCGAAGGAGAGAGACCATGACATTCGGCGAGCGCGTCTTTCACTATTGTGAGCGCGGCACGAACGAAGCGATGCTGGCCGAGCCGGCGAACGCCCTGAGTAATGTCGCGTTCCTGCTGGCTGCCTTGGCTGGTTTCGCGATGGTGTTGCGGCAGCCGCCGGAAGACCGTGACGCCGACCAGTTCCTGCTCCCGACGCTGGTCCTGTTTATCGGTCTCGGCAGTCTTGCCTTTCACGTCTACGCGACCCGCGGGGCCGAACTCGCCGATGTCGTGCCGATCAGCGTGTTCATGCTGGTCTATCTCGGCTTCGCGCTGAACCGCTTCCTGGGCATCCCTCCGGCTTTGACCGTGCTGCTGGTGATCGGCTTTACGGCCGTCATCGCGATCACCGGACAGGTGAAATGCGGCGAGGGGGTCGTCGCCTTGTTTGGGCCCGATGCGGACGGGGTGAAGCCGTGCCTGAACGGGAGCGTGTTTTATCTCCCGGCCTTGGCGGCGTTGGTTATCGTCGGCCTCAGCCTGTCGGAGCGCGGACATAAAGCGGCGCCTTGGCTGCTGTGGGCCGCGGCCATCTTCGCCGTCTCGATCACGCTTCGATCTCTCGACCTAGCGCTCTGCGACAAGCTTGTGATCGAAGGCCGCAAAATTGGCACGCACGCCGCCTGGCATGTGCTGAATGCGGTCATGCTGTTCCTGCTCTTAAGAGCGAGCCTAGAAGGCGGCCCGGACGCGGCTGCATCCTCGCCTCGTGTGATCCCGGCGCCGGAAGAGCCTTTCGAGCGTGAGCCGGAACCAGAGCCGGAGCCTGAGCCTGAGGCGAACAATGCCGAAACGCCTGACGCGGGGCGGTCCGACGCTGCGGAACCGGAAAAGGCCGAAACGCCGAAACCGGAGAAATCCGACACGCCGGAGGAGAAGGACCGAGAAAAGGCGGAGTTGGCGAGCTAGCTCCGAGGACAGGCTATCCTGGCGTGCCTAGAGGCCGAGGAAATGGCGCGTTTCAAGCCGCGATGACGGCATTTCCTCTGCCGCCGATTTCTGGCACCGTCGCACCGATCCAAGCGGACGTGGTGGAACTGGTAGACACACAGGACTTAAAATCCTGAGGGGGGAAACCCCCGTCCGGGTTCGACTCCCGGCGTCCGCACCAATCCTTACCGCTACCAGAATTTCGGGATCCGCGGCGCGCGCTGCTGAAGGCTCCGGGAGCCGCCCGGATTGATCCTCCGGCCCTTCTGTTTGAAAGCGTCAGGCAGGGTGTCCTTCCGCTTGAAAGTGTCGGGCAGGTTGTCCTTCTGTTTGAGCAGATCGGGTAACCTATCCTTGCCGCGGTTCAGATCCTGAAGGTTGAATTTGCGGAGCTGGCGTTCGAATTGCTTCATGCCTTCGCGGGTAAAGGTCCGGGCAACGGTGCGCTGGATTTGATCGGCCGACCACAGCTTCGGGCGGAGCGGCGCAACCGACCGCGAACGGATCACCGTGGCCAGTCCCGGCTGATTGAGCGTCACCGTGCCGGCCCGGTTCTTGACGCTAATCTCGCCGTCAAGCAGCACCACGCTATATTGGCCATCGACCGGGCCGCCCCAGAATTCGGTGCCTCTGATGCCAACCTCGGCGACCGGGGTCGAGACCTGGACGTCTTTCTTACTGAGCTCTTTGATCTTTCCGGTGGCGAAACGAAACGCCCCTTGCGTCGTGGTCAACAGGACATCGCCGACGCCTTGGTCGGGATCGTACACGTAGCGGTCGATAATCACGTGCGCGTCCTCGGCGAGCGTCAGCACCGTGTCGTCGCGAAAGGTCACCTGTAAATAACCGTCACCGCCCGTCGTAAGCGAATCGTTCAAATGCACAGCCGAGCCTTTCGCTGCGGCCGCAGTCCCGCCGCTCGAAGCAATTGTCGCCGTACCTTTGACGTCGCTGATTGCGCCCACGCCGGCATCGTCGGCGGCGCGAGCGCCGCAAAGCGAGGCGATAAACACAAAGACGGCCGGAAGAAGAAGCCACCGCCAAGGGATCGATCGCAAGGCTTTGGTTGACGCTGTGGCTTGCACGGTATCCTGTATCGAGACTTGCGAAGACCGAACTATGGGGCTGGAAAGTGTCAGAGTCCGGGCACAACTTACCCGTGGCGCGGGGCTTCCGATAGCCGGTCGACAAGAAAGCCTCGGCGACGTAGGCTCGCCGCGATCACTGGGATAGGTGTCACTCGGGAGGGCGCGCGGGATGAACGATCAGCCTCAACGCACACAGTTTTTCGGGGGATGTCCGCATGATTGCCCCGACACCTGCGCCATGATCTACGAGGTCGAAGACGGCAGGTTGGTCGATGTCAGGGGCAATAAGGAGCACCCCATGACGCGCGGAGGGCTGTGCGTGAAGCTCAAGGACTATCACGACCACCATTACAATCCCGACCGCGTCCTCTATCCCTTGCGCCGGGTGGGCCCCAAGGGCTCGCGCCAATTCGCCCGCATCACCTGGGACGAAGCGATCGCCGAGATCACCGCGCGCTGGAAAGACATCATCGCGCGTTACGGCAGCCAGGCGATCATGCCCTATTCCTATCTCGGCAATGAAGGGCTGGTGCAGGGGCTGACCGCGGGCGATGCGTTCTTCAATCGCCTCGGCTCGACCGTCAACGAGAAGACGTTCTGCGCCTCAGGGTCATCGACGGCTTGGCTGCTTACCGTCGGGCCGACCGGCGGGGTCGATCCGGAAAGTTTCGTCCATTCCCGTTACATCGTGATCTGGGCGTGCAATTCGATCTCGACCAACCTCCATCACTGGCCGTTCATTCTCGAAGCGCAAAAACGCGGCGCCAAGATCGTCGTAATCGATTCCTATCGTTCACGCACCGCCAAGCAGGCCGATTGGCATATCATGCCGAAGCCAGGCACGGACGGCGCGCTCGCCATGGGCATCATCGCCGCGATGATCAAGAACGGCTATGTCGACCGGGACTGGGTCGACCAGCACAGTGTCGGCTTCCCCGAACTTGCGGAACGCGCGGCGGAGTTCACGCCGGACTATGTCGAGAAAGTCACCGGCGTCCCGGCGCAGGATGTTGCGACCTTGGCGCGGGAGTTCGCCACCATTCAGCCTTCCGTCATCCGCATGGGTGTGGCGCTCGAGCGGCATGCCGGCGGCGGACAAACGATCCGCGCCGTCTGTGCCATTCCGGCGCTTGCCGGCTCATGGCGGCATGTCGGCGGAGGCCTATTGCAGATGCCGCTGTGGGAGTTTCCGGTCGATTGGGCGCGCGTGTCGCGCCCCGACTTCATCCGCCCCGGCACGCGCGTGGTGAACAATCTGCAACTCGGACGGGCGCTTGTCGGCGACATGAAGCTCGATCCGCCGGTCATGGGACTTTACGTCTACAACACCAACCCGGTCAGCCAGGCGCCTGAGACCAATACGATCGTGAAGGGGCTGGCCCGCGAGGATTTGTTCTTCACCATCGCCGAGCATTTCATCACCGACACCGCCGCCTATGCCGACATCGTCTTGCCGGCCACCATGGCGGGCGAGCACGACGACATGATGTTCTCTTGGGGTCACTTCTATCTGACCATCAACGAGCAGGCGATCGAGCCGTGCGGCGAAGCCAAGTCCAACGCGGAGATCTTCCGGCTTCTTGCCGCGTCATTCGGGTTCGACGACCCGCAATTCAAGATGAGCGACATGGAACTCGCCCAGCATTACGTGCAATGGGACGCGCCACAAATGGCCGGGATCGACATGGACTATTTCCGCCGGCATGGCTATTTCCATCTTGCCGTAGGGACGCCCGACGACCGGCTGCCGCACGCTAATGGCAACTTCCCGACGCCGTCGGGCAAGGTCGAATTCATGGTCAAGGACGCCAAGAACTTCGTCGCGCCCCCGTTCCGCATGATGTACGAAGATATGCAGTCGGGAGAGGACGTCGATCCGTTGCCGGGCTACGTGCCGCCGCGCGAGAGCAGGGCCACCAACCCGGATCTTGCCGAGCGTTATCCGCTCAACGTGATCTCCCCGAAGAGCCACGGCTTCCTCAATTCCTGCTATGCCAACGAGCCGCACAAGATCAAAGGGCAGGGCGAGCAATTCGTCATGATCAGCCCGAAGGATGCGGAGGCGCGGAGCATTCGCGAAGGCGATCCGGTGCGGGTCTATAACGACCGCGGCGACTTTGAAGGCGTTGCCCGCGTGACCGACGACGTGCGCGAGGGTGTGGTTGTGGCGACGCTCGGCTATTGGCGGAGTCTCAACCGCTCGGACGGCTCGGTGAACTCGATCTCATCGGCCGAGTATTGTGGGCTCGGCCGCGCGCCGACCTATTCCGACAATTTGGTCCAAATCGTCCGCGTGAACTGAGACGTTTCCGCCGCGGCGAGGGACCAAAGAGCGTCGTAATGTCACGCTTCAGTCGTTAGGCCATCGGCTAGATAGCGTTGCCTCTCCGCGAGCTTTGACAACCCCGGGATAAGCACTTGCAGCCCTCTTTTCCCAACGAGCGAATCGACAAATTTGTAACCCCGGCTAATCGGTTCATTCATACCGAAGCGTCGAGCGGTATCGTGCTTCTGTTGACAGCGCTCGCCGCGCTTATCGCTGCCAATTCCGTGATAGGTCCGCAATTTGAGTCGTTCTGGGAGACCCCGGTGGGTGTCCGTTTCAACGGCTTCGTCTGGGAACACCCTCTTCATCACTGGATCAATGATGGGCTGATGACGCTGTTCTTCTTTGTCGTCGGACTCGAGATCAAACGAGAAATCGTAAGCGGGGAACTGAGCAAGAAGGGCGCTATTGTCCTACCGGTCGTAGCCGCGTTGGGCGGCATGGTCGTGCCGGCCCTTATCTATTTGTCGATTGCCCCGCATGCGCCGGCCGGTTGGGGCGCCGTCGTGGCAACAGACATTGCCTTTGTCGTCGGCTGTATGGCTCTGCTCGGCAAACGTATCCCTGACAGCCTCAGGGTCCTCGTCCTTGCACTCGCGATCATTGACGATATCGGCGCCATTCTGGTGATCGGCGTCGCCTATAGTCACGGCTTCTATCTCGTTCCGTTCCTTCTGGCTCTGGCTGGTCTCGGCGCCACCGCGCTCATGCAGTGGCTCGGGGTCAGGCCGGTCGCGGCCTATTGGGTGGTCGGTATATTGACCTGGGTGGCAATGCACCAATCCGGCATACACCCCACGATTGCCGGCGTTGCGCTTGGATTGATGACGCCTGTGCGGCCCTGGGTGGACGAGACCAGGTTCGATCATTTCCTCGCTTGGGCGAAAGAGGCGATCGAGCCGGCTGACGTCGCCCCAAATCCTGAATCGGAACACGTGCGCCGGGCCGTTGCCCGTGCGGCGCGGGAGAGCATTTCACCGCAGCGGCGCTTGGAGAATAGCGTCCATCCCTGGTCTGCTTTCGTCGTGCTTCCCATCTTTGCGCTTGCTAATGCCGGCGTGGTAATCGCTGCCGTCGATCCGACCGATGAAATCACCATAGGAATCATTGCCGGCCTCGCCATTGGAAAACCGGTCGGGATCCTTACATTCTCTTGGTTGGCGGTCACGCTTGGGATCGCGCGTAAGCCCGATGATGTTGGCTGGCCGCATCTGTTCGGCGCCGGCATGCTTGCCGGTATCGGCTTCACCATGTCGCTGTTCATTGCCAATTTGGCTTTCACCGGAACGCAGCTCGAACTTGCGAAGTTCGGAATCCTTGCAGCATCCGTCATCTCCGGTTTGGCCGGAATGGCCGTGCTCTTTCTGGTGACGTCAGGAGGACGCAGCCGGCGCGAACAAGGTTCAGGGGCATGACCAGTGCGAGGAGGGATCACAAGAGAGGACAGTCATGAGTAATGACCCTAAAGAGCGGCGTAAGGCGCCGCTGCAGACGCCAACAGATCTTGGCAGCAACGCGACCCGCGATATCGCCGGAGCGCTCAACGCGCTGCTCGCGGATGTCTTTGCCCTTTACCTTAAGACGAAGAATTTCCATTGGCACGTAAGCGGGCCGCACTTCCGCGATTACCATCTTCTGTTTGACGAGCAGGCCGCACAATTCTTGGCCATGACGGACGAAATCGCCGAGAGAGTAAGGAAGGTTGGCGGGACTACGCTGCGCTCGATCGGGAATATCGCGCGGCTCCAGCGCATTCCCGACAATGACGCCGATTACGTCGATCCGCTCGACATGCTGGCCGAGCTTAGATCTGACAATCAGGCGCTCCTGACCAGCATGCGCGAAACGCACGATCTATGCGATGCCGAGAAGGATGTCGGCACCACGAGCATGATCGAGGTCTGGATCGATCAAACCGAGCGGCGCATCTGGTTTCTCTACGAGGCAAGCCGGCGGGGCGACCCGACCGGCCACTAGAGCAGTTGCCTCACGCGCCGTTGTTTTCGCGCCGGTAGAGCCAATCGAAACGCCGGACGGTTGTCCGCCTGCTCCGTCTCGCCAGGATGAAGTTCCGCGCCTGCGCCAATGGCGTGTCGAGATGGTAAAGCCAGCCGAAGCGCCGCGAGGTTTGTTGAACGCGCCCGGCGCGTGGCCTGCGCAATCGCTCATATCGGCGAAACGCGGCAGCCGGTCCGTCGAGCTCACCCGCGAGGCAAGCAGCAAGCGCGGTGGCATCCTCGATGGCGAGCGCCGCCCCTTGAGCAAGATACGGCAAGACCGGATGAGCGGCGTCGCCGAGCAGCGTGACAGACCCTCTGCTCCAGCGTTTGAGGCCGGATAGGCGATAAAGCGACCAAATGCGCCAGACCTCGACCTGCTCGAGCAAGACCTTCGCATCGTCAGCCCAGTATCCGAACTGCGCCAGCAAAGCCTCTTTATCGCCTGACCGGTCCCAGCCTTGTCCGGTGGCACCGCTTTCCGTGACCGCCACAATGTTGAGCTCGGCGCCACCGCCGACGGGATAATGGACCAGATGGGTTTTCGGTCCGAGCCAAAGCCCCACCTCGGGCGCGGCAAAGGGGGCGGGGAGGTCCTCGCGCGGCAGCCGCGCCCGCCACGCCGTCGCACCGGCGAAGTGTAGGCGTGCTGCGGGGTTGAGGATGGACCGAAGCGTGGACCACAGTCCGTCGGCGCCGATCAAGCATGTACCGCCGGCTTCGCGGCCATCGGTAGCATGCGCAATCACGGTGTTGTCCGATTGGGCGTCGACCGCACTCAGATCGAAGCCGGCCCTCAACCCAACACCGTCAATGAGGCTTGCTGCGGAGCGCAGTCCGGCGTGAAGATCGGCGCGCCGCAAGGTCAAATAGGGCGCGCTGTAGCGTTGGGCCGCCTCCTTGCCGAGCGGCAGCGAGGTGAGTTTGGTGCCCGTGCGGCCGTCATAGACAGAGACCGCTTCTGGCATGAAGCCGTAAGGTTCGATGGCATCCAGGACGCCCAGAGCGTCGAGGGCGCGCGTGGCATTCGGACCGAGCTGAATACCGGCGCCCGTCTCCGCGGCGAATTGAGAACGCTCCAGGATTTCGCAGGCGATCCCGCGGCGCCCAAGGGCGATTGCCGTTGCAAGCCCACCGATGCCGCCACCGGCAATGAGCGCCTGCGTCGGCATCAAGGTCCCGGCCCTAGGCTGCCGGCGCCCCCGGCGGGGCGGTCATGACGTAGATGCAGGATGGCGGATCGCTCTCGGTTGTCTTGAGCGTGTGATCGTGCTCGAACACGGTCGAGCAATAGGGACAGACGATCTCTGTTTCGCGACCCATATCGAGATAAACATGCGGGTGATCGAAAGGCGGAGTTGCCCCCATGCATTGGAATTCTTTGACGCCAATCCTGATCCGGTCGACGCCCGCATCGTTGACGAAATGAGGCACGAAGCTTTGAGCCATGGACATTGCTCTTTGTCGCTGTCGTTCGATCGCGATTGGCCGCGAGCATAGTGACCCCAGACGGAAAGTGGTAGGCAAGAATGCAGAGCTTTGATTCCGACGGGGTGAAGATTGCCTATGTCGATGAGGGGGAGGGGGATCCCATCCTCCTCATTCATGGTTTTGCCTCCAATGTTGCGACCAATTGGCGCGATTCCCACTGGCTGCAAACGTTAACAGCGGCGTCGCGCAGGGCGGTCGCTTACGACAATCGCGGGCACGGGCGAAGCGAGAAGCTCTACGATCCAAGCCGGTACGGCGCGCCGATGATGGCCGAGGACGGGCGCCGGTTGCTCGATCATCTTGCGATCGGCCGCGCCGATGTGATGGGTTATTCGATGGGCGCGCGCATCGCGGTATTTCTGGCGCTTACTCATCCCGAGCGTGTGCGCAGCCTGATCCTGGCAGGGACGGGCATCAATCTGGTGCGCGGTATGGTGGGGACCTTGCCGCTCGCGCGCGCGTTAGAAGCCCCCAGCATTGACGACGTCATCCACGATACGGCGCGGAGTTTCAGGGCTTTTGCCGAGAGAACCGGAAGCGATCTTCAGGCGCTCGCCGCCTGCCTGCGAGGTCCGCGCGAGAAGATCAGGGCCGAGGATCTCGCCAGGATCGGCGCGCCGATCCTGATCGCCGCGGGCAGTAAAGATGTCATCGGAGGCTCCAGTAGAGCGCTGCAAGAATTGATCCCTAACGCGCAACTCCTTGATATCGAAGGGAGAGACCATATGAATGCGGTCGGAGACGCCCGTTTCAAACAGGGTGTGCTCGACTTTTTAACCGGGCGGCCTTAGTTCAGTGCTAGTCCCATGTTTATCAGCCCAATTCGAAGAAAAGGGGCGATGAGAGGATTCGATGTCAAAACCCCTGGCGGCCGCTGAGCCGCACATCAAGAGCTACGATCCGGTCTGGAGCCAGGTGCGGCGCGAGGCTGAGGAAATTAGCGCGGCCGAGCCCGCGCTTGGCGGCTTCATCTATGCGGAAGTCCTGGCGCATGACCGGCTGGAGGACGCCGTCAGCCACCGGCTTGTGCGCCGGCTCAAGCACTCGGCCCTCGACACCGGCCTTCTGCACAAAGTTTTCAACGAAGTGCTCACGGCCGACCCGTCGCTCGGCGATGCGTTTCGCGCCGATATGGTGGCGTGGACCAAGCGCGACCCGGCTTGCGCCCGTTTGATCGAGGCCTTGCTCTATTTCAAAGGATTTCACGCACTCGAAACCTATCGTATCGCGCACTCGCTGTGGAAAGACGGGCGCAAGGATCTTGCGCTTTATCTGCAGAGCCTCGTCTCGCGCTTCTTGCAGGTCGATATTCATCCCGCCGCCGAGATTGGCAAAGGCATCATGTTTGACCACGCCACCGGAATCGTCATAGGTGAAACTGCGGTGGTCGGCGACAATTGCTCGATGCTTCACGGCGTGACGCTCGGCGGTACCGGCAATGAGAAAGGCGACCGCCATCCGAAGATCGGACGCGGCGTGCTGATCGGCGCCGGCGCCAAGATCCTCGGGAACATCAAGGTTGGCGATTGCGCCAGAGTTGCTGCGGGCAGCGTCGTGCTGACTCATGTGGCCCCGCGGCGGACCGTGGCTGGCGTTCCGGCGCGTGAGATTGGCGTTGCGGGCTGCGAAGAGCCCGCGCTCACGATGGACCAGATGTTTGTCGGCGAAGACACGGCCAGCAACGACTAGTACCGACAGCACGCCAGGACATTGGCGTTTGCGGATTAAGGAGGATCGGCGGTGACCCGGGACGAAATTATCAAGCTTGAGCACTACCTCAAGAAGCTGTTTCGGGTACCGGAACTCCAGGTGCGTCAGCGTCCCAGGAAAGACGACTCCGCCGAAGTCTTTATCGGCGAGGAGTTTATCGGCGTGATCTTTCGCGACGAGGATGAGGGCGAGACGGCCTATCAATTCCAGATGGCCATTCTCGATTTCGATCTCGCCCAATAAAAAAGAGCCGGCCTCTTGGCGAGGCCGGCTTTCAGTAAAGGCTCGGGTCAAGTTGGGATGAGTGGGGGATGATCACCGAGCCTGTCTGGCGTCCCAATCGGATTTGGGATCTAAGACCTCCTGCTAGCGGCGGTTAGCGGCCGACACGGCCGTCTGCGGTGCCGTGTCAGGCGGCAAAAGCGAAATCCACAGAAGCGGATTACGCTCGGACTGCCGCTTGACGAAAGTGTAGGGCGTATCGGCCCAGCGCATCACTTTGTTGCGCTTGTTATCGAGAACGAGATCGCCATTGTCGGTGCGGACCGTCAGCACCGCGTGGCCCTCGTTGTTCTCATCGCGGACAACGGTAATGAGAAGCGTGCTCTCGGGATAACCGCGCGCGATCAAGAGACGGCGCTTCAACAGCACGTAATCCTCGCAATCGCCCTTATTGGCGTTTGGATAGGCCCACACTTCAGGTTCGCCATAGAGTTCAAGATCGGTAACCGGGGCGATCGCCTTGTTCACGGCATCGTTCACCCGTTCGATCTCTTGGAGCTTGGCCGAAGTAAGCTGGATCCGGTCGGCGAAGCGGCGCGCCGGGCGACACTCGGGCTCATGGTTCCGGCAGAAATTCACATAGCCGATGGGCGGCAGCGTGTCGCCGAACGAGGCCATGAAGGCGACCTTCTGCACCTGCGGCGCGGGCGCGAGACTGATCGCATGGTTGTTGGTAGCGTCCGCCGGCAAGGACGCGATAAACATCAAGAAGGCAGAGCCTACGACAAACTGTTTCATTGCACCCCCCAATTCTTATTGAGGAGCACTCTGTCAGAGAGATTTTGAGATCTGGATAAAATGAGAGATCGTTTTGAAAATGTATTGGTAGGGTTTCTTTTATGAGAGCTACTCAAAACTGAACGCTCTCGTCTTAGTTAAGAGTCTGAGAATCTGTGCGCGACGAATTCTTCCGCGCTTTTCTGCGGTTCTTTGTGACGTTGCCAAGACGGCGGCCGACAAGGCTGATGACTTCGGCACCGGCCTGTTGCAACAAGGGACCGTTTCCAGGCCGGTGCAGTTTGAGCTCTATTAACTCTAGATGCAGGAGCGGTTCGGTCCCAAGCCAGAATGGAGGCTCGATGGCAGTGAAGGTGCCGAGCAGGCGATTGGGCGCCTCGCCGATGTGGATCAGCGGGAAAAACAGAAACTCAAAGCATGCCCGCCGCTCGTCTGGCCCATAGCCACGGGAGCGGCCATAGCCGACCGCCGCATCGGTCAGCACGGTATCGATCAGGGAGACGACTGCTCCGCGATCGGCCTCTCTCCACAACTCGGCCAGGTCTGTGCCCTGCAATTCGCGGCCGAAATGCTCGCAGATGCGGGTGCCGGCAAGCCGGAACCGATAGGAACGGGCGCCGGCGTGTTCGGCAATGAAAGTCTCAGGTAACAGAGCCGAAATCCTGGCGGGATCGATTTCGACACGGTGCGGCGCTGCGCGCCCATTGCGTAGGCGGTCCCAATATGCGTAAAGCTGTTGGCTCGTTGACTGCATCGGCTGACCGGCGCGGACGCTACACCCGAACGAGAGCCAAGCCCAACGTCGTGCCGTGCCAAGGTAAACTCCCATTTTGAGACAGCGGCTTTAATGATCTCGGACCGGTCAAGCAGGGACCATGTCAGCGCCAAAGTGGCACAGCGGCGGCCGCCCGGTTGCCGGATGTTAAGGATGCCACGCCCCGCGTTGTTTGGTAGGCGCTGGCCATGAGCCAATCTCAACCGGTTTTCAACATCCCGCGCAGTGTGATGGGCGTGTCGGCGCTCCTCATTGGCGTCCAATTCGTTAAAAGCCTTTTGCCTTATGAAACGAGGGTCACTTTCCTGCTGGCGCTTGCTTTCATTCCGGCGCGCTATAGCGGTGCGGCGCCGGAGCTTCCCGGAGGATATCTGACCGCGGTCACCTCGTTTGTGACCTACATGACCGTGCATGCCGGATGGGTCCATCTACTTGTGAATCTGCTTTGGATGCTCGCGTTCGGGAGTGCGGTGGCCCGTCGCATGGGCGACCTCGCGTTTGTATATTTTTCCGTGCTGTGCGGGATTGCCGGCGCAGTCACCCATCTTCTGTTCCATTTCGGCGAAATGGTGCCGGTCGTTGGCGCCTCGGCCGCAATCTCGGGTCAGATGGCCGGAGCCTTACGATTTATGTTCGGAGCCCGGCCATTGCCGGGAGAACGAATGCCGGACTTTGTTGACGCGCCGCGCATGAGCCTCGGCCAGACCCTGAGCGATGCGCGTTTTTTGCTCTTTCTGCTTATTTGGGTGGGCCTTAACGCCTATTTCGGCCTGAGCAGCATCAGGATCGCCGGTGAGGAGGGCAGTATTGCCTGGGAGGCCCATATCGGCGGGTTTCTCTGCGGCTTGCTTATCTTTGGCGCCTTCGACAGAGGGGGCCGCGGGTACGATAATCAGGCGGCGTCTCTCCGCATGTGAATTCCCTCGTTTCCTTCTCTTGCGCGTTGTCCAAGTCCAGGACACAATGTCGCAGTCAACGGGGCAAAAGTTCCCGGGCTGGAGGAAACACGAATGAATGTCGCAGCAATCCTGAAACAGAAGGGCCGCGGCGTTTTCACTACGACGCCCGACACGCCACTACTTGAGATTACCAAGCTGCTCGGCATGCACGGCATCGGTTGCATCGTCATCACCGGTTCCGACGGCAATGTCATGGGTATCGTGTCTGAGCGCGATATCGTGCGCGAGATCTCACGGGCAGGGTCAACCGTCCTCAAGGAACCTGTCGAGCGGTGCATGACCAAGTCGGTGGTGACATGTCGCGAGGCGGATACCATAGACCGTCTGATGGCGGATATGACCGCCCATCGGTTCCGTCACATGCCGGTCGTCGACAAGGGCCGGTTGATCGGGATCGTTTCGATCGGCGATGTGGTGAGGATGCGGATTGCCGAGGCCGAGATGGAAGCGGCGGCGATGCGAGAGTACATCGCCACCGGGTAGGAAAGATCAGGCGCTGAGCGCTCAGTTCTGCCGCGCAGATTTGCGCGGCAGCTCATTTTGGGGTCTTTGCAACCGTCTATGTGCCGAAGCGTTACTTGGCGTCGACGAAGCGCAAAGAGACACCGCCGCCCGGCGCGGCGCTGAGTGGAACGGCCCGGTAGAAACAGGACCGCCGCCCGGTGTGGCAGGCGGTCTCGGCGCCCAAGCCCTCGACCCTGAGCCAGATTGCATCCTGATCGCAGTCGGTTCGCATCTCGACAACGCGCTGCGTGTTGCCGCTTTCTTCGCCCTTGCGCCAGAGACGTCCGCGCGAGCGCGACCAGAAATGCGCTTCTCCGGTCTCGATGGTACGGGCAAGCGCCTCGTCGTTCATGTAGGCGAACATCAGAACCTCGCCCGTCTTTGCCGAAGTGACCACCACGGGAAGGAGTCCGTCCTCGCCGAATCTTGGCGCGAAGGCGGTGCTCTCTTCACTTGCGGTTTTGCTCTGGGGGGCGGGGAACAGTGGGTCCTTGCTCACCGCGATGTCCTTCATACCCCCCGGCTCAGCCGCGGCCGCGCTCGGTTGCGAGCTGCATGAAGCGCGCTTGCTGTGCGGGATCTTCCTTGAAGATTCCGGTGAACTGGGTGGTGATCGTGGCCACATCGGGCTTCTTCACGCCGCGGATCGACATGCATTGATGCACGGCTTCGACCATCACCGCCACGCCTCTCGGCTTGAGCGCCTTGTCGATGGTCTCGGCGATCTGGGCGGTCATGGTCTCTTGCGTCTGCAAACGGCGCGCGAACACTTCGACCACACGGGCAAGCTTGGAGATGCCCACGACCCGATCGGTCGGGAAATAGGCGACATGGGCCTTGCCGACGAAGGGGATCATGTGATGTTCGCAATGAGAGTGCAGCTCGATATCGCGGAGCATGACGATGTCGTCATAGCCGGCGACCTCATCGAAGGTGCGCGACAGCACTTCGAGTGGGCACTCGTCATAACCGGCAAAGAACTCGTCATAGGCGGCGGTGACGCGGCGCGGGGTCTCGCGCAAGCCCTCGCGGTCCGGATCGTCGCCGGCATAGGCGATCAGCGTACGGACGGCCTCTTCGGCTTCCTCGCGCGATGGCTTGATGATGCCGGGTCCACGGCCGATATCGGCTTGCGGTCTGGTCCGCAGCTTCTTAACGGTTGCGTCCATGATTCCTCTAGACTTTAACTGGTTTTCGCGGTCTTGGGGCTCAATCTGTTCACCTGGGCCCAGTATACCTGAATCGTCAACCCGCGGCCTCGCCGGCCTGCCTTGAGCCGGCCTCTCATTCTTCGGCCCGGCTGCATATATAATGCTGGAGTTCCGCCCGCAAGGCGCGCCCGAACCTGATCCAAGACGAGACTATGAGCCTGCCCGACGATATTTATAGCCAGCGCATCCTCGAACTGGCCGCTAGCCTGCCCCGGACCACAAGGCTCAACGCGCCACAAGCCACCGCGACAGCCCATTCAAAGCTCTGCGGCAGCACGGTCACGGTCGATCTGACCATGCAAGGGGATGTGGTAAGCGACTATGGCCAAAGCGTGAAGGCCTGCTTACTGGGACAGTCTGCGGCTTCGGTGATGGGACGGGAGATTATCGGCTCAAGCGCTCAGGAATTGCGCGAGGTCGGTGCCGTGATGCGCAAGATGCTCAAAGCCGGAGGGCCTCCCCCGAAAGGGCGGTGGAGCGATCTCGCGATCCTTGAGCCGGTGCGCGACTACAAAGCCCGCCATCCCTCGACCCTCCTCGTGTTCGACGCGGTCGAGGAGGCAATCGGTAAGATCGAGGCGGGGAGGGTGGAACGGGCGCATGCCGAACCGGCCTGAGGCATCATTGGTTAGCCGGATTATGACGGCGCCGCTCATGGGCGTTCTTGCCGCCTACCGTTATGCCGTCTCGCCCCTGCTCGGCGTCAATTGCCGGCATCTCCCCTCATGTTCCGACTATGCGCGCGAGGCGATCGAGACGAACGGGGCGTGGAAAGGCGGCTGGCTTACGCTGGCGAGACTCTGCCGCTGCCATCCTTGGGGTAGCCACGGCTTCGATCCCGTGCCGGATGTGAGGAATGAGCATCATCCTCTGGCGCCGTGGCGCTACGGACAGTGGCGAATTCGCACGGGTGACGAGGCGACCGATTCCGGGTAAAAGCGCTAGGTCAAATCGAACGATCTCTTACCTGCGCCGGTACGCAGGAGTGAGAGGAGTAAATATATGTCACAGATCTCACTGACATTTCCCGATGGTTCGGCCCGTGACTTCAAATCTGGAGTGACGGGGCGCGATGTCGCCGAGTCGATCGCGAAGTCCTTGGCCAAGAAGGCCGTCGCGGTTCAGCTCGACGGAAAGCTCCGCGATCTTGCCGCGCCGATCGAACAAAATGCGCGCATCCGCATCCTCACGCGTGACGATCCCGAGACGCTCGAACTGATCCGCCACGACGCCGCGCATGTGATGGCCGAGGCTGTGCAAGAGCTTTATCCCGGCACGCAAGTCACCATCGGACCCGTCATCGAGAACGGTTTCTATTACGACTTCGCGCGCGATCAGCCCTTCACGCCTGACGACCTGCCGAAGATCGAGGCCAAGATGCGCGAGATCGTCGCGCGCGATTCGCCGTTCAGCTGCGAGGTGATGGACCGCGAGGCGGCGAAGAAGCTGTTCCGTGACAAAGGCGAGTTGTTCAAGGTCGAGCTGATCGACGCCATTCCCGAAGGCGAGGAGATCAAGATCTATTCGCAAAAGAAGTGGCTCGATCTGTGCCGCGGGCCGCACATGACCTCGACGGGCAAGGTCGGGAAGGGGTTCAAGCTGCTCAAGATCGCCGGCGCCTATTGGCGCGGGGATCCCGAAAAGCCGATGCTTCAGCGCATTTACGGCACGGCCTGGGCGAGCGAGGCGGATCTTGCCGCTTATCTGCACCGGCTCGAAGAGGCGGAGAAGCGCGATCATCGCCGGCTTGGCCGCGAGATGGACCTGTTCCATTTTCAGGAAGAGGCGCCGGGTGCGGTGTTCTGGCATCCGAAAGGATGGACGCTGTTCACCACGCTGATCGAGTATATGCGCCGCCGCCAGCAAGCCTGGGGCTATGTCGAGGTGAACTCACCCGACATGATGGACCGTGCGCTGTGGGAACGGTCGGGGCATTGGGCGAAGTTCGGCGACCATATGTATGTCACCGAGACGCCGGACGAGCGCGTCTATTGCTGCAAGCCCATGAATTGCCCGGGCCATGTGCAAATCTTCAAGCACGGTCTCAAGAGCTATCGCGACCTGCCTTTGCGTATCGCCGAATTCGGCAAAGTCCATCGCTACGAGCCGTCAGGAGCGCTGCATGGGCTGCTGCGTGTGCGCCATTTCACGCAAGACGATGCTCACATCTTCTGCACCGAGGACCAGATCACCGAGGAATGCGTGAGGCTCAACGAGCAGCTGCTGTCGATCTATCGCGATTTCGGCTTCACCGACGTGGTGATCAAGTTTGCCGACCGGCCCAAGAAGCGGGTCGGGGCCGATGCCGTCTGGGACAAATCAGAGGCCGCACTGAAACGGGCGGTCGAGGCGGCCGGATTGACGTACGAATTCAATCCGGGTGAGGGGGCCTTCTACGGTCCGAAGCTCGAATACGTCCTGCGCGACACGATCGGCCGGGATTGGCAATGCGGCACGATCCAGGTCGATCTCAATCTGCCGGAGCGGCTCGGCGCCTTTTATATCGGGCCTGATGGGGAGAAGACCCTGCCGGTGATGATCCACCGCGCCATGTTCGGATCGCTCGAACGCTTCACCGGCATCCTGATCGAGCATTATGCCGGACATTTGCCGTTGTGGCTCGCGCCGGTCCAGGCCGTGGTTGCGACCATCGTGTCTGATGCCGACGCTTACGCTGGCGAAGTGCTCGGCGCGCTTCAGGCAGCAGGACTTCGTGCCGAGGCCGATCTCCGCAACGAGAAGATCAATTACAAAGTGCGCGAGCACTCGCTTGCCAAGGTGCCGGTGCTGCTGGTGGTGGGAAAGCGGGAGGCGGAAGAACGCACGGTGTCGGTGCGCCGGCTCGGGAGCCAGAAGCAGCAAGTGATGCCCCTCGACGCGGCCATCGCCGCGCTGTTGGCAGAGGCCGTGCCGCCCGATCTGCGCGGGACGGACATGACCGAGGCTGCATAGAGTCTATCCCCGGGCCGGTCCCGCAAATCTGCCTGTGGACCAAGCGCTTAAGGCGCGGTGCGCAGGAGGACGCCCGGATTAATCAGCGGAGCATTGGGGTCGGCAGGTGCCGGCGGCGAGAGGCCATCGAAGGCCGCGCCGGCATTCGGCGAAGGTGCCGCGCCATCGCCGGCCACGACCTCTCCGGAAGGCGGCGGCGGCAGTTCGGGAGGATCGGTCAGCGCCTTGAGCGCCTCCGGCGATGTCGGCCCGTCATCGATCACGACTTCGACCTGTTTGGCCTCGCCTGACCCGATGCTGAACGTGCGCGTATAATTCAGCCCCGCATGATCGGCGATCACCGAGTAGCTGCCTGGGGCCAGGATATGCGTGGGGAGGGCGCCGGCATTCTCCTTCACCACATCGCCTGCCGACGTCAGGATCGTCCACTTCGTGTCGGCAAGCGCCTCGCCACCCAAAGACTGTACGAGCTTGAAAGTGGTTTTCGCGCCGGTTTGCTTGAGCGTCGCCTCGGTGATCTTTCCAGGCTCGACTGTCACGTCGGCTTTGACCGTAGCGTTGGCGTCGCCGTAAAGGCACTCGATGTGATAGGCGCCGGCATTGAGCCTGATGACCGTGCCGGGTTTGGCATTGCGAAGGATCATCTTGCGATGGCCAAACTGATCGGCCTCGTCGGAGAGAATGTCGTAGCGAGCCGGACTGGCGGGGAGAGGGTCGCCGCTCGGAAGCACGGCCGCGAGCTTCAAGCCTCCGGTGTTGAGAACGAAAGTTTCTTCGAGCGAGCGCCCGCTCTCCACTTTGATTTTTCTGGTGAGATTGGAAAGGCCGTAAGCGGCATTGACCAGATATTCGCCGGGAAGCAATGCCGCCGTCGGCATCGCGTCACGGTGCGTGCTGACGAGCTTGTAACTGGCATTTGGCGATGACGCTTTCGACTCATAGACGCGCCATGTGAGTCCCGATTGCAAAATCGGGCCCCCTTCCGAGACAAGAGCCTTGAACGTGACGGGGACGGGGCGCCGGTTTTGCACGGCATCGGATTGTGCGGGTGATTTCGGTTCGACAGCCGCGGTCCGGCTCGGTGGCGGTGAAGCCGATTTCTGCACCGCCGTTTCGCCGGCGCCTTCAGCCTCCGGGAGCGGTTCCGACGGAGGTTCGGCTTCGGCTGCCGGTCGCTGTGCCTCCGCCGCCGCTTCTTGCGTCGAAGTCTGAGCTTGCGGGGCATTCGGTTCAGCGTCAGCAGCCGGTTGCGGCGTCTCGGTTTCCGCGCCTTGCGGCGGAGTCTGAACCGGTGCGGTATTGGGCTCAGGCTGAGCTGCCGGCGCTCGCGGTTCTGGAGGAGCGCTTTGCAGCGGGGTTCGAGCCGGCCGCGGATCGAAGTGGAGCGGTTGCACCGCGGACATTCCAGGCAGAAGCGCGATGGCAGGCGGCGGCTCAGCGCTTTCGTTATTGGCGACAGTTTGCGGCGGCGCTTGCGGCGAAGCGGCGGCGGTGTCGAGAATAGCGGCAAGGCCCTGCTTAAATTCATCGGCATTGGCCGCGACGACAAACTTTCCGCCGGTCGTCCCGGCGAGACAGCTTAACGGCTTGAGGTCCTCTTGCTTGTCCCCGAACCCGATCACATGAACGCGCAAGGACGGCGATTTTTCTTTCATGGCCACGGCGGTCGAACAGGCATCCGCGTCGCAGCTATCGCCGCCATCGGCAATGAGCACGATATCGAGCTTACTTTGCGCCGTTGCCCCGCTAGCCGCGTCGGTCAAGGCGGCGGCGATCGGGGCCTGACCTACGGGCTTGATCTTTTCCAGCAGTTCGCTTTGCGTCTCGCCGGTCAGTTCCCCAGGCTTGGCCAAGATTTCGCTGTCGGCACAGTTGGACGCCTTGCGGTGACCAAAGGCCACGAGCCCGAAGGATAGACGGCCCCCGTAGGTCTCGATGGCTTGTCCGAGCGCGGCGCGAGCTGAGTCGATCTTGCTCGCGCCGCCAGCCTTTTCTTTCATGCTGCTCGAAGCGTCGAGCACGACGATGGCAGTGGGGAGATCCGGTTGCGGGGCGGATGGAGGCGCGGTCTGGGCGCTTGCGGCGCCGGCTCCCAAGAGAGCGGCGGGCAAGAGCATGAGCCCAAGTTTCGCGCTGCGTTTCCCCCGCATGGCGATCGCTCCGATCCACGGCCGCAAAGCTCTTATACCCGGTTTCCGGCGCGCATAATGGGGCGAAAATCCTTTGTGAATGAGGCCGATTTGCGGTGCCGGGGCTGCTTCAGGGCTCTTGTTTGGGCTCTGACGCCTTGCCCAGGGCAATTGAGGCCGGCTTGGCTCAAGAACGGCTAAAAGCCGAACTGTTCGGAGAGGATTCGCTCGGCCAGGGTATGGCCGGGATCGAACATCATGAAGATCTCGGTCCCCCGCGCTTCGACCACCTCGACCCTGACCACATCGCGAAACTCAGTGTGGTCGGCGACGGCGCTGACCGGGCGTTTCTCAGGTTCGAGCACTTCGATGTCGACTTTGGCGTCGTTCGGCAGCAGGGCACCGCGCCAGCGCCTGGGGCGAAACGGACAGATCGGGGTCAGCGCCAAGAGCGGCGCGTTGATCGGGATGATCGGTCCGTGTGCTGACAGATTATAGGCTGTGCTGCCGGCGGGCGTAGAAACCAGGACACCGTCACAGATAAGCTCGTTCAAGCGGATCTTGCTGTCGACGGCGATCGCAAGCTTGGCGGCCTGGTAGGTCTGCCGGAACAAAGAAGCCTCGTTGATGGCGAGCGCCTCGTGTTTGCCGCCGTGCATATCGTGCGCTGTCATGCGCAAGGGGTGGATCACGGTAACCTCTGCCGCTTCCAGCCGCTCTTTGAGATCGGTGTCGTGGTAGTCGTTGAGCAGGAAACCGACGGAGCCGCGGTTCATACCGTAGATTGGAATGCGATTATTGAGATGGCGATGCATGGTTTGCAGCATCAAACCGTCGCCGCCGAGGGCAACGATGGCGTCGGCCGCGTCGATATCCGCATTGCCGTAGCGTTTGGTGAGACCTGTAAACGCCTCCTGTGCCTCTTTGGTCTCGCTGGCAACGAAGGCGATATTGTCGAAGCGGGCCATGATCCTGTCGAGGCGCTTGGAGCGAAGGTCAGAAGCGGGCACTATAAACGCGAGCGCGCCCAGCAAAAGCAAGTCCCTAGAAATGGCAACATATGGTGAATCCATGACGAATGAAGATCGTCCCGCCTTGATCTATACGACCTTTTCTCGCCTCGACGAGGCCAAACAAGTGGGCGATGCGCTGGTCGCGTCGCGGCTTGCGGCCTGCGTCAATATGTTTCCCGGCATGATCTCGATGTTCGAATGGAAGGGGGCGCGGGAGGAGGCGGACGAGGTCGCCATGATCGTCAAGACTCGACGCTCGCTGACCGAGGCCGTGCTCAAGGAGATCAAGCGGCTCCATCCTTACGAATTGCCGACCCTTCTGGTGCTGCCAACTGAGGGCGGCAGCGCAGAGTATTGTGGTTGGATCGCGAACCAGACGGCAGAAGCAAAAGGTTGAGCTGGACGCCTTTGTCCGGTTCGTCGAGATCGAACGGACTGGGCGGTTTGGGCGTTTAGCCCCATGACCGGTCGCTTGCCATTGCGGCTGGCCCCAGCCATGATCGGGCTGAAGCAACCCTGAGCCCCCCTACGCCCTTGTCGCTCCTCGCGAATCTCGCGGCCCGCCGCCCACGCAATCTTGATGCGTCTTCGCTTGGCCGGGACGCCATGGCAGGAGTCATCTCTGCCTTGGTGCAGATCGCTTATTGCATCTCGTTCGCCGCGCTCATCTTCACCGGCGATTTGGCGGCAGGGTTCCCGCTCGGGCTTGCCGGGCTGATCATGGGCACCGTGGTCACCTGCGTGGTGATCGCGGTCACCTCGACCTTCTCTCCGGTCATCGGCGGACCTGACTCGCCGGCGGTGGCGGTGATGAGCGTGCTCGCAGCCTCGATCGCCACTGCGCTGGCGGCCAAGGGCGCCGCGCCCGAGCTGATCATCATCAATGTGCTGGTTGCGCTCTCTGTCAGCACTCTGCTCACAGGTGTCCTGCTCTACGGGGTCGGGGCTCTCCGTATGGGCCAATGGCTCCGCTTCATCCCCTATCCGGTGGTCGGCGGCTTTCTGGCCGCGTCCGGTCTGTTGCTCATCACCGGTGGCATGGAGGTCGTGACCCAGACCAATCTCACGCTTTCGCCGCAGAGCTGGGAACCCTTCTATTCGGCGCTCTATGGTCCCCAGCTTCTGGTCGCATTGCTGTTCGCTTTTGGCATCCCGGTATTGGCGCGGTTCGTGCCAGCCTATCTTGCTCTACCGATTACCTTCTTCTCGTTTCTTCTCGTTCTCGACGGCAGCCTGTTCGGCGTCGTAAGCGACGAAAGCGTGCGTAGCGCCTGGTTTCTGCCGGAACTTGGCGAGTTGCGATTGTGGTGGCCGATGACGGCCATCGTCGGCGACCAAGTCGATTGGGGCGTCATCGCGCAGACCAGCGCCGAGATCGGGTCCTTCTGCGGCGTCATGGCGATCGCGTTGCTGCTCGATGTGTCGAGCCTCGAGGTGGCGCGTCAGAAAGCCGGCGATCTGGATCAGGAGTTTCGCTCCAACGGTCTCGCCAACCTTCTGTCGTCCGTGCTCGGAGGCTTTGGCGCGTCCCTGTCGATGAATGCCTGCCTGCTGCTCGACGAATCCGGTGCCACCACGCGGTGGGCCGGGGCCATTGTCGGATTGGGCTGCGCCCTGATCCTGTTTTCCGGTGTGGATGTCGGCGGCGTCGTGCCGAAGGCCATTCTCGCCGGGATGCTCATCTATCTCGGTGCCGTAATCATCATCGAATTATGGAATGCGCCGGCTGACAGCTCATGGATGGAGTGGACGCTCACCGCGATCATGACGCTGGTCATTATCAATTTCGGTTATTTCATGGGCGTGGTTCTGGGAGTTATTGGCGCTTGCTTGATGTTTGCGCTGAGCTACAGCCGTATCGGCGTGATCAGGCGGCACCTCACACGCCAGGACTTCTCCAGCAACGTGGATCGTTCCCCCGAACAGTCGGCCCTGTTGAGTGAAGAGGGTAAGCGTGTCCACGTCTTCTGGCTCTCGGGCTTTATCTTTTTCGGTTCGTCCAACGGACTGTTTGAGAGGATCAAGCAGGTGATCGAAAGTCAGCAGGACAAGCCCGTCGCTTATGTCGTGCTCGATTTCAGCGGGGTTCCCGGCTTCGATACCTCGGCGGTGCTCAGCCTAATCAAGCTCCGCAATTACTGCGAAGAGCATGGCGTGACACTCGGATTTTCAGGATTGAACGAAGGTATGCGGACGAGTTTCGATAGAGCCGGGTTTTTTGGCGCCGAGCGCCCGCATCAGGTTTTCGCCAGTCGTAATGAAGCGATCGAATGGTGCGAAGACATGCTGCTCATGTTCCACGAAGTGGGCGAGGCGTCGACCCATAGCTTTGAAACCTGGCTGGAATCCGAGTTCGGCGGCGCGGTCGACTTCGAGCGCATTGCATCCTACATGGAACGCGAGGAGCTGAACGATGGCGAGTTTCTGTTCCGTCAAGGCGAGCCCGCCGACTCGGTCGTGCTTCAAGCCTCTGGCTGTGTCGCCATCACCATCATCGATGAACATGGGCGCCCGATCAGGCTCCGGCGCATGATAGGACACACCGTGATCGGTGAGATGGGCTTCTATCGCAGCGTGCCGCGCACGGCGAGCGTGGTCGCCGAGCAGCCGACCGTGATCTACCGGCTGACGCGTACGGCCTTCGACCGAATGCAGGAGGAAGACCCGGCTGCGGCGGTCGCTCTGCACAAGCTTATCATCAGGCTGTTGTCAAACCGGCTCGAATTCGCCAATCGCGAAATCTCCGCCCTTCTTTAGGACGCCGTCGCAATTAGTGCTGCGACGATGGCGAGATAGGTCAGGCCGTGGACCAGCTGATCGGTACCGAGCGCGTACCAGAAGCCGCGGTCTCGCGGCGTCAGGCTGTGGGTGGCCTGCTCTTTCAGCCAATCGATGTGATAATGAACGAGAAATTCGCCGGCGGCGATGGCGCCTGCGATTAGGAGCGAACCTGGAAGCAACACCAAATAAACGAGCGGGGTGAGGGCGACGTGAATGCCGGCATGAACGAAACCGCCGGGATGGCCATAAACCCCCTTATTCAAATATTGAAACGGGGTCTGCAGGTAGAAATCGGCAACCGCATGCTTGGCCAGCAGAATGGCGACGGCAGCGAGAATGTAGAGGGCGAGTTCCGGCATTGGCGCTACTTCGACAGGGCCTCGGCCGTCCCGTCCCATTGCGGCGGTGGAGGATTTGTCCGGAAATAGGCGATGCGCTCGCGATAGAGCGCATAAAGCTTCTCAAGGGACGAACTGTTCATTTTCTCGCATTCGCGGGCAAGGTTCTCCGCGGCATCCCAGTCGCGCGCCCGGTAGCGCGTGAGAAGCTCCTCGTGGCGTTCGGTCAACGAAATGAAGTCGCGGGAGTCCTTAACCGCATTGTCGCCGAGCAGCGCAAAAATCCGGGTTGCCGCGGTCTTGCCCTTGACCTTGAGCAGGTCGAGTTCAAGGAAGGCGAAATCGGGGGCCCGGTCGCGCGTAGACTCGCCGACGATGGTGCCGACGTCATAGGTCTTCGATTGTCCTTCGAGGCGTGAGGCCAAGTTGACGTTATCGCCGATCACCGAATAGTCGAAACGTGTCTCCGAGCCGAGATTGCCGACGCAGCAGATCCCGGTATTCAACCCGATACCGATCTTGACCGGCTTGAACGATCGGCCAGCGGTTTCGGCCTCCTCATGCCACATAGCGTTCAGGCGGTCCATCTCACCCATGATACGAAGCGCCGCGCTGCATGCATGGCTCGGATGCGCATTGTCCTCGAGCGGCGCGTTCCAGAAGGCCATCACCGCGTCGCCCATGAACTTGTCGATGGTGCCTTGCTCTTCAAGAATGATGTTACTCAAAGGCGTGAACAGCGAGTTCAAAAAGCGGGTAAGTTCCTCGGCATTGAGACTCTCTGAAATTGTGGTGAATCCGCGTACGTCGCTGAACAGAAGAGTCATCTCGCGCGTCTCTCCGCCAAGCTTCAGGCGCGACGGGTCGTCGGCGAGCCGTTCGACCAGGGCAGGGGCCATATAGTGGGAAAACGCGTTGCGGACCCTGTTTCGCTCCCGTTCGGTGCGCAGGAAAATAACCACCGTGCCGGCCAGATAAATCGCGGCGAGCGCGATCGCCGGGTAGATCGGGTCGACGAGCCAGCCGAGTGACTTGAAGGCATACCAGGAAATGCCGATGACCGCGCCGATAGCGATAACGCACAATATCGCGCTACCGAGCGCGCCCAGGCGATAGATGAGGAAAGCGATCAGCGCCCCAATCGCAAGAATGTAGAGAAGCTCGCCGACAGTAGCGAAGTCGGGTCTTTCCAGGAACGTTCCGAGCAGCATTTGCTCGACGGCCTGAGCATGAAGGGAGACGCCTGGGACCGATGCCTCCAGCGGTGTCGCCCTGAGATCGAGCAGGCCGGCGGCGCTGGTGCCAATGATGAGAATGCGGCCTTCGATCTCGTCGGCTCCGATCTCACCGTTCAGCACCTTCCAGGCCGGCAGGTAACGCTCCTTGGATTCGGGGGTAAACCGGATCCACATCTGGCCGTTCTCCTCGGTCGGCAGTTCGAAATCGCCGATGCGAATGTTGACGATGCCGGTTTTCTCGCCGAAAGCCTCCTCACCGCTCGCGCCGGACGACTTGACGACAAAGGTCGAAGCGCCTTGGGCAAGCCTCAGCAGATCGGCAGCGAAGGAGGGGTAAAGGGTCTCGCCGATCGTGATCAGCAAAGGCATGCGGCGGATTATTTGATCGTGCTCGGGGATCCAGTTCAGCGATCCCGCTCCTTGCGCGTTGTCCTGCATTTCCTTGAGGCTTGCCGCCGCGCTCGGGAAACGGGGCACGAATAGTCTTGGATCGTCGCCGCTATGCGCGAAGCCTGCTTTGGTCTCTGGGATGGATGTGCCTTGCGGCGTGCCGATGAAGCCGAGCGAAACCGGAGCCTTGCCTATTGCTTCGGCGAAAACCCGATCGTTCGAGGGGAGGCTGTCGATCTCTTCTTTTAGGCTCTGCAAAGAATCGGACTTTAGCCAAAAACGCAAGGCGTTGGCAGGCGACATGCGATCGGGTTCAGGAAAGACAATATCGAAACCTATCGCGGCGGCACCACCCTCTGCGAGCTTGTTAACAAGATCGGCAAGCACGGTTCGCGGCCAAGGCCATTGGCCGATGGCTTTCAAGGAGTCCTCGTCGATGTCAACGACGCGGACTGGAAGCGCAGGGTCGAAAGCGCGCGGGCTCATGCGCTGATAGGTATCGAATACCAGCGACCGCAGTCTCGCAACCGGGTTCGGATCCCAGACGCGCAAGACGAGCGAAGCAATGATGACCGTCCCCACGATGAGGATGTAGAGAAGACGCGGACCCATCCCGTTGCTTGATTTTGCCTATGACAGGGCGCCGCGGCGGCGCGAAAGGCCAGACCCTACCCAAGGATGCCGCCCTTCTCCAGTGCCAAGTTCTTCGAGCGATCAGGCGGCCGAGGGCGCGCGAAATAGCCCAATTGGCCCCGAAATTGCGGTAATGTTCTTCACATCCTTGTGTCTGGCGTCTTTTCCCCGGTGACGGTCCGGCCAGTGTTCCACTAACGTCCTAGTGTGGCCGTGGGGTGAACGAAACTGGTCTCGGCAAGAAGACTTCGCTTTGGAGTGCGCGCGATGCGTCTCTCGGTTTTGGGAGCCTTGGCTTTGGCAGTTGCGCTGTCTTGCGGCAGCGCGGATGCCGGTCGGCTGTGGATGCCCACGACTGTAAACCCGTATTGCGACGTGGCGACCTATACGCTGCGAGAAGTTCCCGAGCAGGCCATGTCCATGCACGATTCGAAGGGACGGCCGGTTATCGTGGTGAGCTTGTACACCTTGGCCGACAAACCGTCTTATGGCCGGTTCCTGCTCGCACATGAGTGCTGCCACCATTCCCTTGGCCATGTCGACCGCTACTCGAAAAAGAAGGGTGTGGGCCGGGTCGGACCTCAGCCCTTCTTCTATCTTGCACCGGAGCTCAAGACGATGGAGCTCGAGGCCGATTGCTGCGCGATAAGACTTCTGCGATCGAAAAACGACATCGAGGGCATCGGATCGGCGGAAGAAGAGATGAAACATTTCGGCTCGGTCCCGACCGGCGCTTATTACCCAACCGGACTCGAGCGAGCTGAAAATATCGCTGCCTGCGCGGCTTCCGATTGACGTGATCCCGCGCCCGTCAGGCGCCCATGCTTAATCGGCGCATTGCGGTGGGCTGGCGACGCTTCTCGCTGATCGCCATATTCCAGGAACAGCCGGAAGCCGGCGCAGGAACCAGCCTCTAACTCGGACTTATGCTAGGGTTGGTTTGCGCCTGAAGGGCGAAGAAAGGCCGCGGGCAGGCAAATGGTTTTGGCGAGACAAGGGCGGAGTCCGGTTATCCGGTTCATGGTTGCCGTGTTGACCGGCTTGGCCGTCCTGTTCCCCTCGATCCGTGGTGAAAGCGCGGAGCCAGCGGCAGGCGGCGCGCTGCGTGTCTGCGCCGATCCGGACAACATGCCGTTCTCCAACGCCGAAGGACAGGGATTCGAAAACAAGCTGGCAGAACTCATTGCCGAGACACTAGATGTCCGGCTGGAATATTCCTGGTTCGTGGAATCGAGCGGCTACGTTCCCAATACGATGGGCAGCAGAGCCTGCGATCTTGTCATGGGCTACGCTCAAGGCACCGGCCTGATCGAGGACACCAATCCCTATTACTACACGTCCTATGTGCTGATTTATCGCCAGGATGACGCGAGCCTGGATGGGGTCGAGAATCTTTCCGACTCGCGTCTCAAGGGCAAAAGGATCGGGTTCTTTGCCGGAACGCCGCCGGCAAGCATTCTCGCTGTGCAAGGATTAGGCGCCACCGCCAAGCCGTTCGAAACGCACACCGGCCAGAGTGCGTCGAAGGCAGCCGAAGCCATGATTGCTGAAATCGCCTCCGGCGGGCTCGATGCAGGGATTCTGTGGGGCCCGGTCGGCGGGTATTACGCCAAGCGCGCGGCCCAGCCGCTCAAGCTGGTGCCGCTGGTGAAGGAAAATGCCGGTCCGCGCACGATCTACGGCATCACCATGGGCGTGAGGCCCGACGATCCGCAATGGAAGCACAGGATCAACGCGTTCATCGCCGCGAGCCAAGGCGAGATCAACGCGATTCTGCAAAGCTACAACGTGCCGGTGCTCGACAATAAGGGCAACCGCATCGCGGCGGTCGCTGCTGAACACTAAGCATGCGCCTTCGCGCGACGCTCACATCTTGCAAGCGCTCTCAGGCTCGTCGATGCCGAGCGTGTCCACTTCGATTTCCGGATGGCTCGCATGCGGAAAGCCGCGCTGCGGTGAGAAGGAGACCGGAACCTTTTCGGTGGCGATGATGAGAGGCTGGCGAAACTGTCCGTCCCACGGCCGGAATTGCTGCTTGATGCCTTTGAACGGGGCAACCTGAAGGTCGGGGCCGCGAATGAAGGCTGCGACCGTAGCGAAATCAGCTTTCGGGTTGCGCGTCACGCCTTCACCGATGATGCGCGTCGCGACATAGGCCTGATAGTCGAGCGGCGACATTAGGCGCTTGAAGTCCTTCTCGAAATTGTTGTTGGCCTGGGTCGCGCCCCACTTCTCGTGGCCCGGGCTCCAGGTGGTGGCGATGAGGCCGGTGGTGCCGGCCACAATACGCGGATCGGCGCCGCCACGATAAGGAATAAGGGGGCCAAACACCTGGTTCTCGTCGGCAACGATGATCACCTGGTAGCCGGCGTCTGAGCCAGGAGGAACGGTGCCGACATCGTCACGGCGCCCGCCTGAGGTGTCCTTGTACTCACGCTTGTCGATGATTTTGGCACCGAAACGTCCGGCCGAACGCTCGATCGCCTCGGCGAAGGCGAGGTCGGCAGGCGTGGAGCCGTGCACGAGAAGCCAATCGGTCCACTTCATGGCGACGAGATATTGCGCCAGCGCGTCGGCGAGCATGTACCGGTCGGGCACGATATGAACGACATTGGCGCGGCAATTTTCTTGCCGCAACGACACGTCGGTTGCGCTGATGTTGAAAAGAAGAATGTCTTTGTCTTTGGCCCAGTCGGACAGCTTGAGCAACGTGTCGGCAGAGGCATCGACGACGATATAATGATGCCCGCTTTCCAGAAGTTTCTCTAACGCCTCGACGGCTTCGTCAGGCGAGGCAACGGTGCTGACATCGAGCTCATAGTCATGGCCGGTGAAGCGGCCGCCGGCGTTGTTCTCCTCGATGGCCATCTTGGCCCCGGCAATGCCTGCGTCGTTCGGCTCGACATCAAGACGCGAAGCGGGACGCGGATGGGGGACCGTCTCGCGGAGATACCCAATCGGGAGCGGCGCAAGCTCCGGAGATTGCGGCAGCTGCAGCCTGACACCGCCTTTCTTGTCCTTGGCGTCTTTAGTATCGCCGTTCTTCGCGGACGGCGCGGCCGCATCCTCGGCATGGGCGGAGCAGACCGGGTTCACAACGAGGCCGGCGAGAAGCAGAAGCGCGGCGGCGAGACCGGACAGAACCTGCCACTGCCTGAGTGCGCGGCAGTAAGACTGAGACATGAGATGCATGAGGTTGGAGCCGAGCGACGCGGGACCTTGCGACGGTTTTCAGTTGCATTGAGCCCTGCGCTGGCAGGACCGGACACGGGGCCTGCATGGTAGCGATTAAGAATGCGGTTGCAAGGTGGAAACCGGAGCGGGACAATCCGGTACCAAGCGCATGTGCTGTAGAGAGATCGTTTGTGCAGTGCGGCGTGAAACGCGGCGGCGAGGGTTTTGGTAGCAACTCCTGCGTGCTAGCGTGCCGCCTATGGGATTCTCGATCAAATCCGCACTCCGCTTCGGCTGGGAGACCTTCAAAAAGCGCCCCTGGCTGTTTGTCGGCGCAACAGCCATCCTCGCTGCCGCCTCAATAGGCATCGAGGCTCTCACGAATGCCATCGACGTCACGCTATCGGGAGAAGAGGACCAACCCACGATCTTGGGCATCGTCGTCAATCTTGCGTTTGGGACGCTTGTCGGAATGGGGGGGACGGCCTTCTACCTCGCCGCACACGATAGCCTCGACAAGGTCGAGCTGTCGTCGCTTTGGCATCCCAGCCCATTCTGGAAATATGTCGGCGCATCGCTTCTGCTGAGCCTCGCCGTTGGCGCTGGCTTGGTGTTGCTGATCGTCCCAGGCATCATCCTCGCCCTTATGTTCATGTTTTCGAATCTCATCGTGATCGATCGTGAGCTTGGACCCATCGAGGCAATGACGGAAAGCAACCGCGTCACCCGCGGACATAAATGGAGCCTCCTTGGCCTCGTCCTGATTCTTTTTCTTATTAACCTGGTAGGCATCCTCGCTTTCGTTGTCGGCCTACTCGTATCGATACCGGTTACGGCGCTTGCTTTCATGCATGCCTATCGCGTTTTGTCGGGGACGACCGACGCACCGCCAAGCCATGCGATGGACGCAAAACTGGCGGCCTGACGCGAGCGGCGCCTCGGTAAACCCACAAAACGTTTGAGGAGAGGGCGCCTGCTATTCCGCAGGCTCGAGCGGACGCTCGGCTTTCAGCGCCTCGGCCGCATTGCGCGGATTACGGTAAACGAACGGCTTAGGCGGCCGCGAGGCTTCCTCGCGCGCAAGCCGCACCATCTCGCCGTGATAGGGCGAGAGTGCGCAAGCCGGGTCGGTGTTGCGGGCATCGCCGGTGATGGCCATGGCCTGGCAGCGGCAACCGCCGAAATCGACTTCTTTGAAGGCGCAAGACCGGCACGGCTCTTTCATCCAGTCGGTGCCGCGGAAGGCGTTGAAGGCGTCCGAGTTGAGCCAGATATCGAGCAGCGGACGATCCTGGACGTTATCGAACTGAAGCGTCTTGATCGTCTCCGCCGCGTGGCAGGGGAGCACCTTGCCGGCCGGCGTGATGTTCATGAAGCCTTTGGCCCAGCCGCCCATGCAGGGTTTCGGCCGCTTGGCATAGTAGTCGGGCACCACCATGTCGATGGTCAGAATGCCTTTGAGCCGTTCGCGTTCGCGCTCGACAAACTCGATCGACTTCACCGTCTCCTCATAGGTCGGAATCAGCGCCGCGCGATTGAGATAGGCCCATCCGTAATATTGGACGTGCGCGATTTCGAGACGCTGGGCCCCCAGCTTGACGGCAAGCTCGATATAGCGGGGCACGTTGTGGATGTTCTGGCGGTGGATCGGAGCGTTGATGGTCAGCGGCAGGCCGAGTTCGGTGACCCAGCGGGCGACATCGAGCTTCTTCTGCGTGGCGCCGGGATAAGCGCCGATGCGCTCGGCGTTCTCGGGATCGACGTCCTGGAACGAGATCTGAACGTGGTCGAGCCCGCGTTTGGCGAGATCCTCGAGGCGGGCACGATTGAGCGTGACGGCGGCGGTGATCAGATTGCTGTAGAGGCCGGCTTCGGACGCCGCCGAGACAATGTCCTCCAAATCCTTCCGCGCCGTCGGCTCGCCGCCGGACAGATGCACTTGCAGAATGCCCATTTCGCCGGCTTGGCGCATCACTGAGCACCACGTCTCGGTGGAGAGTTCCTTGTTGACGCGCTCGAGCTCGATCGGGTTTGAGCAATAGGAACATTGCAGCGGACAGCGATGGGTCAGTTCGGCAAGCAGCCCGACCGGTGCGCGGGCACAAAGCTCCGCCGAAGCGTCGCCGCTCACGCCCTCGGTCGGCTCGTCGTCAACGACAAGCGTCTCCAAATGGCCGTTGCCCTTAAGCTCCTCGCTCATCCCTTTATGTATCCCTTGTCAGCCAGGCCTTGGAGTAGATCGAGCACATCGGTGCGGATCACATCGGCCGGAGCCGAATACTCTTCGGCGAGGGCCGCCACGATCTCTTCAACGGTCCTCTTGCCGTCGCAGAGCTTGAGCACGGCGACAGCGGTTTGATCTGGCGTCAGCACCCGCTCGGGTGCCAACAAGATCCACCGGTCTCGCCCCGGATCGTGCCGGAGTTTCAAATAGGCCGGCAAGTGAGGCCGCGTCTCCCGTCCGACAATGAGGCGAGCAGGGGACGTGGTGTCGCTCATGCTTTGCCCGGTACAAATGCGCCGGGCGGGATCAGCCCGGGCTCCGCATAAGCGTAGTGAAGCGCATCGAGCTGCGCCCAAAGCACGTTACATTTGAATTTCAGAGCTTCGAGCACGGCGGTCTGCGCCTCTGGCGTTCGCGCGTTACGCTTGACGTAGTCGAGAGCGAAATCGGCATCGCGCGGCGCTTGGGTCAGGCGGCGTTTAAAGTACGCCATCACATCGTCGCTGATGAAATCGTAATTCTCGAGCATGCCCGAGATGCGCTCTTTGTGGATCTTGGGTGCAAACAGTTCGGTGAGCGAGGAAGCGACAGCCTCGACCAAAGTCTTTTCCCGCACGAAATTGACATAGGCTTCAACGGCGAAGACGGTCTCGGGCAGTGCGCCTTTTCTGGAGATCACATAGTCGCGGTCGAGACCAAGTCCGTCGGTCAGCACCAGCCAACGCTCGATCCCGCCTTCCTCTTCGCCAAAGCCGTCATGATCCATGATGCGATGGATCCAGTCACGCCGCAGCTCGCGGTCGTGACACCGACTCATAAGGGCTGCGTCCTTGCGCGGTACCGCCGACTGATAACAATAGCGGTTCAGCGCCCAGGCCTGCACCTGGCCCTTATTGAGCTTGCCGCCATGAAGCAGCTTATGAAACGGGTGTTTGTCGTGATAACGCTCGGCGCCGATCGCGCGAAGCTCCTGCTCCAGTTCTTCGGGGCTCATGATCTTGGTCACGGCTGTTACCTCTTCCTACCCTTTTGCGATGAGCTTCCCGGGTAGTCCTCCCTGAAACTCGCGCCCTTGATGCACCTCAATGGCGCCAAGGCCGGCATCCACGCAAATCTCCACAATTCATATAGGAAGACTCCTTGCCAGCCGCATGATCCGTGCATGAACGCTAAGTGGATACGACATTAAGAAAATCTGAACGAGGTGAGCCATGATAGCCGAGCTTGCGGCTTGGGGCTATGGCGGCAGCCTCCATGCAAACGAAAACGGCGACCCGGCTTGGCCGGATCGCCGTCTGCGTTCGTTCCGAGATGAGAGCGGATTTATACGCGATCCAACTCAGCCGGCAGGTAGCTCGTAACTTCCATACCGGACTCC